>Ga0334722_10001052_pt1 | contig 36288 bp, 32 predicted proteins | sample C3_bottom_MG_FD_207210 | JGI IMG/M metagenome (GOLD analysis project Ga0334722, IMG submission 207210) | Sediment microbial communities from Yellowstone Lake, YNP, Wyoming, USA - C3_bottom | ecosystem: Environmental > Aquatic > Freshwater > Lake > Sediment | place: USA: Wyoming | collected... | reverse complement strand
GAGGGACGAGGTGGGTGACCTCCTCAGCTTCGAGGAGTACCGGCGGATCTGGGCGGAGGCCCAGAGGCTCCTGTAGGCCGGTATCAGAGGGAGTTAGGTGGGCCGGGGACGCCCTAGGACTCGCCCCTTCTGGAGATCCCCGGAGGCTATCTGAACTTGCCGTCACGGCATGGCCACCTCGACCGAGCATCAGTCGGACAGAGCCTCTCGAAGGAAACGGTCGACCCTCTCGACGTATCCGTCGAAGTCCAGCAGCCGGGCTGCCACATGTCCCGCCCCGGCCACCGTCCACAGCTGCTTGGGCTCCCCCGCTGCCTCATAGAGGAGGAGGGCCTGCGACAGCGGGACCAGCCCGTCCTCGGTCCCATGGATGAGGAGGATGGGCCTGGGTGCGATGCGGCCCACGTGGTCTAGGGGGCGGGCCTCATCCCTCCGACACCCGACCAACCGCTCGGCCAGCCAGAGGGCCACGGAAACCACCGGGTAGCGCGGCAGGTGGTACAGTCGGCGTAGGGTCTCCCCGGCGGCATCCTCGAGGGTTGCGAAGGAGCTGTCCGCCACCACCGCCCTGATTTCCGGCATCCTCGCTGCCGTCATGATGGCTACTGCCCCGCCCATGGAGAAGCCCACGACCCCGATGCGATCCGAGAGCCGTGTCCAGTGCGAGAGAACGTATCGGACCGCCCCCTCCAAGTCGCGAGTCTCCATGGCGCCGCACGAGCTCCAATGACCGTCGCTCTCGCCGTGTCCACGAAAGTCGAACAGCAGCACGTGGTGGCCGCGCTCGCGAAGGGCCATGGCCAGGGGAAGCATCTCCCTCCGCGATGTCTGGAAACCGTGGCAGAGAATGACGGTGTCGAGCCCGCGTCTGCCCGGGAGAAGCCAGCCTCGCAGCGTCAGCCCGTCGGCCGATGGGAACGAGACCCGCTCGAAGCTGTCCGGCGGGGGTTCCTCCCCGTTGGTCAGACGAGGTGGCTTGGCCAGCCTGACAGCCGTGTAGGCTGAGATGCCCAGGACGCCGACGCTGAGGCTCCCCATCCCCATGGAGATGGCCGAGACCACCCATCTCCACACGGCTCGCCGGGTCGTGCCGAAGGGCAGGTGGATGGTGCCCGTCGGGAATGGCTCCTCGACGGAAGTGCAACTATCTTTCATCACGGTGCACCATCGCTAACTACGGTAACGAAAGACGATCGCACCCTCTCCTCAATCATAGCGTCCTTGCGGTCTTGCGTCCACATGCCGCCCAGGGGTTTGAGGCGCTTCCCTGCCATCCTCGCTGAGGCGAGGGGCCCGTCGGAGGGTTGTCCTCTCAAGTGCCGTGCCGTGCGGAGGCGACGGGACGCCCGTTCGGCCCCCTTCTTGCTCTCCTGAGGGTGGTGGACTATCATCTGCCCAGTCTCATGGAGGATCGCCCATGCATCTACGCCTGGCCGCGGCCGTGACGGCCGGCCGGTTGGCCACCATGATGAGTCGCCATCTGGGGGTGGGAGGGGGTACCACGGCACCAGGCCACCTGGTAAGGGCTCTCTACCCGGCCGCCACCGCCAGCATCGCCGCCAGGCTGCCCCAGGGATCCGTGCTGGTTACCGGCACCAACGGCAAGACGACTACCTCCCGAATGATCTCCTCCGTTCTGCGGAAGGCTGGCCTTCAGGTTCTGCACAATCGAAGCGGCGCCAACCTGATCTCGGGGATCGCCTCGGCGCTGGTGAACGGCTCGACCATCTCGGGTCGCCCCAAGGCGGACGTCGGGCTCTTCGAGGTGGACGAAGCCGCCTTCCCGGCGGCCGTCGCGGAGCTCAGGCCCCGGCTGTGCGTCTTGACCAACCTTTTCAGGGACCAGCTCGATCGATATGGCGAGGTCGATTTCCTTTGGGGGCTCTGGCATGAGACCCTGAGCGCGCTTCCAGAGTCGTCGACGGTGCTGCTGAACGCGGACGACCCGCGGGTGGCGGAGCTGGGAACGGACCTGGCATGCCGGGTTCTCCACTATGGGATCGAGGATGAGTCCATAGGCGGAAGTGCCCTGGCCCACGCGTCCGACTCCCGCTTCTGTCTCCGTTGCGGAGCCGCCTACCAGTACCGTGCAGTGTTCTACAGCCACCTGGGCCACTACCATTGTCCGTCATGCGGCGCCGTGCGACCTCAGCCATTCCTTCGGGCAGCAGGGTGCCAGCTGGGGGTACATGGCAGCAGGGTCAGGGTGGAGTGGCCGTCCGGGAACATGTCCGTGGAGGTCCGGGTCCCAGGTCTCTACAACGTCTATAATGCCCTGGCGGCTGTGGGGGTGGGGGTGGCCATGGAGCTCGAGCCCGAGACCATCCAGTCCGGGCTGTCCGATTTCGCGGCCGCCTTTGGCAGGGTGGAGCAGGTAGACATTCGGGGTAGGCGGCTCTTCCTGGCGCTGGTGAAGAACCCGGTCGGCTTCAACGAGGTGCTTTCGACTATTCTGCGCGATCCTGGTGAAAAGGCCATGATGATCGTTATCAACGACCTTTTCGCCGACGGGACCGATGTGTCCTGGCTGTGGGACGTGGACTTCGAGATGCTGGCAGGGCGCGTGCTCTTCGTCGTCGCCTCCGGGCTGCGCGCCCACGACATGGCCGTGAGGCTGAAGTACGCGGGGGTCGAGCCGTCCAGGATACTGGTGGAGGCGGCAAGCGCTGCGGCCCTGGACCGCGCCCTCGAAGCGACCCCGGATGGTGGCACGCTCTACCTGCTGCCCACCTATACGGCCATGCTAGAGGTCCGGAAGCTGCTGGTGGATGCCGGTCACCTCTCTCCTTTCTGGGAGGATTGAGATGGGCTGCCGCGGGGGTGCCAGGTGAAGCTCACCATCTGCCATCTCTACCCGGACTTGATGAACATCTACGGCGACCGCGGGAACATCATCACCCTGGTCCAGCGCTGCCGTTGGCGCGGCATCGAGGCGGAGGTGGTTCCGCTGGGGCTGGGTGACCCGCTCGATCAGGATCGCTGCGATGTCGTCTTCTTCGGTGGGGGCCAGGACAAGGAGCAGCTTCTGGTTGCCGAGGATCTTCGCACCATCAAGGCCGGGGCGATCCACGCCTTCGTGGAGGAGGGCGGCGCGCTACTGAGCATCTGTGGAGGATATCAGCTCCTGGGGAGGTATTTCCGAACCCACACTGGGGAGATACTGGAAGGGATCGGCCTCTTCGATGCCTGGACGGTGGCGGGTAGCAGGCGCTGCATCGGCAACGTGCTGATCCGATGCGATTTCGATGGTAGCGGGCGGACCCTGGTGGGTTTCGAGAACCACAGCGGCAAGACCTACCTGGGCAGCGGGTGCCGTCCGATGGGCCGCGTCCTCTCCGGCTTCGGGAACAACGGGGAGGATGGCACTGAGGGTGCCGTGTACCGCAACGCCTTCGGCTGCTACCTGCACGGCTCTCTGCTGCCCAAGAACCCGTGGTTCGCCGACCACCTCATTCTGGCGGCGCTGAGACGCCGATACGGCGAGGGGCAGGATCTCGCCCCTCTGGACGACGCCCTGGAGAACGCGGCCCACGAGTCCGTGGCGCAGAGGATCGGACGCCTGGGCAGGATCGACAGCGGCGTCATCTAGTGCACCGGCAGGGCGATGGTGGCGGATGCAGGCGAGGTTCCCGCGTTCGTGCGGGGCCAACCTGGACACGATGCGCTGGACGCGCGCGGTGAGGGGTCGCTGAGGACGCGACCACGTCCTTCCAGGCTCACGAAAGTCCTGGTGGTAGAGTGCAGGGCAGGGGCTCGCACCCCCGACCCTTCCGACGAGAGGTTCTAAGGGATCGCATGTCCACCGCTGACGACGCCCGGAAGAGCCGCAGCCTGGCCCTGGGGGCTGCCATCCTGATGGTCGGGTTCGTAGGGAGCCGGGTCCTGGGGCTAGCTAGAACCATGGTGATAAGCAACCAGTTCGGGGCTACCCGCGAGTACGAGGCGTACCTGGCGGCCATACGCATCTCCGACACCCTGTTCCAGGTCCTGGCTGGTGGCGCTGTTGCGTCAGCCTTCATCCCGGTGTTCGCCGCCTATCTGGCGCGCAACGAGATGGACCGCGCGTGGCGGCTGGCCAGCGCCCTCATCACCATCGCCGCGGTCGTGATGACGCCCATATCGCTCCTGCTGATCGCCTTCGCTCCGTGGGTGCTGGCTCTTTTCACCCCCGGCTGGGATGCGCCGAGCCAGCGACTCGCGGCCGATCTCGCCCGCATTCTCCTCTTCTCGCCGGTGCTTTTCGCCGTCAGCACCTTCGTGTCCAGCATCCTGAACTCCTTCAACCGCTTCCTTCTGGCCTCGCTGGCGCCCATGGTGTACAACCTCTCCATCATCCTGGGAGCCCTCCTGCTAGGTGGCCGCCTGGGCGTATACGGACTGGCTATCGGGGCGGCGGTTGGCGCCCTCATGCATCTCGTGGTGCAGATCCCTGGCCTGGTGAGGGAGCGAATGGTCTTCAGACCCGCTCTCGATTTCGCCCACGAGGGTGTTCGCGAGGTAGCCCGATTGATGGTGCCGCGTACTGTCGGGCTTGGTGTCGTGCAGATCAACTATCTGGTGAACGTTGTCCTGGCCTCCCAGCTTCCGGAGGGGAGCCTGGCTTATCTGGACTACGCTTGGATGCTGACCATGCTCCCTCTGGGAGTTTTCGCCATGGCCATATCCACAGCCGTGTTCCCTACCATGGCGGAGCAGAGCGCGCTGGAGCAGATGGAGTCGCTGCGGCGCACCCTCCTCTCCAGCCTGAGACTGATACTCTACCTGACCATCCCGGCCAGCGTGGGTCTGGTGGTGCTGGGCGAGCCCATAGTGCGGCTTCTCCTGCAGCACGGCGATTTCGGTCCGGCCGCAACCGCCGCCACAGCCCGCGCATTGTCGTTCTACGCTTTGGGGTTAGCCGGATGGGCGACGGCCGAGATCGTCGACAGGGCCTTCTACGCCCTCCACGACACCCGCACGCCGGTGGCGGTGGCTTTCGGTGCCTTCCTGGTGAACGTTGCCTTGAGCCTGATGCTGATGCGCTATCTCTCCTTTGGTGGATTGGCCCTGGCCGGTGCGGTGGGCGGGCTCGTGGAAGGGGGCACCCTGCTGGTGCTGATGGGCCGGAGGCTGGAGGGGATCGATCCGGGCCGGCTGGCTTTCCCGGTGGCGGTGTTCACCCTATGGGCTGTGGCCCAGGGGATCGTCGCCGTGGCAGTGGCCGACTACCTGGGGGCCGTGCTGGATATGGGGTCGGTGGCCTGGCGCCTCGTCCAGGTAGTGATGTCGGTAGGAGCTGGAGGGCTGGTCTACGCCGGACTCTCCTATGCCATGGGGTCACAGGAGCTACGGCTCGTGCTCTCGGCCGCGGGGCGGAGGCTGCGTGGGGCGCAGGGCTAGGAGCCTGGGGAGGAGCCGCTCACCGGTCGACCGCGGTTTCAGGCCTGCCGATGGAATGGGAACCACCCGGCCAGGTGGTGGAAGTAGAGGATTATGGCGGCGGGGATAAGGATCATGGACAGGTAGTCGAAGGGACTGCGCCCCTCAGCGAGGCCGAGCACCAGGGCGGCCAGGTTGATGATGCTCACGGTCCAGCAGGTGCCGTACAACATCGATCCCAGGAAAATGCTCACCTTCTTCACGACTATTACCTCGCCGTTCGGTGACGGGCAAGGGGGGCGGCGCAGGGCACCGCCCCCGGCACCGATTAGAACCTCAGTCCGAAGGCCTGGTACAGCACCAGCATCGCCACGAAGAAGGCGAAGAAGAGGGCGCACAGCACCAGGGCGATCTCGCGCCAGAGTGCGGGTCTCACCTCGGGCGGAAGGAACTTTCGGTTCACAACGATGGTGTGGATGCTCAGAAAGACGAAGCAGAGGCCGGCCATGTTCGCCCCGATCTGGATCAGGAGGAAGGGCTGGGCCAGGTTCAGGGCGACGCAGCCCCAGATGGCGAAGGCGAGAAGTAGGGTGTAGTATACCTTACGGACGTCTCCCCCCGCCCAGCGCCGCACGGAGCTGCTGCCGGTCCAGGCGATGTCGGTGATCATCCTCACGTAGCCCTCGGAGTTGCCGAGTTGGGTGCTGAAGAGGATCCAGAAGCCGTTCAGCAGCGTCAGTGGCCAGAAGATCTGCCCGGCGATCCTGGCCATGGCGTCGGCCTGGAAGGCGGCGATGGCCATGCCGGAGACCTGTGTACCCTTGGGGACGAAGTGGACGGTGAGGGTCACGCAGAGCAGCATGCCCAGCAGGGCGCCACCGGCCCATAGCCAGTACTGGTCAGCGTCCACATACCTCCACCAGGCCTTCCAGTTGGCCAGGTTCTTCTCAGTGGGCCTGAAGATGTTGCCCGTCGGCTTCAGCTCCGTCTTCTCTCCACCGATGGCGCCCGGGATGTAGCCCACCGTGGACCCCATCCCGAAGCCCTTGTCGCGGAACCAGTTGGTGACGAAGCCGTTGATCACTCCACCTGCGCCCGAGTAGGCGGCGAAGGCGCCGAGGAGCACCCAGTCGGCCCCCTGTGGAACCACGCCGAACTGGAAGAGTCCGGTTATCGTCCTCGCCCAGGTGTCGGCGGAAACGAGGAAGATGTCCACGAAAAGCAGGAATACGAAGATCCAGGCAATCATGAACCATTCCGCGTACTCCAGGGTTCGCTCCACCTTCCGTCCGAGGAACAGCAGGACGATCACCACGAGGAAGGTGACGTACCCCCACATGAGGACCGTCCCGGCGTCTCCGGCACCAGGGAGACGGCCCAGGGCGAAGGCAGCGATGGCCGTGGCGGCTGTGGCCGCCCAGCCGGGCCATCCGATCTGGAGCCAGCCGAGGATGGAGTAGACCCACCCCCAGAAGGCGGGGCCCGGCGCCGTCCTCATGAAGCCGGTGTAGATGGGCTCGCCCGTGTAAAGGGTGTAGCGGATCATCTCCAGATTCAGTAGCACCTGGAGGACGACCGATACGGTGGTGATCCAGAGGATCGCGGGGCCGTAGTTGGTGGCCGAGGCCGGGCCCAGCAGCCACTCCCCGCTGCCGATGGAGACGCCGAGCAGGATAGCGCCGGGTCCGATAATCGCCATGACGTTCTTGAAGGTGTAGGGCGGGGGGGCGGGCAGGTCCATGACCTTCCATGCTGGCAGGGAGCCGGCCTTCACCTCCCCGGCGGGAACCGCGCCTTCGTAGGTTGCCATGGTGCACCTCCCGATGGGGCGACGACGCGCCTCAGAGCACAGCGAACAGCCATACGACCAGGGAAAAGGATCGGCATAATGGACCACGGAAAGGTGCCTAGCAGCTAGCGAAGCCGCATGTCCATTGCAACCACCTCCCCAGACCCACCGGGGAAGCCGCGCTCCAAGGCCCGCTGTTGGCCTCGCCCGGACCGATCTTCCGCCCGGATTGGACCCCGCTGTCCTCCCCGGCCTCAGGCCCGGTCCGGCCGGCGCGGCGGTTTCACCCGGGTGAACGCTGGTCCTGCCGACCGCCCTCGTCCTCGAGAGTCGGTGTCCCAGGTGAAGGTGCGCCATTGTTCGGTTCGAAATGTAGAGATGGCTCCCCGCCACCGGCGGCATCACGGCCCGGGCGGTGCCTTCCCCCGCGACCCCATGATCGAGGGAAAGCCCCGTACATAATTGCCGCTTGGTGCGAGGCGCAGTGCTGTACGACTAAGTAGAACTATGCTCGATTTAGGTGCAGATGTCAATATAGGATGAGTTATTGACTCGTGCCGAGGTAACAATATAATAGAAGCTTGGAGCTTGCTTTGACGCCTATCCTTGGGGTGAGGAGCGTGCCCCTATCTGGTTGGCCGTGGGAGGGCGGTTCGGTGGAGCCTCGACCGCCGTTCGGTCGGGGCGGCCCTCCCGGTTCGCGGGTGGCGGCGCGTTGCGGCGCCGCGTTAACGGAGGGGGGATAGGGCCATGGGCAGGCTGCGTGTCATGTCGTTCCTTGGGGACCGGACTGTCGTCTGGGACAGGGAGCGGGCGGAGGTGGGCGACCCCGAGGCCATCCAGGCCGTGCGCGAGGCGGAGCGGATCCTCGAGGAGCAGCTCCGCAAGGGGGCGACGGCCTTCAGGGTGGATCCCGGCGCTCCGGCGCGAAGGATCGACTGCTTCGATCCGGACGCGCGCCAAATCGTCACCGTTCCCAAGGTCGTTGGCGGGTGATCGAGGGGCCGGAGGCGGCGGCCCTGCTGCTGCTCGCCCTCCCGGCGCTCCTCGCCATTGGGGCCCGATGGTCCGGACAGTACCCGGTCCTCGTTCCCCAGTGGGATCCGGGGGCAGAGCAGAGGGCGGCCTCTCTCCTGAGGGATCTCCTCTCGGATGCCGAACGCGAGGAGCTGGCGAGGGTCGGCTGTCTCACCGTCCCGAGTCCCAGCATCCCCTCGCGCGTGTATCGAGTCCCCGCCGGGGCGGGCCACGTCCGGGTGTACGAGGCGGGCGAGCATGTCATGAGCATCTGCGTGCAGCCGACGGGGCCGCTCCCCTCGGGAGACCTGGTGGCCATGCACAAGCTGATGATCGAGGGTGACGAGGGGGAGTACCTTCGGAGGACGCGAGTGCATTGGAGCCGCGGCTAGCCGTTCCGTGGTGAGAAGGGACCGTTGGGGGCGGGTCGCGACCCGCCCCCAACGGTGATTCCAGGCTACTTGGCTTCCGGCGGGATGGGGATCATCCCGGGGAACACATAGGCCTGCAGCATCACGATGAGGCCCATGACGCCCGCAAGGACCAGCGAATGCCAGAAGACCGTCCGGAAGATGGGGCCAAGGGCGTGTGATCGCTCCTCCTCGTCTTCATAGGTGGCAGCGCACGCCACCATGATCGACTGCGCATCGATCATCTTGCCCATCACACCACCGGTGGAGTTGGATGCCACGATGAGGATCTCGTTCAGATGGAGCTGCTGGGCTGTGATCCTCTGCAGGCTCCCGAACAGCGCGTTGGACGCCGTGTCGGACCCTGTCAGGAACACGCCCAACCATCCGAGGTAGGCCGCGAAGAAGGGGTAGAGGGGTCCGGCAGCGGTGAAGGCGAGGCCGATCACCGCGTCGGTGCCAGCGTACCGTGTCACGGCAGCCAGTCCCAGGATTTGGCCGATGACCAGTACCGGGATCTTCAGACGGCCCGCCGTGCGGCGAACGGACTCGCGCCACTGCTCGGCGCTGAGTCGCAGATAGAAGCCGGTGACAATCGCGGCGCACACCACGCCGGTGCCAGCCAGCGATAGGTAGTTGATGGTCAGCTTTGCCGCCTCAGGCTTTGCGTTGGGCGGTACGACGGGCGGCACCCTCTGGACCATGCCGTCCAGCGCGGGCATGCTCCAGACCGGGGCCGAAAGCGGGCCGGTGAGGGCCCCACCCAGGAAGGTGGTCTTGATCTGGACGCCGGCCAGCAGGTTGTTCAGGAAGGTCTTCCACTCGGCAAGACCCCACAGGCCGCAGAAGAGGATCAGGATGACCCAGGGTATCCACGCGCGGATGGTCTCACCCCAGGTGTAGGGGTACTTCCACTCGGCGCTATGCCCCAGGACCGCCCCGGATCCGCCCGCGATCGGCTTGGGCTGCCCCCGAACCGCGTCCCCACGCTCGCCTTTCAGAAGGAAGCGGCTCTTGGGGTGCCAGACCCTCAGGAAGAGGGCCACGCAGATCACCGAGAAGACGCCAGCGGCCACGTCGGTAATCAGGAAGAACTCCTTGGAGTTGGAGATCAGGAACTGGGCGACGGCGAAGGAGACGCCGGCAACCACGGTGGCCGGCCAGACCTCCCACGCGTCCTTCCACTTCCCGCCCTCCATCAGGACGAAGGTCACCACCAGCCAGAACGGTACCAGAACGGAGACGAACGGAAGCTGGCGGCCGGCCATGGACGACAGGGTGTGCATGTCCAGGCCGCTCACCTGGGACAGGGTGACGATGGGGGTGCCGATGGCGCCGTAGGCCACGGGGGCGGTGTTGGCCAGCAGGTTCAGCACGGCGGACTGGAAGGGGGAGAACCCGAGACCCACCATGACGGCGCCCGCGATGGCCACCGGGGTGCCGAAGCCGGAGGTGCCCTCGATGATGGCGCCGAAGGAGAAGGCGATCAGCAGCACCTGGAGCCGGCGGTCGAAGGAGATGTGGATGATGGACTCCTTCACGATCTCGAACTTGCCGGTGATCACCGTCATCGTGTAGAGCCACATGGCGCCCACGATGATCCAGATGATCCCCAGGAAGCCCGAAAGGGAGCCGTAGACGAAGGCCGAGAAGGCGGAGCCGAGGGGCATCCCGAAGGCGATGCAGGACACGGCGAAGGCCATCAGCACGCCGTAGAAGGCGGCGTAGGGGGCCGCGATGCCGAGATGCCGTCGCCCGCGCTTGTCCTTATGGGGATGCAGAGCGATGAAATAGAGCAGTGTCAAGATGGGTAGTGCTGCCACCAGCGTGGACAGCGCGACGTTCCCCAGTGGGTTGTAGTTCTGATAGTACACCGTGTACCCTCCACTATGTGGTGAGGAAGCTATCTCACAAGGCCGCAAAGTGGTCGGAAGGGTCACTATCTTGGGTGGCGTTTAGCGGGCTATCGGTTTCACCTCCCATCTCTCTCCACCATCTCGCCGCCTTGGGTCCGGATGATCATCCGCAACCCTCCCTATCCCCGGGGGCATCGATGCCCCCGGGCCGTCGCACGGCTCGGGATCACGGCGGCGACTAGCGGGTAAGCCGAAGGTCGAACCTCCCGCCCTCGCCGTTGAGGGGCGACAGGCCGCACCAACCCAGGGACGCTGCCAATTGTAAGGACCGGGAGTGGAGGGGCTCGGCCCTGTCTCCACCTGAAGCCCTGTACTAATGGAGACCCCGAGACCTGGTCGCAGTCCCAGTCCGGCTACCGCAGTTGTAGCGTGACGCCCTACAGAACTGACCCGGGCGATTATACACCCGACGGTCAACCCCGAGGCTGCCCTGCCGAGCACCATCCCGGCCACCGCCGGGCTGCCGAGAATATCCCTGGGGCGGCTCCGCGGCTCGCCGGTGAGCCGCCCCAGGGGAAACAAGACGCCCCGTTGAAACGCCTAGAACAGCCCCACGGTCCTCCCGTTCTCGTCGATGTCCACCGCCTCGCCCGCCGGCTTGGAGGGCAGGCCGGGCATGGTGCGCATGTCTCCCAGCAACGGGTAGAGGAAACCGGCGCCCACGGAGGCCCGGATGTCGCGGATCGGCACGCGGAAGCCGCGCGGCCGACCCTTCAGGGCCGGATCGTGCGAGAGCGACAGGTGGGTCTTGGCCATGCAGATGGGGAGCTTATCGAAGCCCAGCTCCGTGTAGCGCTTGATCTTTTGCTCGGCCGCCGGGAGATAGTCGACCCCGTCGGCGCCGTAGATCTTGGTGGCGATGGTCTCGATCTTCTGCTTGATAGGCATGTCCAGCGGGTAGAGGAAGTGGAAGTTGCTGGGCTTGTTCGCCGCCTTGACCACCGCCTCGGCCAGCTCCGCGCCGCCAGCGCCACCCTTGGCCCAGACCTCGCTGACGTAGGCCCCCTCGGCGCCCGCCGCGATCGCCTTCTCCTTCACGACGGCGATCTCCGCGTCGGTGTCCGTGGTGAAGCGGTTGATGGCGACCACCACCGGCACGCCGAACAGCCTCATGTTCTCAATCTGCTTCTCCAGGTTAGCGCACCCCTCGGCGACTGCCTGGACGTTCTCCTGGGTCAGGCCGGGATCCAGCGGCTTGCCGGCGACCACCTTGAACTTGCCGCTGTGCATCTTGAGGGCCCGGATGGAGCAGACCATCACCACGGCGCTGGGGACCGCACCGCTGTAGCGGCACTTGATGTCCATGAACTTCTCGGCACCCATGTCCGCCCCGAAGCCGCTCTCGGTCACCACGTAATCGGCCAGCTTGAGGGCGATCTGGTCCGCCAGGATGGAGCTGTTGCCGTGGGCGATGTTGGCGAAGGGGCCGGCGTGGACGAATACCGGGGTGTGCTCCAGGGTCTGCAGGAGGTTGGGCTTGATGGCGTCCTTCAGCAGCACGGCCATGGCGCCCGCGCACTTTAGATCCTCCGCCGTGACAGCCTTTCCCTCCTTGTTGAGCCCTATGACTATCCTACCCAGCCGCTCCCGCAGGTCCTTGAGGCTGGTGGTGAGGGCCAGGATGGCCATGACCTCGGATGCCACCGTGATGTCGAAGCCGGTCTGCCTGGGGTAGCCGTTGTCCTTGCCGCCCAGGCCGACGATGATCTGTCGCAGCGCGCGGTCGCTGATGTCCACGACCCGGGGCCAGGTGATGCTGAAGGGGTCGATCCCCAGGACGTTGCCGTGGTGGATGTGGTTGTCGATGAAGGCCGCCAGGAGGTTGTGGGCCGCGCCAACGGCGTGGACATCGCCCGTCAGATGCAGGTTGAAGTCCTCCATCGGCACCACCTGCGCGTAGCCGCCGCCCGCGGCGCCGCCCTTGATGCCGAACACGGGGCCCAGGGATGGCTGCCGAATGCAGGTGAAGACCTTCTTGCCGATGTAGCCAAGGGCCTGGGAGAGGCCGATGGTGGTCACGGTCTTGCCCTCGCCCAGCGGGGTCGGGGTGATGGCGGTGACATCGATCAGCTTGCCGTTGGGACGGTCCTTGAGTCGCTCCAGTACGCTCAGATTGACCTTCGCCTTGTACTTGCCGTACGGCTCCACCTCGTCCTCGAGCAGGCCGAGGCCCTCGGCGATCTCCATGATGGGCTTCATCTTCGCAGCTTGGGCGATTTCCAGGTCGCTTAGCACAGTTCGACAACCTCCCAATGTGTTGTGAAGGAAATCGGGGGCGCCTCCCACACCTCAAAGGCACGTCGGGTCGTAGAACGCCCCAGAGTCTACATAAGCCCCCCGGTTCCGTCAACGGATCGGCGTGACCGCCCCTGACTCCTGGGGGAGGCGGATATGCCCTCCTCCCCCGAAACGAGTCTGTGGCGCTCCTCCCCCGGCTACCGGGCCGAATACGCCCTGTCCAGAAGCTGCACCGTGTGGATCACCTGCATCTCCAGGCCATCTCGCTTCACGCCGGCGGAGAGCTGCATCATGCACGCCGGGCAGCCCGTCGCCAGGTAGTTGGCGCTGGTGCGCGATGCGTTACCCATCTTCCGGCTCAGCACCTGCTGCGACAGGTCGTAATGGGTCAGGGAGAAGGACCCCGCACCACCGCAGCACATGTCGGCCTCGGCCATCTCCTTGAACTCCAGCCCGGGGATGCTCTTCAGCAGCTTCCTGGGCTGCGCACTCACCTTCTGGAACCGGACCAGGTGGCAGGGGTCGTGGTAGGTGATCTTGCTCTTCACGTCTCCCATCTGGTCGTTCAGCTGGATGCCCGTCAGGAACTCGCTGATGTCCTTCATCTTGGCCGACACCGCTTTGGCCTTGTCCGCGTACAGGGGGTCCTCGGCCAGCAGCTCCCCGTACTCCTTGATAAAGGAGCCGCAGGTGGCGCAGTCGGTCACGATGGCATCCACGTCGAGACCGTACATGGCATCGATGTTCTTCCTGGCCAGGTTGCGGGCGGCCTCGAAGTCCCCGTACACCGTGGGTGGCTTGCCGCAGTCCACCACCTCCGGCACCAGCACCTCGGTGTTGTTGGCGAACAGGACGCGCACCATGGCCTCGGCCACCTGGGGATAGAGCTGGTTGGTGGCGCACCCGATGAAGTAGGCGACGCGGTACTGACGGTTGGGCACCGACCTCATCATGGTCGGCAGTATCTGCCGGGCCGTCTTGGACGGCACCCTCGGCAGTCCGTCCTGTGCCCTGTGGACGTCGTTACCCAGCACCTTGGTGAGCCCCAGCCCCTTGGCGGCGGCCTGCGCGCCCGTGATCTGGCCGAGCCACACCACCCTCCCGGCGGCATCCAGCAGTCCCCGGTTGGGCAGGAGGTTTCGGAAGATCACCCGCTGCACCCACGGCTGGCCCTTGAGTCGAACCAGCTCCTCAATGGCCTTGTCCACGATCTCCGGCGTCTGCACCTGGGCTGGGCAGTGCACCATGCTGCACGCGCCGCACCGGAGACAGGTCCCCAGCGCCTCTTGGATCTCCTCCTCCAGGAGGGCCACTCGACCGTCCAGGATGTCCCTCACCAGCGCTACCCTGCCTCGGGAGACCTGCCACTCAAGGCCTGTGACCTTATAGGTGGGGCAGCCCGCCTGGCAGAAGCCGCAGCGGTTGCACTTCTCCACCAGCTCCGCGAGGGCGGACATCGTCTTCTCGTCTTCACTGGTTGCCGTTGCCATCTAAGCCCTCCCTCCCGGGACCCGTGCCGGACTCCACAGATTGCCGGGGTCCAACTCCGCCTTGATCTTCCTCATCAGACCGTAATCGTCGCGAGGAGGCCAGATCCTCATCTTGCCCGCCTCCAGCCGGGGAGCCTTGAGCGGTAGGGCGAAACCGCCGCAGTCGGCGGCCAGCTGCTGGAGCCTATCGGCGGCGGCAACGAGCCTCTCGCCCTGACCGGGCTCGGCGGCCACGAGTCCATACACGATCCCGTTCCCCGCGTGGGCGGCCAGGGCCGTCTCGACCCCCTGCAGCCCCATCAATCCGCCCGCGAAGTCGTACACCTTCTTGAGGAGCACCGACCCCTTGATCAACATGGCCGGCCTCTCCTCGGGCATGCGCGCGAAGACCTCCTTGCGCTGCCTCCACAGCTCCTTCTCGTCGGCACCGTCCAGGGTGAAAATCTCCCTGGCCCCGTTCCTGCCGGCCAGCTCGGCCAGCTCTCTCTTCTGGCGCTCGACGGCCTCCACGGCGCCCTCCGCCTGCACCAGGAGCAGGTACTCCGAGGGCTTCAGATCGAAGCTGGATCTCATGGATGCCGGCAGGGCAGCATGGCTGAGTATGTCCGCCGTGGAAGGCCTCATGAAGGAGGCGAGCACCGCGGAGACCATGGCGCACGCCTGACCCAGGTCGGGGAAGGCTATCGCCACCGTCGCGCTGGCCTCGGCTATGGGCAGAAGCCGGAAGGTGGCCGCGGTGATCGCCCCCAGGGTGCCCCACGACCCGATGTACAGCTTCTTCATGTCGTACCCGGCGACGTCCTTCACGGTCTTGCCGCCGACTCGCACTACGGTACCCTGCGGGGTGGCCACCCGCATTCCCAGCACCATGTCCCGAGCCGTCCGGTAGAGCAGCCGGTTGGGGCCGCTGCTGTTGGTGGCCAGGGTGCCACCCACGGTGGATCTGGCCGAATCCACGGGGTCCAGTGGCAGGAACAGCCGCGCCTGCGCCAGCTCCCGCTGCAGGTCGTCCATCACCTTGCCGGCCCCGACGGTCACCGTGAGGTTCGCCGCGTCAAGCTCGATGGTGCTGTTCATCCTGGCCATGCAGAGGACTATACCGTCCCTGGGCTGCACCGGCAGGATCGACTGCTTGGTGCCGCCGCCCCAAACGATCACCGTGACCCCCTCGGCATCGGCCAGCCTGGCCACCTCCGCTGCCTCTCCCTCGTCTGCCGGCAGCACCGCGGCCACCGGCTTCTCCCCAAAGGCGGAGTAGGCGGACAGCCGATCCCCGGGGACGACGTTCTCGGCCCCCACGATCTCCGCTAGCCTCGTCCGTGTTGCCTCCAAGCTCCGCTCCGTCAGCGTCATCGCTACACCCCCACTCCCTCGGCTGCCTTCTCGCGGGGCAGGATCTTGTCTGGGTTCAGGCGGTTGCTCGGGTCGAAGGCTCGCTTCACCCTTCGCATCACAGCCACATCATCATCGCTGAACACCAGGGGCATGGAGTCCTGCTTCTCTATACCGATACCGTGCTCCCCCGTGAGGGTACCGCCCATCTCCACGCACAGCTTCAGGATCTCCTTGCCGGCCTCGTGGACCCGCTTGACCTCCTCCGCATCCTTGGGGTTGTACATGATCAACGGGTGCAGGTTCCCATCCCCGGCGTGGGCCACGGTCCCCACCTTGACGTTGTGCCTCTCGGCGATGGCCACCACCTTCATCATGGTCTCAGCCAGCCTCGTGCGAGGAACCGTGCCGTCCTGGACCGAGTACATCGGGCTCACACGGGCGACGGCTCCGAAGGCGCCCTTGCGGCCGGCCCAGAGGGCGGCACGCTCGGCGTCGCTCTGGGCGATCTTGATGTCGCGGACGTGGTTCTTCTTGCAGATCTCCACGATCCGCTCGGCCTGCCTGTCCTGCCCGTCCTTGAGACCGTCCAGCTCGATGATCAGTATTCCCTCCGCGTCCAGCGGGTATCCCGAGTGGTAGCTCTCCTCCACCGCCCAGGTCACTATCCTGTCCATGATCTCCAGGGTAGCCGGAACGATGCCATCGGCGATGATGTCCGAGACGGCGTTGCCGGAGTCCTCGAGGGAGTCGAAGATGGCCAGCATGGTCTTGATGGACTCGGGAACCCGCATCAGCCGCAGGGTCATGGAGGTGACGAAACCGAAGGTCCCCTCGGAACCCACTATCGCGCCCGTCAGGTCGTATCCCGGATTGTCCTCGCATGGGCCACCGGTGTGTATCACCTCGCCATCGTGGAGGACCACCTCGAGGCCGTATACATGGTTCGTGGTCACGCCGTACTTGAGGCAATGGGGGCCGCCGGAATTCTCCCCGATGTTTCCCCCCAGGGTCGACACCTTCTGGCTTGCTGGGTCAGGCGCGTACAGGTATCCCAGTGGCGCCAGCATGTTCTGCAGGTCCAGGTTGACCACACCGGGCTCGACCACCACCCGCTCGTTGCCGGGGTCCACCTCCAGCACGCGAGTCATGCGGGAGCAGCCCATGACGATCCCGCCCTTCAGTGCCAGGGTTCCACCCGAGAGGTTGGTGCCCGCGCCCCTGGGCACCACGGTCAGTCCCTCCCTCGCCGCCAGCTTCATGACGGCGGAGGCTTCGGCGGCGTTGGCCGGGAAGACCACCACATCTGGCTGGAAGAGGTCCGGCGTGGAATCGTACTCGTACACCAGCAGGTCTCGGCGGGAGTGGAGGACATCCTCCTTCCCGACGATCCTGGCCAGCTCTTCGATCAGTTGCTCTCTAGTCACCGCCTGGCCTCCCTTACGAAAACCATCAGCTCTCTGGTTCAGACCCGATTACTGGACCGGCGAGCCATCCGCCTGGGCGATGGGCGCAAAGCCCTCGGCTCGATGCCCGCGCCGGACGGCTCAACGAAGGCATGGGGGCGCCGGTCCATCCTGCTGTCTGTGAATGCTCCCGGCGCCCCCATGGTGCTACACCTGATCCTATCTACCGGCTACGCGGAGGCGGCGATCCGCCTCTGGAGCTGGTCCCACTTGTAATCGACCTCCCGCTGGAAGTCCTCCAGCAGGGCCTGGTTGCCAGGCTTGAACAGGTGGCTGAAGCGGCCCTGGATCTTGAGGAAGTCCGTCAGCGGCTTCTCCTCCCTGGGCACGTAGGTCATCTGCCACTTGCCGTTCACCACCTCGTAGAGAGGCCAGTACCTGGACTGGACCGCCAGCCGGCCCAGCTCGACGGTCTGGTGGGTCTCGGAGCGCCAGCCGCGCCAGCAGGGGGCGTACACGGCGATGAAGGACGGCCCGTCGGTCTCCAGGGCCTTCTGGACCTTGGTGATGTAGTCGCGCCAGTAGCCGATGCTGGCCTGGGCCACATAGGGGATGTCGTGGGCTGCCATGATGGCCACCAGGTCCTTGCGCGGCTGCTGCTTGCCCTGGTAGGCCTCGCCCACATGGGATGTGGTGGTCCACGCGTACTTGGGCGTGGCGCCAGAGCGCTGGATACCGGTGTTCATGTAGGCGTTGTTGTCGTAGACGATGTAAAGGACCTTGTGGCGCCGCTCCATGGCGCCCGAAAGCGACTGGAAGCCGATGTCGTAGGTGCCACCGTCGCCGCCCATGGCGATGAAGCGGAAGTCCTTGTCCATCTTGCCCTTCCGCTTCAGGGCCTGGTAGGTGGCCTCAATCCCGCCGATGACGGCGCCGGCGTTCTCGAAGGCGTTGTGGTACCAGGAGACCTTCCAGCTGGTGTAGGGGAAGACGACACTGGAGATCTCCACGCAGCAGGTGGCGCTGCTCATGGCGATGTTGTAGTCGGCTGCCGCCAGCATCGTCCACTTGGCGATTATCGCGGGTCCGCAGCCGGTGCACAGGCGGTGGCCGGAGGTGAACTTTACTTCCTTCTGGGCTAGCTCTTTCAGATTGACTGCCATCGTCTATACTCTCCTATTCCCGTACGCCGATGTAGCTGAGCACCGGGCCGACCGGCTCGCCCTTGGCGATACCCAGCAGCCTCTTGAAGACCTCGGTGTACTGAGCGGACGACGTGTCGCGGCCGCCCAGGCCGGTGACGTAGTTGATCATCTTCGGGCGCTGATCCAGGGCGTACATGGCGGTGCACACGTCCTCGAAGATGGGTGCGCCGGCGGCTCCGGGGGCGGAGGCCTTCTCGACCACGGCCACGGCCTTGACGTTCTTCAGGGCATCGACCATCTGAGCGGCCGGGAACGGGCGGTACACCCGCGGCCGGACCACGCCGACCTTGAGGCCCTGCTCGCGGAGCTGCATGGCAGCCCACTGCGCCGTGCCGCCTATGCCGCTCAGGGCCACCACGGCCACCTCGGCGTCCTCCATACCGTACTTCTCCAGGATCGGCTGGGGCCGCCCGCTCAGCTTCTCGAACTCCTTCCCCACCTCTTCGATCACCTTGAGGGAGCCCTCCAGGGCCTTGATCATCGAGAGCTTGTGCTCGAAGAAGAACGGGGGCAGCACCAGGGCGCCGATGCTGATGGGGTGCTCCGGGTCCAGCATGTTGATCTTCGGCTTGGGCTCGCCGATGAACTCCTGGACCTCCTCCTTGTCCAGCATCTCCACCCGCTCCATGTCATGGGAGACGTTGAAGCCGTCGAAGCAGACCATCACGGGGAGCTGTACGTCGGGATGCTCCGCGATCCTCACGGCCATGATGGTGGTATCGTAGATCTCCTGGGCGTCGGCGCAGAAGAACTGGATCCATCCCGCATCCCTGGAGGCCATGGAGTCGGAATGGTCGCCGTGGATATTGATGGGAGCGCTCAGGGTCCGGTTGACCATGGGCATCACGATGGGCAGCCGGTTGCCGGAGGCGATGAAGAGCACCTCGTGCATCAGGGCGAGGCCCTGGGAGGAGGTGCAGGTCATCACGCGCCCGCCGGCGGCAGCGCCGCCGCAGCAGGCGGAGAGGGCGCTGTGCTCGCTCTCCACGGCCACGAACTCGGTCTGCACCTCGCCGTTGGCCACGTACTCGGCGAAGCGCTCCACGATCTCGGTCTGGGGGGTGATCGGGTAGGCGGCTACCTGGTCGGGGTTGATCTGCATCATCGCGTCCGCAGCAGCCCCGTCACCGGTGAGACCGACTACCTTCCTCTGCCGTACAGGCTTGTCAGCTATTGCCATCACTCGATCTCCTTACAGTGTATGCCTGGCGAAGGTCTCGCTCGGCTGGTAGCGGCCGCCCTGGGCCATGGTCATGGCCTTGACTGGCTTGGAGTTGCACTCCTCCGCGCAGATGCCGCAGCCCTTGCAGTGATCCACGTCGATGCCCACCACCTTGCCCTGCTCGAGGATGATCGAGTTGTCCGGGCAATGGAGCCAGCAGAGCAGGCAGTTGGTGCAGGCGGCCGCGTTGAAGATCGGCCGCTGGGTCCGCCAGCTACCAGTCAGGTAGTTGACGCCGTTTCCGTTGCTGGGGATGATCCCTCCCAGCGGTATCTCGTCCACCTTCGGAAAGGTACCGCCCTTCACTTCGTGGATGTCGCTCATTCGCCCTTAACCTCCTCGTAGGCCCTCTGCAGCGCCTTGACGTTGCCCTCAACCACCGACTGCTTGAACCTGGTGCCGAACATCGACCTCAGCTCGTCCTCGACCGCCTTGAAGGGGATCAGGCCGGTCACCTTGATCAGCGCTCCCACCATGGCGGTGTTGGTGATGGGGCGGCCGACGCACTCCGTCGCGATCCTGGTGGCGTCCACCGTGTACAGCTTGTAGTCGCCCTTGGGGAGCTGCTTCCTCAGCTCCTCGGGCGACAGGTCGGAGTTCACGATCAGGGGGCCACCCGGCTTCAGGCCGGCGGTCACGTCCACCGTCTCCAGAAGGGTCGGATCCAGCACCACCACGGCGTCCGGATTGGTCACCTGCTCGTGGGTGTAGATGCGCTGGCTGCTCAGGCGGGTGAACGCCTGGATCGGGGCACCCATGCGCTCCGTGCCGAACTCGGGGAAACCCTGGAAGTGCTTGTTCTCGCGGCTGGCCGACGCCGACAGGAAGCGCGAAGCCGTCACCGCGCCCTGCCCGCCTCGGGCATGCCAGCGAACCTCGTAGAGATCTCCTGCCATCCTTTCTAATGCCTCCTCCTCAAACTACCCATGGGATCGAACGATGCTACTGCCATTGCGGCTTCTCGACCACCTCCTCGTGATCGCTGTCCGGGGCCGGCGCCGCCTGCTTCTCCCGCCCGTTCGGCGCCACCCTCGCGCCGCCGGCCGGACGACCGCGGTCGGCCCCGGTCTCGGCACGACCTGCTACTGGCCCAGCTTGTCCCCCACCTTCAGGCCGGAGGTCGCCACGAACTCGGCGGCCTTGATCTTGGGCGAGCCCTGCGGCTGGACCCTCTTCACGAAGATGCTTCCGCCGTTCCCAGCCACCAGGAAGCCGTCATCGGCGATCTCCAGGACCGTGCCGGGCGCCGTCTGCCCGCTCACGTTGCGCTTCTCGCAGTCGTAGATCTTCAGGACCTGGCCCTTGTAGGTGGTGCTGGCGCCCGGCGACGGGTTGCAGCCCCGGATGACGTTGTAGACGATGCCGATGGGGTACATCCAGTCGATGTTCATCTTCTTGCAGAGCGGCTCATACTCGCCCTGGCTCAGGTCCTGCGGGATCTTGGGGGCCTTCCCCTCCTTGACCAGCTTGACCGACTCCACCATCGCCTCGACCCCCAGGGGGAAAAGCTTGTTGAAATAGACGGACCCCAGGGTGTCGTCGGGCTCGATGGTCACTTCCTTCTGCATGAGGATCGGGCCGGTGTCCAGGCCCTCGTCGGGCCAGAAGATGGTGAGGCCGGTCTTGGTCTCGCCGTTGATCACCGCCCAGTTGATGGCGCTTCCGCCACGATGCCTGGGCAGTAGCGACGGGTGGTACTGGATGGTTCCCAGCCGGGGGTAATTGATGATGGTCATCGGGACGATATCCGTCACGAAGGCCATGACGTTGAGGTCGGGGTTGAAGCCCTTGTACTCCTCGAACACCTCTGGGTTCCGCATCCGGGCCGGCTTGCGAACCGGGATCCCATTCTTGGCGGCCAGCTCGCCCAGTGGGTCCGCCTTGCCGTTCGGGGCGTCGGGCGGACAGTAGACCACGGCGACCTCCTCGCCTTCCTTGAGGAGCGCCTCCAGCACCTTCTCGCCGAAGGCGGCCTGGCCTATCAACGCGATCCTCATGCTCCACCTCCTCGTGTCAATAGTGCTGCGTCCATGGCAGCGTGATGGGGCGGGATGTATCCGAGCGCTGCCGAGAGTCGGCAGCAAGCCTCCTTCACCAGGGGGACCAGCTGGGGGACTCTCTCGGGGGTGATTCGGATCCACGGACCGGAGATGCTGATAGCGGCTACCACCCTTCCGGAGTGGTCATGCACCGGCCCGGCGATACAGCTTACGCCCTCCTCTTGCTCCCCGTGGTCGGTGGCGTACCCCAGGCGCCGCACCTCCTCTAGCTCCTGCCAGAGAACGCTAGCGTCCACGATGGTGCGGCTAGCGTGGGGGGTGAGCCGATAGGTGCGAAGCATGCGGTGGATCTCTTCATCAGGGAGGGAGGCCAGGAGGACCTTGCCGGAGGCGGTGCTGTGGAGCGGGGCTCGGGCCCCGACCTGAACGAACATCCGTAGCATCCAGCCGGGACTCGATACCTGCTCCAGGTAAACGATCTGGTGGTCGTCCATCACCGCCAGGTTGGCAGTCTCGCCGCTGCTGCGCATCAGCTCCTGGAGGATGGGAAGGGCCTCCATGCGCAGGTCCAGGTGGTCGCGGACGGCGCGGGCCACGTCCAGGGGCTTGAGCCCGAGGAGGTATCGCCCCGTCTCGGGGTTCTGCCGCACGTAGCCCCTGGCGATCAGGGTGGAGAGCAGGCGATGGACGGTGCTTGCGTGCAGTCCAACGCGGCTGCTCAGCTGGGCGATGCCCACCTCCCCCATCTCGGCCAGCGCCTCCAGGATATCGAGGGTTCGCTCCACCGACTGGACGGTGGTCCTTGAGGAGGAGTCCTCGTTGACTGTTCGTCGCGAATTGCCCGACACCTGACAACCCCGTCAGCACAACAGGTTGCGGATACGGCCCGGCAAGGGGAGGAGAGGTTCCAGATGGTGAAAACTCTTTTCGCGATACAATATAGGCCGCCCCGAGGTGGTTGTCAAGCATCGTTTTTCTGCCTTTTTGGTTTCAGGGGAGTCCGGTGGGAAGGCCTTCCCGAGATCGGCTGATGGGTGCGAGCTCGTCCCACAATTCCCCGGGGATGGGGTAGGTTGCCAGCTCGATGGTCTCGCGGATTCTTTCGGGCCGTGTCATGCCCACCACGGTCGAGGTTACACGAGGGTCGCGAATAGAGAACTGGAGTGCGGCCGCGGCCAGGGGAACCCCGTGCCGGTCGCAGATAGCCTGCATTCTTCTGACGCGCTCCACCAATGTGGGGGAGGCCTCGCGGTAGCGGAACCGCGCGAAGGCGTCGGGGCCCTTGGCCAATATGCCGCTCCCGTAGGGTGCCGCGTTGAACACCGCGATCCCGCGAGCCTGGCAAAGGTCCATCAGCGGCTCCGCCTCCTGATCCAGGAGGTTGAACCGGTTGTGGGTCATCACGACCTCCATGACCCCCAGCTCCACATATCGCATGATCACCTGGGTGTCACCCGCTCCGATACCCAGATGCTGGATCAGCCCTTCCTCCTTCATCCTGACGAGGGCCTCCAGTGCCCCTCCCTTTCTGGTGATCTCCTCGAAGGTGGTGGTCTCGGGGTCATGCAGCAGGCAAATCTGCAGGCTGTCCATGCCCAGCAGGCGCAGGCTGCGCTCCACGCTGCGCCGCATCTGGTCTCCGCTCCAATCGCCGTTGGTGACGTTGCGGTCGGCCTTGGTTTCCAGGACCTTCCCCTGTGGCAGGCCGCCACGCTCGCGCAGGACGGTGCCGATGCGTCTCTCCGATGTGCCGTCGCCATAGTAGGCGGCGGTATCCATGAAGTTGATGGGGCTATCCAGCCAGGCGCGGACGGTGTCCAGGGCCCGGTCCTCTGGCACCACGTAGGCGAAGTCGGTGGTCATATCACCCAGGGGCGCACCGCCCACGCCTATGGGTGTCACCATGAGACCGGTCTTTCCGACCGGTCGCGGGCGCAGCAGCTCGTCGACACTGTTGGCAGACACAACTACCTCCTCGTAGCTTGGATGATCACGGTGTCGCCTGCTCGGCGATGCCGTAGAATCTGGCCGCATTGCCCCCCATGACCATGGCCAATTCGTCAGTGCTCAGGGCACCGAGGCACTCACGAAGGGCATTGAGGACGCGGGGATACGAAGCCGCCAGCAAACAGACGGGCCAATCGCTCCCGAACATCACGCGTTCGACCCCGAACAGCTCCAGCACCTTCTCCACGTAGGGCTTCAGGTCGGCCGGTGTCCAAAGCCGCCAGTCGGCCTCGGTGACCATGCCCGACAGCTTGCACATGATTCTTGGAGAGGCTGCGGCGTCGGCCATTGCTCGGGCCCAATCGTCGAACTGCCTGGCGGCGATGTTGGGCTTGCCGATGTGGTCTATGACCATGGGGAGGTCCGGAACCGCCTCGGCCACATGCGGAATGAGGTGCCATTGGGGCTGCTTGGGGAGGAGGTCGAAGGGGATGCCTCGCCTCTCCAGCTCCCGGAGGCCCCTGAGCACATCGGGTCGAAGGATCCATTCCGGGTCCGGCTCGTCATGCCATTGATGCCGCACGCCCCGGAACTTGGGGTGCTGCATGAGGGAGTCTAGGACCGTGCCAACGGTAGGGTCTGCCAGGTCCACCCACCCTACCACTGCCGCTACCCAGTGGTGCGACTCGGCGATGCGGAGGAAGTCCCATGTGTTCTCCATGGAGGAGTAGGTCTGGACGAGGACCGTTCGCGAGATCCCGTATTCGTCCAGCACTGGTTTCAGCTGCTCGGGAGTGTACTCCTGCTTCAGGATTTCCATCTCAGGGGGAAGCCTGAGAATGTCGAATACCTTTGCCTGCCAGAAGTGCTGGTGGGCATCGATGATCGTCACGTTTCACTCCTAGCGAGGGTTCTTGTGGCGCTTCCTTGTGTGCGGAGCTCGTTGGCCTTGCGCTGGCAATTGGGCGCCGGCATGCCGGCGCCCAATTGCCAGCCTGCCCGCTACTTGTACAGCAGGGGCGCGATCTCCTTGGAGTCGATGTTGGTCTTGTCGTACCAGTAGAAGCCGGTGTCGATGGTCTTGGGCAGAGTCTCTCCCTTGAGGGCCTTGACGGCCGCCTCCACACACTTGTAGCCGATGCCGATGGGGTTCTGGGTTATGGCACCGGCCATCACGCCGCTACGGATGGCGTCGATCTGGGCCTGCCCCGAGTCATAGCCTATGACGACGATCTTGCCTTCCTTCTTCAGCTCCTTGACCGCGTTGAGCACCCCGATGGCTGACCCTTCGTTCGCCCCGAAGAAGCCCTTCAGGTTCGGATGGGCCTGGATTATCGCCTTGGCCAGATCCGTCGACTTCAGCTGGTCGCCGCCCCCGTACTGCAGATCGACTATTGTGATCTTGGGGTACTTCTGCTTGATCTGGTTCACGAACCCATCCCGCCTGTCGATACCGGTGCGGCTGGTCTGGTCGTGGACGATAACGGCGATCTCACCCTCCCCGCCGATCAACTCGGCCATCTTGTCGGCGGCCTTGGCTGCGGCGGCCACGTTGTCCGTGGCGGCGGTGGTCACCGGGATGTCGCTGTCCACCCCGGAGTCAAAGCCGATCACGGGGATCTTCTGCGCCTTGGCCTTTTCCAGCAGGGGGATTACCGCCTTGCTATCGAGAGCTGCCAGCCCGATGGCGTTCGGCTTCTTGTCCAGCGCGGCCTGCAGCATCTCGATCTGCTTGTCGACCATGGACTCCGACTCGGGCCCCTCGAAGGTGATATTGACGTTGTAATCCTTGGCGGCCTGCTCGGCGCCCTGCTTCACCGCTTGCCAGAACTGATGCTGGAACCCTTTGGAGATCAGTGGGATATAAGGCTTGCTGGCCGACTGAGCGGCGGGCGCCTGCGTGGGCTGAGCGGCGGGTGCCTGCGTGGGCTGAGCCGCTGGCTTGGCAGCCTGGGCTGCGGGCGCGGATGTAGGCTGCGCGCTGCTGGGGGCCTGCGCGGAGCCCGAGCAGCCGACGAGCAGCGCTCCAATCGCTGCGGTGCCGACTATGCAGAAAAGGATCTTCCGCAGTCTCATCTTTCAGACTCTCCTCTCCAGGGGATTCTGGTGCAACTTGGCCAATGGACGGTCTCGAGGTCTTTCCAGCTCCTTGAATCGGGCGCGGCTCGCCTCGGCCGCTGGGATCGGCGGTCTGCAGCCCGCGGTTCCAGGCTGAGGGGTCCGGCAGCCGATGATCACCCCCTTTCCGGAAGCCGTCGGCGTCTACTGCTGCCGGCGGCGCAACATGTCCGCGTACACGGCCACGATCACGATCCCTCCGGTTACCACCATCTGCCACTCTTGAGGCACGGAGAGGATGCGGAGCCCATTGGTCAGCACGCTCATGATGAAAGCCCCGATGATGGTGCCTAGGATTGTGCCTTCGCCCCCGCTCAGGGAGGTTCCCCCGATTACGACGGCCGCAATGGCGTCCAATTCGTATCCGGCGCCCAGCGCGGGCTGTGCCGAATTCAGCCTCGATCCCATGATGACCCCGCCCAGCCCAGCAAAGACGCCGCAAAGGGTGTAGACTGCGGCCTTCCAAAAGTCGACATTGACACCGGATAGGCGGGTGGCCTCCTCGTTGCTGCCTATACTGAAGGTGTAGCGACCCAGGATGGTCTTGTTGAGGATCAGACTGGCGATGACCGCCGCCCCGAACAGGTAGAAGACCGCATTGGGAACATCCAGGCCGGGGAAGACCGCCCCCAACACCGAGTCCATGGTGAGACCCCGCATCGCTGGCGTCCCGGTGAAGTAGATAGGCTTTGAGCCGGAGATCACCAGGGAGAGCCCCTTGGCGGCCATCATTACGCCTAAAGTGGCAACGAAGGGTGGTACCTTCATCTTGGATATGGTGACCCCGTTGATCAAACCGGCGAGGGCGCCGGTAGTCACCCCACCCAGGATCCCCACCGGGACGGGCAGACCCATGTTGGTCATGAAAACCCCTGTCATGACGGCCGAGAGGGTCAGCACGGTGCCAATGGACAAATCGATCCCGGCGGTGATGATGACGAAGGTCTCGCCCAGGGCCAGAACGCCGTTGACCGTGGTGGCGAGGAGGATCCCAACCACGTTGTCGAAGGTGAGGAAGTTTGGCGACGCGAGGGAAAAGGCCACGAACAACCCGATCAGGCCGCCGAAGGCGAGGATCTTCTGCGTGGCGGCCGATCGCAGTAGAGACTCCCTCCGCCGGACTCCAGCAGCTATCTCCATCTTCACACCTGCCCGTACACCATCTGCTCGGATCGAACCGGACCCGACGAGCCATTCCGCATGGTGGCGTACTTCATGATCTTCTCCTGTGTGGCCTCGGACGCATCCAGCTCTCCCGTGATCCGCCCCTCGCACATGACCACGATCCGGTGGCTCATTCGCAGGATCTCCGGCAGCTCGGAGGAGACCATGATGATCGACTTGCCCTGCCTCGCCAGGTCATTGAGAAGGCGGTAGATCTCGCTCTTGGCCCCGACATCGATCCCGCGGGTGGGCTCGTCGAAGATCAGGATGTCGGTGTTGGCCACGAGCCATTTCCCGACCACCACCTTCTGCTGGGTGCCGCCGGAAAGGTTCTTTACCCTCTGCTGGAGCCCCGGCGTCTTTATGGCCAGCCTCTCCACCAAAGAGGCCGCCGTGGAGCGCGTTGCGGCGCGCCTGATCCAGCCTAGAACGCCGGCGAACCTCTGGAGCGTCGCCAATATGAGGTTGCACTCCACATCCAGACCCAGGGCGAGCCCGAACCGCTTGCGATCCTCGGAGAGGTAGCCGATGCCCAGCCTGACCGCGTCCCTCGGGCTCCTGATCCGGACCGGCCGTCCATGGACCCGTATCTCCCCCGCGTCGATCGGGTCTGCCCCGAAGATGGCCCGCATGACCTCGGTGCGACCGGCGCCCATCAGCCCCGCGAACCCCAGGATCTCACCTCGCCTGAGCTGGAAGCTTACATCCTTGATGACGTTGCCCCTCCGCAGCCCCCTGACCTCCAGCACCACATCGTCGCTCCGCCGCTCTGGGATCTCTGGCGAGGCCTGGTAGATGGTCCGTCCCACCATCATTCTGATCACCTGATCCAAGGTGGCCTCGGGTGTGGGAACGGTGTCGATGTAGCGGCCGTCCCGCATCACGGTGATCCTGTCCGAGATCTGCTTCAGCTCCTCAAGCCGGTGGGAGATGTAGACCACGCCCACCCCTTTGGCGCTGAGCTGCCGTATGATTCGGAAGAGCTCCTCGATCTCCGCCTGCGCCAGTGCGGCGGTCGGCTCGTCCATAATCAGCAGCTCCGAGTTGAAGGAGAGGGCCCTCACGATCTCAACCATCTGCTGCTTGGCCACCGTCAGGTTGGCCACCTTTGTCCTGGGATCCAGCTGGAGATGCAGCAACGACATGAGCTGCTGCGTGGCCCTGTTGATCTCCTTGTCGTCGACGGTGAAGTTCAGGAATCCGCGGGGCTCTCGTCCGATAAAGACGTTCTGGGCGATGGTGAGATGGGGCATCAGGCTCAGCTCTTGGTGGATCATGCTGATCCCCAGCTGCTGGGCTGCCCGGGGATTGGGGATCTCGACCTCCCTCCCCTTGAAGATTACGCGGCCGGAGTCCATCTTGTAGACGCCGGCTAGTATCTTCATCAGCGTGGACTTTCCGGCCCCATTCTCCCCAACCAGGGCGTGGACCTCACCTGAAAAGATGTCCAGACTGACGTTCTGCACGGCGAGGACACCCGGAAAGCTCTTGCACACATCCCGCAAGCTGACCAGTGGCGACCGAGCTGGTTGGGCCGCGCCGAGCCGCGGGCCGCCCGGCTCGTTGGAGGCTTCGTCGAGAGGGCCGCCTCTAGTCACAGTGGAACACCTCCTCCATGGTGGCCCACCACTCCCCCTCCTTGCGTGTGGGCAGCGGCTCCTGGCATGGATCTGTCAGTTTCCACCACTCTCTGGTGGCGGGATCAGCGGCCATCCTGGCCATATCCGCTTCGAAGTCGTCGCCCACATACTCGAAGTAGCTGAACAGCAGGCCATCCTTGTGGTATATGGAGTAATTCCTTATGTTGCAGTCGCGGATAGTTTTCAGGACCTCCGGCCAGGGCTGGGCGTGCAGGCGCCTGTAGTCGTCCAGCTTCTCGGGCTTCACCCTGATCACCATTCCATACCGCTTCACTACCTCGCCGCTCCTTTCTGGAGAGTGGACCACGGGGTGACGGAAATCGAAATGGATCGACGCTTCACGGGGCTGAAAGGGCCGGACTTCAGCGAGCCGAGACAGGCCCGTCGCTCTCTGCGCTGGGAGGCGGGACGCCGGTGGAACGGCGGACCACCATGGACACCGGAAGGACAATCTCCGTGGGCTCGTCGTCAGGTGAGCGGCCCTCCATCAGCCCGCGGAGTAGCAGCTCGGTGGCCCGGCGCCCCATCTCATAGGCGGGCTGGGCCGCCACGGTGAGGAATGGGTCCATGGCAATGGGTAGCGGCAGATCGTCCACCGCCACAAGGGACATATCGTCCGGCACCCGCAGACTGGCTTCCTGGAGCGCGCGAAAAGCGCCGACGGCGATGAAGTTGTTGCCGGCCAGCAGGGCGGTCGGGGTGGGCCTACGTGAGAGGGCCAGCCTGGCCATCCTGTAGCCGCCTTCCTGGGAGAAGGCATCGTGGAAGATCAGCGACTCGTCCACATCCAAGGACGCCTCGGAGAGGGCCCTGCGGTACCCTGCGACCCGATCGGTGGCGGTGGTAACCCAAGGGGGGCCACTCAAAATGGCGATGCGCCGGTGCCCCAGGTCGAGGAGGTGCCTAGCCAGCTGGTAGGCGCCCTGCTCCGAGTCTCCCCTCACGACATCCGCGCGAATGCCTGGGACCCAACGATCCAACACCACCAGGGGGACCGAGCGGGACTGCAGGAGGGAGATCGAGTCACCGGAGCATTTGGCGGGAACGAGGAGGATCCCGTCCACCTGCTTCTGGAGCAGCATCTTGAGGTACTCGGCCTCTTTGGCCTCGTCCTCGTCGGTGTTGCAGAAGATGACGTTGAACCCCTGTTCGCTGGCAGCGTCCTCCGCGCCTCTCGCAAGGGTGGTGAAGAAGGGATTGGTGATGTCGGTCACGATCAGGGCGATGGTCCTGGTCTGCTTGAAGCGGAGGCCGCGGGCCAGGGCGTTGGGGACGTAGCCGAGCTCGGCGATGGCCCTCTCTACCCGCTCGCGGGTGGCTTGGCTTATGTAGCCCGAGTTGTTGATGTAGCGGGAGACGGTCATGGGGGAGACCCCCGCGCGCCTTGCCACATCGCCGATCGTCGCCACCGTTACCCCCAAAGGCTCATGTTAACGGTAACATCTGGTAACGTTAACATAGCAGCTGCCGCGGGGATTGTCAAGATCTTCCCAGGCGCGTTTGCCCCTCTTGCTGTTGCTCGACGATCACCCTCGTGCTATCATGCTCCCAACAACCGAATAGGGCATCTGCTAGGGGAGCGTACTTGCTGAGAGGCGGCCCCGCCGCCAACCCTGTGAACCTGAACTGGGTAGTACCAGCGTAGGGAAGCAGAGCACCGCGCAGAGATACCTTCCGGCCGCTCCCCACCGAGCGGCCGATCCGTTTGTATACGCTCCCCGTCCGGCAGCTCGGCACCCGTCCGCAAACGGGTCGCCGCCGAAGCGCACCCAATCCCATCGTGCGAGGGCAAAGTCCATGACGAGGCTTCGCACCCCAATCCTTTGTATGGTCACGGACCCGGACGCCTGCCTGGGCCGGCCCATCGAACGGGTCGTTGCAGAAGCTGTGGAGGCCGGGGTGGGGATGGTGCAGCTTCGTGGCAAGGGGATGCCCGCGCGGGAGCTGTTCCTGCTGGGCAGGGCCCTGCTGGAGCCGGTTCGGCGCGGGGAAGCCCTGCTGGTGGTGAACGACCGCGCGGACGTCGCCCTGGCCCTCGGCGCGGACGGCGTCCACCTGGGCGGCGGCAGCCTTCCCGTCGGGGAGGTCCGACGGATCCTCGGCCCGGGGAGGCTGATAGGGGTCTCGGCGCATTCGTTGGTCGAGGCGCTCGATGCCGAGCGGGAGGGCGCGGACTATCTGGTCCTGGGGACCATATTCGAGACTCGATCCCATCCGGGGCTCGAGCCTGCGGGCCTGGGTCTGGTGAGCCGGGTGGCGCGCTCGGTGGGGATCCCGGTGATCGCAATCGGCGGCATCCATGCCGGGAATGCGGCCTCGGTGATGGAGGCGGGGGCTCGAGGGGTCGCCGTCATCACCGCCATACAGTCCGCGCCGGATGTGGGCGCGGCAACGCGGGCACTGCTGGCAGCGATGGGGAAGGGCACTGGCGAACATGAGTGGCCAGGAGAGGCTGGCGCGGATCAGGACCCCCGCCCAGCCTGATGGATTGCGGGGAGGAGTGGTGATGGACGATAAGCTGGTGATCGCGGGCAAGGAGCTGCGCTCCAGGCTGTTCCTGGGCACGGGAAAGTACCGCAACTACGATGAGATGCGTGCCGCCTTCGAGGCGTCCGGGGCCGAGGTGATTACGGTGGCGCTGAGGAGGCTCGATCTCAGCGATCCCAGCAAGAAAACCTTGCTGGACGAGATCGACTGGAGCCGGTACACGATCCTGCCCAATACGGCCGGATGTCGCACCGCCGACGAGGCCGTGCGGACGGCCCACCTTGCCAGGGCCATGGGACTATCCAATTGGGTGAAGCTGGAGGTGATCCCGGACGATAAGTACCTGCTGCCAGACCCGGTCGGCACCCTGGAGGCGGCCAAACGGCTGGTCGACGAGGGCTTCGTGGTGCTGCCCTACATCAATGACGACCCGGTGCTGGCGAAGCGGCTGGAGGAGGCGGGCTGCGCGACTGTCATGCCGCTGGCATCGCCCATCGGCTCGGGGCAAGGGATGGTGAACTTCGAGCAGATCAAGATCATCATCGAGCAGGCCAGGGTGCCGGTGGTCGTGGATGCGGGGATTGGCGCTCCCTCCGATGCCGCCCTAGCCATGGAGCTGGGCGCCTCAGCCTGTCTCATCAACACCGCTGTCGCCCAGGCCAAGAACCCGGCTTTGATGGCCGAGGCGATGAAGCTGGGCATCGAGGCGGGCCGAAAGGCGTTCCTGGCCGGTAGGATTCCCAAGAAGCCGTACGCCTCGGCCAGCAGCCCCCTGGAGGGCGTTGTCCGCTAGGCTCGATTGTGGTCCAGCGGGGTGTCTCGCCCGGGCACCGAACCCGGGAGGGTAGGTCGTGCCGGGTGTGCATCGATGTGGAGAGGTGGGTGAGGATGGCTGTCCAGATAACCCTGAACGGCAGGACTGAGGCCGTGGAGGATGGAACCACGGTCTTGCGGCTTCTCGAGTCAAAGGGCATCAATCCGGCTAGGGTGGCCGTGGAGCTGAATCGGAGAATACTCCGGAGGGAGGAGTATGACGACACCCCCTTGTCCCCTGGGGATGCCCTTGAGGTCGTAACCTTCGTGGGTGGGGGATGATGCCGCGAGGAGGTGGGAACATGTCTGGCAGGTTCGCGGGGGTCATCACCTCCCAGGTGACCCCCTTCGACGATAGGGACGACCTGGATGAGGCCACGCTGCGCCGTCTCATCGCGAGGCAGCTGGATGCGGGCGTGAGCGGCATCCTCATGGTCGGCAACTGCGGGGAGTTCACCGGCCTCACCGACGACGAGCGGGTCAGGGCCGCCGCCTGGGCGGTGGAGCAGGTGGACGGCCGAGTCCCGGTCATGGCCGGGGATTTCCATTCCAGCACCTCCCAGGCCGTGGCGCTGGCCCGCCGGTATCGGGAGGTGGGGGCCGATGCGGTCCTGGTGGTGCCGCCATACTTCATCAGACCCTCTATGGACGGGGTAGTGGAGTACTTTGGCGAGGTGGCAGCGGGCTCAGGGCTGCCGGTGGTGGTGTACAACAACCCCGCCAGGACCGGCCTGGACCTCACGCCCGAGGTCATGCGCCAGCTGTACGGGATCCCCGGGATAGTGGGGCTGAAGGATTGCACGCGCGATCTCGCCCTCATGGCTCGGAAGGCGCAGGAGGCACCGGAGGGGTTCAGCGTGCTCTACGGCGACGACGACATGTTCCTGGAGTCGCTCCTGATGGGGGCTAAGGGTGGCGTGCTGGCCGCTGCCAACCTGGTCCCGGACCTGCTGGTCCAGATCTATCGAGATGCCCTCCACGGAGATCCCAGGCGGGCCAGCGAGATCCAGAACAGGTTGCTTCCCATGATCCACTCCTGGTACACGGCGAACCACCCGGCGCCACTCAAGGAGGCCATGGCCTTGATGGGTCTGCCCGTGGGAAGGGCGCGCAAGCCCTTGCAGCCCATGAGGCCACAGCAGGCGGAGGAGGTGCGGCGGAGGCTTTCGGAGCTGGGTCTGCTGGCCCGACATCAGCCTGATGCGGTTTGACATTTTGTACAAATTGTCGTACGATTCCCGGTGGGAGTAGCGCAATGCCCATCAGGATTCGGGCCGCCGATGCCCGCAACAACTTCGCTGAGATCCTTGGTCGTGCTCATTTCGGTGGCGAGAGTTTCCTCGTCGAGAAGCAGGGCAAGCCCTTCGCTGTGATCCTCGGCATCGAGGAGTACCGAAGGCTGCTCGGGGCGCGTGCTGAAGGGCTCGCGGCGTCGGGCTCGTCCGAATCGCATGGACGAGACGGCGACCAGCGGGAGTGACCTCCAATACGGACTGCTCACCACGTCGTACCCCGGGCCGATCGTCGGGCTCGTGGATTCCAGTGCCTTCGCCGATTGTCCAGGTGAGGGAGTGTCCGCAGTCCAGGAGCGGCTCGTCCTGCCCGGAGGGTGGTGCCCCTCGCTACCAAGCGCGGTGGATCGGGGCGAGACCGCGGGCCTTTCGGGTCGGTGCAGCGGTAGGTGCGGGGGCCGGGGTGCGGCTCCTGGCCGGGTCCGAGGTGCTCCCGCAGGGCCGGATGGTGGGAGTAACGGAATGCTCAGGGAGATCGAGGTAGACAGATGGAGATAGGGAACGTAAGGCCGGTCAACGTCGAGGACGAGATGAAGCACTCCTACCTCGACTACGCCATGAGCGTCATCGTCTCGCGGGCGTTGCCCGATGCCCGCGATGGGCTCAAGCCATCGCAGCGGCGTATCCTGGTCTCCATGCACGACCTCAACCTGGCCCCGAACCGGCCCCACCGAAAGTGTGCCAAGATCTGCGGCGACACATCCGGCAACTACCATCCCCACGGCGAGGCGGTGATCTATCCCACCCTGGTCCGGCTGGCCCAGGATTTCAACATGCGGTATCCCCTCGTCGACGGGCAGGGGAACTTCGGGTCCATCGATGGTGATCCCCCGGCCGCCATGCGCTATACCGAGGCCCGGATGACGGCCATCGCCATGGAGATGATGGCCGACATCGATAAGAACACCGTGGACTACGTTCCCAACTACGATGGCACGCGTGAAGAGCCGGTGGTGCTCCCGTCCCGGTTCCCCAACCTCCTTTGTAACGGCTCTGCCGGCATCGCAGTGGGCATGGCGACCAACATCCCCCCCCACAACCTGAACGAGATCGCCGACGCCATGATCCACCTCATCGACAACCCTGAGGCCACGGTTGAGGAGCTGTGCGAGCTGGTGAAGGGACCGGACTTCCCGACGGGCGGGCTGATCCTGGGAACGGAGGGGATCAGGACCGCCTATGCCACCGGGCACGGACGGGTGCTGATGAGGGCCAAGGCGCGGATCGAGCAGTCCAAGGGCGGGCGCTTCCAGATCGTGGTGACGGAGCTCCCCTTCCAGATCAACAAGGCAAACCTGATCGAGAAGATCGCAGAGCTGGTGAAGGAGAAAAAGATCGAGGGGATCTCCGATCTCAGGGACGAGTCCGACCGACAGGGAATGCGGATCGTCATCGAGGTCAAGAAGGACGCCAAACCCCAGGCAGTGCTGAACCGGCTCTACAAGCATACCGCCATGCAGTCGGCTTTCGGCATCAACATGCTGGCGCTGGTGGACGGCCAGCCGAGGGTTCTGACCCTCAAGAAGGCTCTGGCCTACTACCTGGAGTACCGACAGTCGGTGCTGACTCGACGGACGCGCTTCGAGCTGGAGAAGGCTCGCGCCCGCGCCCACATCCTGGAAGGCCTCAAGATCGCGCTGGACCATCTCGATGCGGTGATCAAGACCATCCGCGAGTCTGCTTCAGCCGACGTGGCTCTGGCCAACCTGGTGGAGAGGTTTGGCCTCTCCGAGACACAGGCTCGCGCGATACTGGACATGCAGCTTCGGAGACTGGCGGCCCTGGAGCGGCAGAAGATCCTGGATGAGTACGCGGAGGTGCTTCGGACGGTGGCCTACCTGGAAGACCTGCTGGCCAACCCCAAGAAGATCCTCTACCTGATCAGGGACGAGCTGGTCGATCTGAAGCAGAAGTACGGGGACGAGCGGCGGACCCGGATCGTTCCCGCTGAGGCTGAGGACTTCCGAGACGAGGACCTCATCGACCACCAGGAGGTGCTGATAACCCTCAGCCAGCGGGGTTACATAAAGCGGATGCCCGCCAACACCTACCATGCCCAGAACCGGGGTGGCAAGGGGATCAAGGGGATGGTGTTCCGTGAGGAGGACGCCCTGCGCCATATGCTGGTGGTGGACACCCACGACAACCTGCTCTTCTTCACGCGCAGTGGCCGTGTGTTTCAGCTCAAGGCCTTCGACGTGCCCGACGCGACCAGGCAGGCCAAGGGGTTGCCCATCATAAACCTGATCTCCCTGGACCCTAAGGACGTGGTGACCGCCGTGGAGGCGGTCCCCAGCTTCGACGAGGGTGACTACTTCCTGATGGTCACGAGGCGGGGGGAGATCAAGAAGACGCCCCTCCAGGATTTCGCCGCGGTGAGGTCCAACGGGCTCATTGCCATGTCTCTGGAGGATGGCGATGAGCTGGTGGCGGTGCGTTACTGCCGGAAGGGCTCCGAGGTGATCCTGGTGACGGAGCAGGGGCAGTCCATCCGGTTCAGGGAGTCCGAGCTGCGGGCTGCCTCCAGGACCAGCGGCGGTGTCCGCGGGATCAAGCTGGAGGAGGGCGACCAGGTGGTTGCCATGGACATCGTGGACCCGTCGCTGGACCTGTTGGTGGTCACGGTGGAGGGTTACGGAAAGCGCACCGCCCTGGCGGAGTTCCCGCTTCAGGGCCGGGGCGGGGCAGGGGTCCGGGCCCTCAAGGTCAGCCCCAGGACGGGGCCCGTGGCGGCTGCCCGCGTGGTGAAGCCCTCTGGTGAGCTGCTGGTCGTCTCCGCGGGCGGGCTGGTGATCAGGACCCCCGTGGAGCGGATACCCTGTTACGGCCGAGCGTCGCAGGGCGTGAATGTGATGAACCTGAACGAGGGTGACAAGGTCGCCTCCATCTCCCTGGCCAACGGCGACGGTTCCGGCAAGCCTGCACCCTCGACCGGTTCGCTCGAGGAAAGGCAGTCGCGGGACGAGCTCGAGAGGGAGGCCGAGCTGGCATTGGGGGCTGCTGACGGGGCTGGCCCGAACGGAAGCGAACAAGAGGATTGATGCCGCGGCTAGCCGTGGTATAATCGGCCTGCAAGTGGAACAACTCTTGCCTGATGCTGTTCGGGCTCGTTCGAGCCCAGAGGTAGCGGATGTTGCGACACTCTGGGCCTGGAATCGATACAGGACCGTGCGTTGGATTCTTGGGCTTTCCGGGTGCACCTGTGCGGGTGTTGCGGAAAGCCCATTTGGTTTGCGGCCGTGCATCCTGGACCCTGCCTCCATGCGGTGGCCAAGGGCCCAGCTCTCAGCACCGGTAACGAGCACCTATCGTCTTTCGGGAGGGTGGCAGAATGGCGGATGTCACGGCGGTGCTGCGGGCGCTGCAGGATAACGTCGAGCGTGTTGTGGTCGGCAAGCACGGTGAGGTGGAGTCGGCGCTCATCGCCCTGGCCTGTGAGGGGCA
>Ga0334722_10001051_pt1 | contig 36309 bp, 34 predicted proteins | sample C3_bottom_MG_FD_207210 | JGI IMG/M metagenome (GOLD analysis project Ga0334722, IMG submission 207210) | Sediment microbial communities from Yellowstone Lake, YNP, Wyoming, USA - C3_bottom | ecosystem: Environmental > Aquatic > Freshwater > Lake > Sediment | place: USA: Wyoming | collected... | reverse complement strand
GCTTTCATGAACACGACCGGCTCGGGCGGGATGGCCATGTTCGCCTCGCGCGCATGGTCGGCGAAATTCAGGCCGATGGCGATGAACTTGGATATCCCGACGTAGGGCACGCCCAGGCGCGGCTCGCCTTTCACCAGCGGCAGGGTCTCCGCCTTGATCTTCCGGAGCTTCGCCAGCCCGGCCGGCGATATCGTCCCCTGGTCGATCTGCTCCACCACGGCGGACAGCTCGCGGATGTTGCCTTGGGCGTCGATCATGCCCGGCTTCTCGAAGCCATTCTTACCGTAACGACAAAGTTTCATGTTTTCTCCGTTTCAAGGGACCCGGACTTCAAAGCAGGGTAGTTTAGTCAACAATTCTCGGTATTTTACTTAGCTATTGCCAAATCCCCAACTGTTTCGATGGATTTTCCCAGATTCGACGCAGTATATCGACCATCCGCCACGGTTCAAACCGCCTTTTGGCGGCGGCAAGTGCACCGTTTTTCCCCAGCACCCCCGGAAAAAGCGCGCCCCGGCCCTTAAGTTGTCATTCCGCCGTCCACCGTGAACGTGGTTCCGGTGGCAAAGGCGGACTCGTCCGACGCGAGGTACACAAACAGCGGCACCATGTCGTCTACCGTTCCCAGCCGGCCCATGGGCTGGCGAGCGATGAAATCCTTGCGTGCCTGCACCGGGTCGGAGAAGGCGTTGATGCGGTCCGCGAGCGAAGGCGTGTCTATGGTGCCCGGGCAAACCGCGTTGCAGCGTATGCCCTGCTTGACGAAGTCGGCAGCGATGGCTTTGGTCAAACCGATCACAGCGGCCTTCGACGAGCCGTAGACCAGACGGTTCGGCACCCCCTTGATGCTCGAAGCGACGGATGCCACGTTGATGATCGAACCGGCCTTTTTCGCCAGCATGCCGGGTACGAAAGCGCGCGCGACCAAGTACATCGAACGCACGTTCACGTTCATGCTGAAGTCCCAGTCCTTGGGCGCGCATTCGAGGATGTTGCCATGGTGCACAAAGCCCGCGCAGTTGAGCAGCACGTCGATCGCGCCGACCTCGGCGGCGAGCTTCACGATCGCCTGCTCGTCGGTGGCGTCCAGCTGCCGCGTGGTAATGCCGGCAACGCCGGCCAACTCGGCGAGCGGCCCGGGCTTGAGGTCGGTGGCCCAGACTTTCGCGCCTTCGCGCGCAAACGCGAGGGCGGCGGCCTTGCCCATGCCTTGGCCCGCCGCCGTAATAAATGCTTTCTTGCCTGTCAGCCTGCCGCTCATCGACTCCCTCCCTGTGTGGCGCATGATACCCGCAAAAAACCCGGCGGCCAAAATACCGTCGGATTGTTGCGGCGCAGCATCGCAATGTCTGCGCCGGCAGGCGATATCATAGCCGCATAATTGGTCCGACCACTTGACCAATGCGCGGAGCCGCAGCTATGCTCTGCTCCCCATTCGCCCATCCGGCAACAGCCAAAATTCATGCCGCTTCAGACTGTCGAGCCGCGCCGCCTGTACCGCCAAATCGCCGATCAGATCAGCGAGATGATCAGCCAGGGCGAGTACACCCCGGGGGCGCGCCTGCCACCCGAGCGGGATCTGGCGAAGCAACTCGGCGTTTCCCGGCCTTCGGTGCGCGAGGCGCTGATCGCACTCGAAGTCGAGGGCTTACTCGACGTGCGCGTCGGTTCGGGCATTTATGTGACCCAGCCCGGCGAACGGCGCCAGCGCGACGCGTTGCAGGGCGATTCGGGGCCGTTCGAGGTGATACGCGCGCGCTGGCTGATAGAGAGCGAGTGCGCGGCGCTTGCCGCGAAAAACGCAAGCCCGGCGCAGCGGGCGGCGATACGAGAGGCCCATGCCGGCGTGATCAAAGAGAGCAAACGCGATCACAACCCGCTGGACACGGACCGGTTGTTCCATGTAAAAATAGCCGAGGCGAGCGGCAACAGCGCCCTGGTGCTGGTGGTGCAGACACTATGGGACCAGCGCATGGGGCCGCTGTACCGCAGCCTGGAGCGCAAACTCGAATACCCGAAAATGGCAGCAGAAACGGTGCGCGAGCACCAGGCGGTCGTAACCGCGATTCTGCGGCGCGATCCGCGCGCAGCGCGCAGCGCGATGCGACACCACATGAACCAGACGCACAATCGATACATCAAGGAATGGGGCGTAAGTAACTAGTGGGCTATTTCAGCGTTATCGAAACAGCCTCTGACTTAGGGGAGTATGAGGGGAGATATCCCCTCATTTGTGATAGGTTCTGATCATGGCAGCAGTCAATCTCAAAGGCGTGTTCAAGTCCTTCGGCTCCACCCGCGTCGTGCACGGCGTGGACATCAGCATCGCCGATGGCGAGTTCTGTGTGCTGGTCGGACCTTCGGGCTGCGGCAAGTCCACGCTGTTGCGCATGATCGCCGGTCTGGAGGAAATCTCCGGCGGCGAAATCGAAATCGGCGGGCGCGTGGTCAACAAGGTGCCGCCGAAGGAGCGCGACATCGCCATGGTGTTCCAGAACTACGCGCTCTACCCGCACATGACCGTGTTCGACAACATGGCGTTCTCGATGAAGCTCGCCGGCGAGAGCCGCGAAAAAATGCGCCAGCGCGTCGAAGTCGCGGCGAACATCCTCGGGCTGATGGAGTACCTGGAGCGCTACCCGCGCCAGCTTTCCGGCGGCCAGCGCCAGCGTGTGGCCATGGGCCGCGCCATCGTGCGCGACCCCCAGGTTTTCCTGTTCGACGAGCCGCTGTCCAATCTCGACGCAAAACTCCGGGTGCAGATGCGCACCGAGATCAAGGAGCTGCACCAGCGGCTTACCACCACCTCGATTTACGTCACCCACGACCAGATCGAAGCCATGACCATGGCCGACAAGATCGTGGTAATGAACGCCGGCAAGACCGAGCAGATCGGCTCGCCGTTGGAACTCTACGACAACCCCGCCAACCTGTTCGTAGCCGGGTTCATCGGTTCGCCGGCGATGAATTTCCTCAAGGGCAAGCTGGTCCGGGGCTCAGGCGGCATGCAGGTGCAGATGGCCGACGGCCTGCTGCTGCCGGCGCCGAATTCGGCCGCCTTGGAGGGGCGCGAGGTGATCGTGGGCGTGCGCCCCGAGCACTTCCTGGTCCGATCCGACGGGGTGCATGCCGAGGTGGTCGTGGTCGAACCCACCGGCGCCGACACCCAGATCTTCTGCAAGGTCGGCGGCACCGACGTCATCGTGGTGGTGCGCGAGCGCCACGAATTCAAGCCCGGCGAGGCCATCCGGCTGTATCCGGAACTTACCTTCCTGTTTGATCCGTCAAGCGGGGCGAGACTGTAGCATCAACCAAAGGAGGTTCAACAATGAGCAACATCGATCGTCGTAATTTTCTGAAAATGTCTGCCGGCCTCGCCGCCGGGGCTGCCACCGGCGACGTGCTCGCCCAGGGCAAGAAAGCGGGCGCCGCACCGACGCTCAATCTGAAACCCGAGAAAGGCGCCAAGCTGCGCGTGCTGCGCTGGAAGCGGTTCGTCGCAGGCGACGAAGAGATGTGGCTGGCGAACACCAAGAAATTCACCGAGAAGACCGGCATCGAAGTGCGGGTCGACAGCGAAGGCTGGGAGGACGTGCGGCCCAAGGCGGCGGTGGCGGCCAATATCGGCAGCGGTCCGGACATCATCATCAGCACATTCGAGGATGCGCATCAATATCCGGACAAGCTGGTCGACGTGACCGATGTCGCCAACTACCTCGGCGCCAAATACGGCGGCTGGTACGACTCCTCGATCGCTTACGGGACGGAGCACGGCAAGGGCAAGAAGTGGATTGCGCTGCCGATGGGCTGCGCCGGCAACGCTCTCGTCTACCGCGACAGCCACATGAAGGCCGCGGGCTTCAGCGCCTTCCCCAAGGACACCGACGGGTTCCTCAAGCTGATGCAGGCGCTCAAAGCCAAAGGCACGCCCGGCGGCTTCGCCCTGGGCAACGCCACCGGTGACGGCAACGTCTGGTGCCACTGGCTGCTGTGGGCTTTCGGCGGCAAGATGGTGGACGCGAAGAACAACGTGGTCATCAACAGCCCCGAGACCATCAAGGCGCTGGAATACTCCAAGGAACTGTACCAGACCTTCATCCCGGGCACGCTGTCCTGGCTCGACCCGAACAACAACAAGGCCTTCCTCGACGGCCAGATCAGCCTGACCTGCAACGGCATCTCGGTGTACTACGCGGCCAAGACCTCGCCCGACCCCAAGCTGAAGGCGATGGCTGAAGACATCCAGCACGCCAACATGCCGATCGGCCCGGTCGGCCGGCAGACGGAACTCAACCTGGTGTTCCCGATGATGGTGTTCAAGTACTCCAAGTATCCGAACGCGGCCAAGGAATATCTGCGCTTCATGATGGAGAAGGAGCAATATGAGCCCTGGCAGCAGGCGGCCATCGGCTATGTGACCCAACCGCTCAGGGCCTACGAGTCGAATCCGATCTGGACCGTCGATCCGAAGCACACGCCTTATCGCGATGCGATGAAGATCATGATGCCGAACGGCTACGCCGGCGAAATGGGCTACGCCTCGGCCGCATCCATGGCCGACTTCATTGTGGTCAACATGATCGCGGAAGCCGCCTCCGGCTCGAAGACGCCGAAGGAAGCCGCTGAGCGCGCCGAGAAGCGCGCCCAGCGTTACTACAAAGTGTAGAGAACACCCCACTGCCCTGCCGCTTGCGGGCGGGGCAGTGGTTTGAGCTGAGGCGCGCGCGCCGCGCCTCAGCTCAAACCACAAGACATGGATCACCTTGAAACGGCTTCTCGAAAACCGCAATTTCCTCGGCTTCGCCTTCATGCTGCCAGCCGCGGTGCTGTTGCTCCTGTTCCTCACCTATCCGCTGGGACTGGGGACCTGGCTCGGCTTCACCGACACCAAGGTGGGGCGCGCCGGCGTATGGGTCGGGCTGGACAATTACGAATATCTGTTCGGCGATGCAGTGGCGCGGCTGTCGCTGTTCAACACGCTGTTTTATACAGTGGTGGCGAGCATACTCAAGTTTGCCCTCGGCCTGTGGCTGGCGATCCTGCTGAACCAGAACATCCCGTTCAAGTCCCTGGTGCGCGCCGCGGTGCTGCTGCCCTTCATCGTGCCCACGGCCTTGTCCGCAATCGCCTTCTGGTGGATTTACGACGCGCAGTTCTCGATCATCAGCTGGGTGCTGGTCAAGCTGGGCTGGATCGATACCTACATCGATTTCCTCGGCGTGCCGTGGTATGCGCGCCTGTCGACCATCGCCGCCAACATCTGGCGCGGCGTGCCTTTCGTCGCGATCTGCCTGCTCGCCGGACTGCAGACCATCTCGCCTTCGCTGTACGAAGCGGCGTCGATCGACGGCGCCAAACCGTCTCAGCAGTTCTGGTATGTCACGCTGCCGCTGCTGACCCCGATCATCGCAGTGGTGATGACTTTCTCGGTGCTGTTCACGTTCACCGACTTCCAGCTGATCTACGTGCTCACCCGCGGCGGGCCGCTCAACGCGACGCATCTGATGGCGACGCTGTCGTTCCAGCGCGCAATTTCCGGCGGCGCGCTGGGCGAAGGCGCGGCCCTGGCAACGGCGATGATTCCGTTCCTGCTGGCGGCGATATTGTTCTCGTATTTCGGCCTGCAGCGCCGCGCCTGGCAACAAGGCGGTAGCGACAAATGAGCAAAGACGAAGCCGAAGACACGCAAGGCATGAACTACCTGGTGTCGCTGCCGCGGCGGGTGGTGATCGTCTATATTCCCCTGCTGGTGTTCCTCTTCGTGCTGCTGTTCCCGTTCTACTGGATGGCGATTACCGGGTTCAAGCCGAACGCCGAGCTGCTGTCGCGCACGGGCAATCCGTTCTGGGTCATCGCGCCGACGCTGGACCACTTCAAGCATCTGCTGTTCAAGACCGCCTATCCGGACTGGATGTGGAACACCATTTTGATATCCACGGTGTCGACTTTCTTCTCGCTGTTTGCCAGCGTGCTCGCCGCTTACGCCATCGAACGCCTGCGCTTCTACGGCTCGCGCCAGGTCGGCCTCGGCATATTTCTCGCCTACCTGGTGCCGCCCTCGATCCTGTTCATCCCGCTCGCCTACATCGTGTTCCAGCTCGGCCTGTTCGATACGCGCTGGGCGCTGATGCTGACCTACCCGACTTTCCTGATCCCGTTCTGCACTTGGCTGCTGATGGGCTATTTCCGCTCCATTCCCTTCGAACTCGAGGAATGCGCGCTGATCGACGGCGCGACCCGGCTGCAGATCTTGACCAAAATCGTGTTGCCGCTCGCCGTGCCGGGCCTGATTTCGGCCGGGATTTTCGCGTTTACACTTTCGTGGAACGAATTCATCTACGCCCTCACCTTCATTTCCTCCTCGGAGAACAAGACGGTTCCGGTGGGCGTGATCACCGAACTGGTGGAGGGGGACGTGTATCACTGGGGGGCGCTGATGGCCGGCGCCCTGCTCGGTTCGCTCCCGGTCGCCGTGGTCTACTCCTTCTTCGTCGAGTATTACGTCGCCGGCATGACCGGCGCGGTGAAGGAATAGATCGGCAGCAGCGGTCGGCGTCCGTCGGCGCCGATTTTTTTTGCAGCATCCGCGCGTCCGCGGCAGGCATTCTTTTCGGGGTCTGAACCATGAATCAAATCGATTTGAACCAACGCGCCGCCATCGTCACCGGCGGGGCACAGGGCATAGGCCTGGCGATCGTCAAACGCATGCTCGCTTCGGGCGCCAGCGTGCGCATCTGGGACCGCGACCAGAAATTGCTGCAGCAGACGCTGTCCGGCCTGTCGGGCGCGGTGAGCGGGGATGCGGTGGATGTTTCCGACGAGCAATCGGTGGCGCAAGGCACGGCGGCCGCACTGGCGGCATTGGGCAAGATAGACATCCTGGTCAACAATGCAGGCATTGCCGGCGCCAATGCGCCCACCGTGGACTACCCGGTGGACGAGTGGGAGCGTGTCATCGGGATCAACCTCACCGGACAGTTCCTCGTCTGCCGCGCCGTCGCGCCGCACATGATCAAACAAAAATACGGCCGCATCGTCAACATCGCCTCGGTCGCGGGCAAGGAAGGCAATCCCAACGCCGTCGCCTATTCCGCCTCCAAGGCCGGCGTCATTTCGCTCACCAAATCGCTGGGCAAGGAGCTGGCCACCAGCGGCATCAGCGTCAACTGCATCACCCCGGCGGCAGCGAAGACCGCGATCTTCGACCAGATGACCGAGCAGCACATCAACTACATGCTGTCCAAGATCCCGATGGGGCGTTTCGTCCAGGTCGAGGAAATCGCGGCGCTCGCCTGCTGGCTTGCCTCGGAGGATTGCTCCTTTTCCACCGCCGCGGTGTTCGACATCACCGGCGGTCGCGCCACTTACTAAGAGGCCATTTCAGAACTATCGAAATGGCCCTGAAATAGGGGAACACGAGGGGAGGTATCCCCTCGTATTGTAAATAACCTACTGACAGGACTGAATCATGGCCAAAAAATCACCAAAGAAACTCCGTAGCCAGGACTGGTTCGGCAGAGAGGACATCTACGGCTTCATCTACCGCTCCTGGGTGAAAAACCGCGGCGTGCCGCACGACCAGTTCGACGGCCGGCCGGTGATCGGCATCTGCAACACCTGGTCCGAGCTCACGCCCTGCAACACGCATTTCCGCGTCATCGCCGAGCACGTGCGCCACGGCATACTCGAAGCGGGCGGCTTCCCGCTGGAATTCCCGGTGATGTCGCTGGGCGAAACGCTGATGCGGCCGACGGCGATGATGTTTCGCAACCTCGCGTCCATGGACGTGGAAGAATCGATCCGCGCCAACCCGCTGGACGGCGTGGTCCTGCTGGTGGGCTGCGACAAGACCACGCCCTCGCTTTTGATGGGCGCGGCCAGCGTGGATGTACCCGCGATCGCCGTATCCGGCGGGCCGATGCTCTCGGGCAAGTATCGCGGCACCGACATCGGCTCGGGCACCAACACCTGGTCCATGTCCGAGGACGTGCGCGCCGGCAAGATGACCATGGACGAATTCCACGAGGCCGAGTCCTGCATGCACCGCTCCCACGGCAGCTGCATGACCATGGGCACCGCCTCCACCATGGCCTGCATGGTCGAGGCCCTGGGCATGGGCATGCCCGGCAACGCCGCGATCCCCGCGGTGGACGCGCGCCGCAATGTACTTGCGCGCATGGCCGGCCGGCGCATCGTCGACATGGTCAAGGAAGACCTGACCATCTCAAAAATCCTGAAACGCGAGGCGTTCGAGAACGCGATCCGCGCCAACGCCGCCATCGGCGGCTCGACCAACGCGGTGATCCACCTGATCGCGCTCGCGCGCCGCGTCGGCGTCAAGCTCGACCTGGACGACTGGGACCGCCTCGGCCGCGGCGTACATACCATCCTCAATCTGATGCCCTCGGGCAAGTATCTGATGGAGGATTTTTACTACGCCGGCGGCCTGCCGGCGGTGCTGCGCACGCTGGGAGAACAGGGCCTGCTGCACAAGAAAGCGCTCACCGTCAACGGCAAGACCATCTGGGACAACAGCAAGAAGACGGAGTGCTTCAACCGCGACGTGATCACGCCGTTCGAACAGCCGTTCAAGAAGAACACCGGCATCGCGGTGCTGCGCGGCAACCTCTGCCCCGACGGCGCCATCATCAAACCCTCGGCCGCAACGCCGAAGCTGATGAAGCACAAGGGGCGCGCGGTGGTGTTCGAAAACATCCAGGACTTCCACCGCCGCATCGACGACCCCAAGCTCGACATCGACGAGAACTGCGTCATGGTGCTGAAGAACTGCGGGCCCAAGGGCTACCCGGGCATGGCCGAGGTCGGCAACATGCCGTTGCCGCCCAAGGTGCTGAAAAAAGGCATCACCGACATGGTGCGCATCTCGGACGCGCGCATGAGCGGCACCGCCTACGGCACGGTGGTGCTGCACGTCGCACCCGAAGCCGCCGCCGGGGGAAACCTGGCTCTGGTCGAGAACGGCGACATGATAGAACTCGACGTCGCCAAGCGCCGGTTGCACCTGGACGTGACCGCCAAGGAACTCGCGCGCCGGCGCAAGAAATGGAAAGCGCCCGCGGCGCCCATGGCACGCGGCTACACCAAGCTTTACGTCGACCATGTATTGCAGGCCAGCGAGGGCGCCGACCTCGATTTCCTCGTCGGATCCAGCGGCTCGAAAGTTCCCAAAGACAACCACTAGAGAGCGAACAGCCGAATGTCGACCCACGCTCCGGACCTCTCGAACCAGTCAGAGCACGTGCTCGGCGCCGACGGTGAATTTCACATCACCGACGAGCCGGTGGACCTGTCCGTCTACCACTTCGAGGACTGGATCGCGTACGGCTTCTTCTGGACCCTCGCGGCCACCGTGTTTTACCAGTTCTTCACCCGCTATGCGATGAACGACTCGGCCTCCTGGACCGAGGAGATTTCGCGCTACTTGCTGATCTGCACGGTATTCGTGGGAGCGTCGTGCTCGGTGCGCAAGAACACCCACATCCACGTGGACATTTTCTACCGCTTCCTGCCGGCACCGCTGACGCGGGTGCTGTCGACGCTGGTGGACCTGCTGCGCATCGTATTTTTCACCTATATGGTGTACCTCACCTATGCGCTGATGGGCAAGATCGGCAGGCAGCAGATGTCCATCATCGACTGGCCCATTGGTCTCATCTATAGCGTGGTGCTGTTCGGCTTCGTGCTGATGGCGTTTCGCGCCGTCACCACTGCGGTGAAGCACTGGCGCCAGGGTTTCAGCGTGCTCGAGCGGCCGGAGTTCGCCGGGAGCGAAGAGGCATGACCGCCGCGCTGCTGATTACCTTCCTGATCCTGATGGTGATCGGGGTGCCGGTGGCGCTGTCCATGGCAGGCGCCTCCCTTCTGTATGTGATGATCTCCGGCACCGTGCCCGATTACGTGGTCATCCACCGCATGGTGAACGGCATCGACAGCTTTCCGCTGCTGGCCGTGCCGTTCTTCATCATGGCCGGCAACCTGATGAATTCCGCCGGCATCACCAACCGCATCTACAATTTCGCCCTGGCGCTGGTGGGTTGGCTGAAAGGCGGCCTGGGCCACGTCAACATCATCGGCTCGGTGATATTCGCCGGCATGTCCGGAACCGCGATCGCCGACGCCGCCGGCCTGGGCACCATAGAGATCAAGGCGATGAAGGACCACGGCTACTCGACCGAGTTTTCCGTCGGCGTGACCGCCGCCTCGGCCACCCTGGGCCCCATCATCCCGCCCTCGCTGCCCTTCGTCATCTACGCCATGTTCGCCAACGTGTCGGTGGGCCAACTGTTCCTCGCCGGCATCATCCCCGGCGTGGTCATGGCCATCCTGATGATGTTCACCGTCGCCTACTACGCGCACAAGAATGGCTGGGGACGCGACGTCGCGTTCAAATGGTCCAAGATCGGCAAGGCGCTGCTGGAACTCGTCGTCGTCGTCGTATTTCCCACCGCGATCTGGGGCGCGACCGAAATGGGCACCGACCCGGCGCCGACTTTCTTCGCCGCCATGATGCTGTTGCTCCTGGCAGACCGTTTTTTCCGCTTCAACGCGGTGCTGCCCATCATGACGCCGGTGCTGCTGATCGGCGGCATGACCAGCGGCATATTCACCGCCACCGAGGGCGCCATCGCCGCCTGCGTCTGGGCGATGTTTCTCGGCCTGGTGTGGTACCGCACGCTCAACTGGAAAATGCTGGTCAAAGTGTCGATGGACACGGTCGAGACCACGGCCACGGTACTGCTGATCGTCGCCGCAGCCTCGATCTTCGGCTGGCTGCTGACCGTCACGAAGGTCACCGACGCCGTCGCGGCCGCGGTGCTCGCTTACACCCACAACCCGGCGATGTTCCTGCTGCTGGCGAATCTGTTGATGCTGTTCGTCGGTTGCTTTCTCGAGCCGACCGCTGCCATCACCATCCTCGTGCCTATCCTGCTGCCGATCTGCCACCAGCTCGGCATCGACCCGGTGCACTTCGGACTGGTGATGGTGCTGAACCTGATGATAGGCCTGCTGCATCCGCCCATGGGCATGGTGCTGTTCGTGCTGGCGCGCGTGGCGAAACTTTCACTGGAACGCACCACCATGGCGATCCTGCCCTGGCTGGTGCCGCTGCTCGGAAGTCTGATCCTGATCACCTACGTTCCCGAAATTTCCATGTGGCTGCCGCGGAAATTCTTTTAGCAACCACCCCGAGCCGCCCTGCTCTCCATATACGGCGTCCTGCGCGACGGGCGAACTTGCGCGTTGCGCGCATCAACCATGTTTTCATTAGCAGCAAGGACAGTGCGGGGGTTTTATACAAGATCGTCGATAGCGCACGGACGGGACGCCGCCCGTGCAAGCTCTGCCGCCGCAGCTCGATCTAGCCTCCCTCGTCTGCCTGTGTAGAAGCTCGACGATTGCGCGCTCCGCGCGCCAACCGTGTTTTGTGTACGGACGAAAAGCGCGTCCGTACACAAACACGGTTATTGGGAAAAGCAAAAACGGCAGCGGGTCTTTATACAAGATCGTAACTTGGCACAACGGGACGCAGTCGCAAAGGCGTAGAATTGTTCTTTTCCATTAGAATTTGAATTGTAGAGGTACGACCATGCTTCAAGCCCTAGATCTCACCATACGCCTGAATCCCGCCGACGACGTGGTCATCGCCCGCGTCGAGATCGCCGAGGGCACAACGCTGACCAAGGAAAATAATGTCCGCGTCACCGCGCGCGTGCCCGCCGGCCACAAGATCGCGGTGCGCGAACTCAAGTCCGGCAGCCCGGTGCGGCGCTACAACCAGATCATCGGATTTGCCACGCGCGACATCCACGCGGGGGAGCACGTCCATGTGCACAACATCGCCATGGGCGATTTCGACCGCGATTATGCGTTCTGCGCCGATGCCAGGGCCACTGAGCGCGTCGCGCAGCCGGCGACCTTCCAGGGCATAGTCCGCGCCGACGGCCGCGTCGCCACGCGCAACTACATCGGCGTCCTCACCAGCGTCAATTGTTCGGCCACGGTAGCGCGCATGATCGCGCGCCATTTCGAAAATCGCCTCGATGCGTTTCCCAACGTCGACGGCGTGGTCGCGCTCACGCACAAAAGCGGCTGCGGCATGGCCTCCGAAGGCGAACCCATGGACGTGCTGCGCCGGACCATGGGCGGCTACGCGCGCCATCCTAACTTCTACGCGGTGCAGATCGTGGGCCTGGGCTGCGAGGCGAACCAGGTCAATACCCTGCTCGCGGCGCAACAACTCAAGCGCAGCGACCAGTTCGCCGCCTACACCATCCAGGAAAAAGGCGGCACCATGAAAGCGGTGCGCGAAGGCATCGCACGCATCGAAGCGATCCTGCCCGAAGCCAACCGGGTGCAGCGCGAAACCGTGCCGGCGAGCCACCTGCTGCTCGCCTTGCAGTGCGGCGGGTCGGACGGTTATTCAGGCATATCCGCCAACCCGGCGCTGGGCGCCGCGGTGGACCTGCTGGTGCGCCACGGCGGCGGCGCCATCCTGTCGGAAACACCGGAGATCTACGGCGCCGAACACTTGCTCACGCGCCGCGCGGTCACGCGCGAAGTAGGCGAAAAGCTGATCCGCCGCATCAAGTGGTGGGAGGACTACACAGCGCGCAACGGCAATGAAATGAACAACAACCCCTCGCCCGGCAACAAGGCGGGCGGACTCACCACCATCCTGGAGAAGTCGCTCGGCGCCGTGGCCAAGGGCGGCACCACCAACCTGGTCGACGTGTACGAATACGCCGAAGCGGTCACGGCAAAGGGATTCGTCTACATGGACACCCCCGGCTACGATCCGGTGTCGGCGACCGGCCAGATCGCAGGCGGCGCCAATCTGGTCTGCTTCACCACCGGCCGCGGCTCGGCCTATGGCTGCAAGCCCGCGCCCTCGCTCAAGCTCGCCACCAACACCCGCCTGTTTGATCACCAGGAAGAGGACATGGACATGAACTGCGGCACCATCGTAGACGGCAAGGAGAGCATAGCCGAGGTCGGACAGAAACTGTTCGAGCTGATTCTGAAGACCGCATCGGGCGCGAAAACCAAAAGCGAAGCCTTCGGCTATGGCGAAGACGAGTTCGCGCCCTGGGTTCTGGGCGCGACCATGTAATGGGCGCACCTTCGAAAAAACCCCTGCGCCACGATGTAGGGTAGGATCGCGCAATGCGCGCCGCTCTGCTTTATCTCGGATTGATCGCCGCCATTGCGGGCGCGGCGGAACCGGCACTGGCCAAGGTAGTGGTCAAGAAAGGCGTCTATGGCGCCATCGCCCTACAGCGCGAAACGGGCCAGTTCGGCTACGCCGCCAATGCCGCCACTTCACGCGCCGCCAAGACCGAAGCCCTGAACCAATGCGCCGACCCGCGCTGCGAAATCGTGGCGGCTTTCAGCAACGCCTGCGGGGGCCTCGCACGCAACCCCGCGCGCGGCCCGAAGAAGTACTTTACCGCCACCGGCGCCACCCGGCAGGAAGCCGAGGCCAAGGCGCTGCGCCTGTGCGCGGCCGGGGAGTGCGAAATACTGACTTGGGCCTGCACCAGGTAAATCGGCAGGTCGCCTGCCGGATATCGAGGTGACCAGGCGGACGCCTGTTAGAATTTGCCATGACACCTGCATTGCCTCGATGCGCCGCAACCCGCCTGTACTGCGACGTCGCGCTTTCGTCCGGCGCGGAAATCGCCTTGCCCGAAGCCGCCGCACGCCATGCGGTGACGGTGCTGCGCCTGCAGGTGGGCGACACGCTGAACCTGTTCAACGGCAGCGGCGGCGAATATAGCGCGCGCCTGGTCGCCGTGAGCAAGCGCGAAGCCCGGGTGCGCCTGATCGAATTCCTCGCGACCGAGCGCGAATCGCCGGTGGACATCACGCTGGCGCTGGGCATCTCCGCCGGCGAGCGCATGGACTACAGCCTGCAGAAGGCCACCGAACTCGGCGTCGCCGCGATTCAACCGCTCGCCACCGAACGCAGCGTGGTCAGACTCGCCGGCGAGCGCGCCGACAAGCGCCTTGCGCACTGGCAGCATGTGGTGACCGCCGCCTGCGAGCAGTGCGGGCGCAACCGCGTGCCCGCGGTCGCGCCGGTGCAAAAGCTCGATGCCTATCTCGCGGCGGTCGATCGCAGCCAGCGCCTGCTGATGCTGTCGCCGGATGCGGCCACGCCCTTGAAAACGGCGCGGCAGTCTGCCTGCGTGGTGTTGCTGATCGGCGCCGAAGGCGGCTTCGCGCCGGCCGAATATGCCGCTGCCCAGGCGAGCGGATTCGAGCCGGTCAGACTCGGGCCGCGCATACTGCGCACCGAGACTGCCCCGGTCGCCGCACTGGCGGTGCTGCAGGCGTTGTGGGGAGATTTCTGAGCCGATACCGGCCACTCGGTTCAAACCCGCGGGACGCATGCAGCCGCCGCACACGGACAATCCCGACCGGCTGCGCGCAGCCGGCGAACTGGAGTACAAGATGATCAACATGAGTCCGGCAGGGTTGAAGTCCGCCGTCTATAGCGCAATCTGGAACGGCCGCTTCGATGCGACGCCGGGCTGGAAGACCGGCGTGATCAGGCTGCTGCGCATGGTGCTGGTGCTCGGGCGCGACATCGCCTACGGCCAGATGACCTTGCGCGCGACCAGCCTCGTCTTCACGACCCTGCTGTCACTGGTGCCGCTGCTCGCGCTCAGCTTTTCGGTACTCAAAGCCTTCGGCGTGTACAACCAGATTGATCCGATACTGCTGAATTTCCTGGCTCCGCTGGGCGAAAAAAGCGCCGACGTGAGCAAATGGATCATCAAATTCATCGAGAATCTGAACGTCACAGTCCTGGGTTCTATCGGTCTGGCGCTATTGATCTACACCGTGGTGTCGCTGATGCAGAAAATCGAGGAGTCGGTCAATTACATCTGGCATGTGCCTCAGTTGCGCAGCTTCGCGCGGCGCTTCAGCGGCTACCTCAGCGTGCTCTTGATCGGCCCGGTGCTGCTGTTCTCGACCATCGGCATCACCGCCACCATCATGACGACGCAGCAGGCAGAGTGGTTGCTCGCGACCGAGCCGGTCGGCGGCGTGGCCTATGCCCTGGGCCAGGCGATCCCGGTGTTCTTCGTCATCGGCGTATTCGTGTTTGCCTATCGCTTCGCCCCCAACACCAGGGTGCGGATGAACGCGGCGCTCATCGGCGGGATCGTCGCCGGCATGCTATGGCAGGCGGCGAGCTGGGCGTTCGCCGAATTCGCGCGCACCTCGACGCAGTACGCCGCAATCTATTCGAGCTTCGCCATCTTCCTGCTGTTCCTGATCTGGCTCTATCTCAACTGGCTGATCCTGCTGCTCGGCGCCAGCATCGCGTTTTATATCCAGCACCCGGAATACCTGGTGCTGGAGGAGGGCGAGCCGCGGCTGAGCAACCGCATGCGCGAGCGCGTGGCGCTGGTGCTGATGCACATGATCGGCAAGACCTACACGGACGGCGGTCCCGCATGGACTTTTTCCGATCTGACGCAGCGCCTGGGCGTGCCCACCTACGCGCTGCAGATGGTGCTCGACGCACTCGAGAAGGGCGGCCTGCTGCTGCGGACCGGTGACGACCCGCCCGCGTACCTGCCCAGCCGCGACCTCGGGTCGATCGCGCTCAAAGACCTGCTGCTCGCCCTGCGCAAGGACGGGGAAGAGCACTACCTGGGGCCGCACGCAGTGCCCGCGCCGGCGGAGATCGAATCGTTGCTGGCGCGGATCGATCTGGCTTTCGAAGCGGAGATGCGCGAACTTACGCTGCGCGACCTGCTGCCGCCGGCGCCGCCGGTGACCTGAGGGTCCACTCCTTCACCATCCCATAAATTGCCGGGATCACGATCAGCGTCAGGACGGTCGATGAAATCATCCCGCCCACCATCGGCGCGGCGATCCGGCGCATGACCTCGGAACCCGTGCCGCTGCCCCACATGATGGGCAGCAGGCCGGCCATGATCGCGACCACGGTCATCATTTTCGGCCGCACCCGCTCCACCGCGCCTTCCATGATCGCCGCGTACAGGTCCGGGATCGTCGGCTTGCCACCTTCGGCCGCGCGCCGCGCTTTCCCCGCCTCCCACGCCTGATCGAGGTAGATCAGCATGACCACGCCGGTCTCCGCGGCCACGCCGGCAAGCGCGATGAAACCCACCGCCACCGCCACGCTGATGTTGTAGCCCAAGAGCCACATCAGCCACACCCCGCCCACCAGCGAGAAGGGCACGGACAGCATCACGATAATGGTTTCGGTGAGCCGCCTGAAATTGAGATAGAGCAGCAGAAATATGATCACCAGGGTGAGCGGCACCACGACCGCGAGTTTCGCCTTGGCCCGCTCCATGTACTCGAACTGGCCGCTCCAGGTAGCGTAGTAACCCGGCGGGAATTTCACCTGATCCTTTACCGCCTTCTGCGCGTCATTGACGTAGCCGCCGATGTCGCGATCGCGGATGTCGACGAATATGTAGGCCGTCAGCAAGGCGTTCTCGGTGCGGATCGCAGGCGGCGCCTGCGCCAGGCTCACGCGCGCAAGCTGCCCCAGCGGAACCATGGCGCCACCCATGATAGGCACCAGGATCTGGCTGGCGATGGCCTGCGGATCCTGCCGCAATTCACGCGGATAGCGCACGCTGACGCCGTAGCGCTCCAGCCCCTCGACCGTGGTGGTCACCATCTCGCCGCCCATGGCGGTGCCGATCACGTCCTGCAACTCGCCCACGCTCAAACCGTAGCGCGCCAGCGCCAGGCGGTCAGGCTCGATATCGAGGTAGTAGCCGCCGGTCACGCGCTCGGCGTAGGCGCTGGTGGTGCCGGGCACGGTCTTCACCACGGCTTCGATCGCCTTCGCCAGCTTCTCGATTTCGGTGAGGCTCTTGCCGAACACCTTGATGCCGATGGGCGTGCGGATGCCGGTCGCGAGCATGTCGATGCGCGCCTTGATCGGCATGGTCCAGGCGTTCGACACGCCGGGAATCTGCACGGCTTTGTCCATTTCGGCGATCAGTTTGTCCACCGTCATGCCGGCGCGCCATTGTTCCTCGGGCTTCAAGTTGATCACCGTCTCGAACATTTCCACCGGCGCCGGATCGGTCGCAGTGGCGGCGCGCCCCGCTTTGCCGAACACCGATTCCACCTCGGGAAAACTCTTGAGTATCTTGTCCTGGGTCTGCAGCAGCTCCGCCGACTTGGTGATCGACAGGGACGGCAGCGTTGCCGGCATGAACAAGAGCGATCCTTCGTTCAGCACCGGCATGAACTCGCTGCCCAGCCGCATTGCCGGATACGCGGTCACACCCAACGCGACCAGTGCAAGGGCGATGGTGAGTTTCTTCCAGTGCATCACCCATTCGATGACCGGGCGATAAATCCAGATGAGGAAGCGGTTGATCGGGTTTTTCTTCTCCGGCATGATCTTGCCGCGGATGAACAGGAACATCAGCACCGGCACCAGGGTGATCGACAGCAGCGCGGCGCCCGCCATGGAGAAGGTCTTGGTGTAGGCGAGCGGCGTGAACATCCGGCCTTCCTGGGATTCGAGGGTGAATACCGGCAGGAAGGACACGGTGATGATCAGCAGGCTGAAGAACAGCGCCGGCCCGACTTCACGGCAGGCGGCGATCATGATCGGCAAGCGCGGCGCATCGGGTGGCGCGCGCTCCAGGTGCTTGTGCGCATTCTCGATCATGACGATGGCCGCATCCACCATGGCGCCGATGGCGATGGCGATGCCGCCCAGGCTCATGATGTTGGAGTTGAGCCCCATCAGGTGCATGGCGATCATCGCCATCAGCACCCCGATGGGCAGCATGACGATGGCCACCAGCGCGCTTCTTGCGTGCATCAGGAATACGATGCAGACCAGCGCCACGATGACGCTTTCCTCGATCAGGGTGCGTTTCAGATTGTCGATGGCGCGATAGATCAGATCCGAGCGGTCGTACACGGCCTGCAGCGACACGCCCTGCGGCAATCCGGAGGATATTTCCGCGATCTTGGCCTTGATGTTGCCGATGACGTCGAGCGCGTTCTGGCCGTAGCGCGCCACGGCGATACCCGCGACCACCTCGCCCTCGCCGTTCAGTTCGGTGAGGCCGCGGCGCTCGTCCGGCACCAGCTCGACGCGCGCGATGTCGCGGATCAGCACCGGCGTCCCCTTGTCCGCCTTCACCACCAGATTCTCGATGTCGGATACCCCGCGCAGATAACCCCGCCCGCGCACCACGTATTCGGTCTCCGCCATTTCGATGGCGCGGCCGCCGACATCGCGGTTGCTGGCGCGGATCACTTCCGCCAGTTTCATCAGCGGGATGCCGTAGGCCTGCAGCTTCCTCGGCTCCACCGTGACCTGATAAGTCTTGACGAAGCCGCCCACGCTCGCCACTTCGGCCACGCCCTGGGCCTTGGTCAACTGGTAGCGCACGAACCAGTCCTGGATGCTGCGCAATTCGGCCAGCGAGCGGTCTGCCGCGAGCACCGCGTACTGGTACACCCAGCCCACGCCGGTCGCATCCGGCCCCAGCGTCGGCGTGACGCCGCGCGGCATGCGCCCGGAGGCGAAATTGAGGTATTCCAGCACCCGCGTGCGCGCCCAGTAGATGTCGGTGCCGTCCTCGAAAATCACATAGATGAAGGAGGCGCCGAACACCGACAGGCCGCGCACCACCTTGGACCGGGGCACGGCCAGCATCGCCGTGCTCAAGGGGTAAGTGATCTGGTCTTCCACCACCTGCGGCGCCTGTCCCGGGTACTCGGTGTAGATGATTACCTGAACATCGGAGAGGTCCGGAATCGCGTCCAGCGGCGTGCGCATCACCGCATACACGCCCGCGGCAATCACGAACAGCGTGGACAGCAGCACGAGAAAGACGTTGCGCACCGACCATTCGATGATGCGTCCGAGCATGTCAGCGTCCCGGATGCGCGTCGGCGGCGGGCTTTGCCCCGGCCGCCTGGATGCCGACGATGGTGTACTCGCCGCCGGACTCGCCAGCCAAGTCGAACACGATACGCTGGCCCGGTTTCAGCGCGCGCAACAGCGCGGCGTCCCTAACCTTGAAATCCATGGTCATGGCCGGCCATTTCAGGCTGGCGATCGGTCCGTGCGCGATCGACACGCTGGCGTGGGCCGGATCCAAGGCCTCGACCCTGCCCTCGCCGCGATGCGTCGTGGGCACGCCACCGGTGGCGGACGCAACCACCTTGGGCGCGCCTGTCACCTCCGCCTTTGCGCCTTCCGCACCCGTACCGAAGCCGCTGAACGCCGCTTTGAGATTGCTCTCGGCGTCGATCAGGAAGTTAGCGCTGACTACCACCTTTTCTCCAACTTTTACGCCATCCAGCACCTCGACATAGCCATCGCCGTGCGCCCCCAATTTGACCGGGCGCGGTTCGAACTTCCCTTCCCCGCGCTCGATCAGCACCAGTTGCCGCGTGCCGGTATCGAGCACCGCGGAATCGGGCACGGTCAGGGCCTGTGCCTTGCCACGCGCAGCCGCGAACTCGGCCCGCGCGTACATCGCCGGCTTGAGCACGCCTCCCGGATTGGCAAGCTCGACGCGCACTTTCGCGGTGCGGCTCTCGGGGGTCACGGTGGGATAAATGAACGTCACCTTGCCCGCGAATACCTTCTCCGGATAGGCATCGACCCGGATGTTCGCCGACTGCCCGATGCGCACCTGCCCGAGGTCCTGTTCGAATACTTCCGCCAGCAGCCAGACCTGCGACAGGTCGGCGACCTGGTACAGCACTTCCCCGGCCATGAAGCGTTTGCCCTGGATTGCCGGCTTCTCCAGCACCACGCCGCTCGCGGGCGAGCGCAGCGTCAGGTACTGCGTTGTCTTGCCGTCCTGCGCCAGTCGCTGCAGTTCGGTTTCCGAGATGTCCCAGTTGCGCAGGCGCTGCACCGCACCGTCCACCAGGCGCTGCATGCCTGCCTGCACGTCCGCGCCGCCGCCGGCGAGCGCCTGCACGCCTTTCTTCGCGATCAGATATTCCTGCTGCGCCGCGACCAGGTCGGGGCTGTACACGTCCATCAGCGCCTCGCCTTTGCGCACCGCCTGGCCGGTGGTGTTCACATAGAGCTTCTGGATCCAGCCGTCGAACTTCGCGGTGACGGTGGAGAGCGCGCGCTCGTTCGCCTGCACCGTGGCCACCGCTCGGATGGTGCTCGAAAGATCACGCATGGCGGCCGCTTCGGTCTTCACGCCGAGCTTTTGCACCTTGTCCAGGCTGAGCTTGACCAGCGGCGTGGCCGACGCGGGTTCTTCATCCGCATACACCGCGATATAGTCCATGCCCATCTGGTCTTTTTTCGGCACCGGCGAGGTATCGGGCAGGCCCATCGGGTTGCGGTAATACAGGATGCGAGGCTTTGCGGGGGCGGCGGCGCCGGTCGCTGCGCCGCCGCCGGCCGGCCCGGACCCTGCCGCGGACGCGGCCGCGCCCGTTGCGGCTTGCGGTGCACTGGTCGCCGGTCGATTCACGCCCCACCAATAACCCGCAGCGAGCGACGCGGCAATCAAGACCAGCGTAGTTGCAATCCAGGCCATGCGCTTCATTGATTTTCCCTTATCTCTCTAGAACATCTGCTTGCCGGACAACAGTTCGATCTCGGCCAGCGCCTTGTTGAAGTTGACCTGTTCCTTGGCGCGGCTGATTTCGTAGCCGTACAGGGTCATCTGGCTGTCGAGCAGCATCAGCAGATCGACGCGGCTCACCCGGTAGGCCGCGAGCGCCGCCTCGACCGCGAGCCGCGCCTGCGGCAGGATGGCAGTCTCATACAAGCGCACCGACTTGCGGCTTTGCTCGGCAATCGCGACCTGTTGCCGCAGCCTGGCCAGCGCCTCGTTCTGCTGTGCCTGCTGCACTTCCAGGGTCTGCTCGCGCATGGCCTGCGCCTCGGCGATGCGCGGCTCGATCTTGTCTGCCCGCCACACCGGGAGATTCATCGCCACGGTGAAGCTCATCACGTCCGAGCGCGGCATGCCGCTGAGGTCCCGGTCCCGCTGCCCGTAGGAAAAACGCAGGTCGAAATCGGGTTCCTTTTCCTTGCGCGCGAGTTCCAGCGCCTTGACGCTGCGGTCGATCGCGCTCTGCAGTCCGAGCAATTGCGGGCGCTCGTTCAGTGCCGTCTGCTGCAGCGCTTCGAGGTCGAACGCGGCCTCGCGCACACCGGGCAGCTCGACCGCGATAGGCGCTGCGTTTCCGCGCCGGCCGAGCAGGCGCGCCAGTTCGGCTTCGGTGACCGGGCGTTCGCGCTCCATGCGCAGCAACTCCTCGCTCATGCGGCCAAGCTGGGTCTGCGCCTTGAGCACCTCGGCCTGCGCCGCCTGCCCGACGGCATAGCGGCTCTCGGCGATGCGCAGGAACTGCTGCAGGATCTGTTGATTGCCCTTGAGGAGCCGGACGGTCTCGTCGGTCAGCGCGAGATCGAAGTAAGCGAGCTTGACCTCGCGCACCACGCGGTTTCCGGTTTCGCGCACGCCGTAGCCCAGCGTTTCGGCGTCCTTCGCCGCCAGCTGTTCGCGCAGGGCGCGTTTGCCTGGATACGGCAGCTTCTGCGACAACCCGAGCATTTTCATGGTCATGTCTTCGCGGTTGAAACGCAGCGACTGGATCGGCAAATTGAGGAAGCCGGCTTCCAGCATCGGATCCTCCAGCGCCCCGGCCGGCCGCACACGCTGATTCGCCGCCTCGGTCTCTTTGGCCGCCGCGCGCAATTCCGGGTTGTTCTGCAGCGCCTCGGCGACGAGCGCCGCGAGCGGCGTCGCAGCCGCGCCGGCGGGCCGGCTCTGCGCGCCCGCAGGGGTCGCCGCAATCGCCGCCAACAGGGCCGCGGCCGCGGCCACTCGGGGCAGGCGCCCCAATTGCCTGCTCAATCTCATGTTCATTGCAAACATCCTCCGGGCCCAAGCAGTGTCGAGGTCAAACGCGCGAGCGGCGCTCATCGCAGAGCGCTGCGCAGGCATTCCAGCGCGCTGTCTATTTCACCTTCTCCAAGCGCAGGACCGTGAATACGCCGCCAACGCTGTCGGCATCGAACTTGATCTTGTCGCCGGGCTTCACCTGGTCGAGCATGGCCTTGTCCTTGACCGGGTATGCCATGGTCATCGGCGGCATGTCGAATTTCGGCATCGGCCCGTGCTTGATCGTAATCTTGCCTGCGGCCTTGTCGACGCTGCGCACTTCTCCCGCGGTCAACGCCGTGATCGCTGTCGCTGCCGGTTTGGCCTCGTTCTTTGCATAATGCGTATGGCTATCGTCCGCACCTGCCTGAAAAGCGAATGCGGCGCCCAGAATCGACGCTGCGATCAAAATTAAGTTGCGAGTCATTGCATTTTCCTTTCGTTGGGTGTCTATCGTTCGCCGTAATTCGGCGTCTATTTGACCGAGACCGCGCCGATCATACCGGCCTCGAAGTGCCCCGGTTCGAGGCAGGCAAAATCGACCGCGCCCGCTTTGGTAAATTGCCATACCAACTCTCCGGATTCGCCTGGAGCCAGAGTTACCATGTTCGGCTCGACATGTTCCATACCGGGCATTCTGCGCATCAACTCGGCGTGCTGCTTCAGTTCCGCCATGGGCCCGATCACCATCTCGTGCTTGATCCGGCCGGCGTTCCTGAGCATGAACCTGATGGTCTCGCCGCGCCTGACTTCGATTTTGGCGGGCGTGAATTTCATATCGTCGCTCATGACCACCCGGATGGCGCGCGAGACCCTCTTCGGGTCCCCGGGCTTGCCCAGCCCCTGCGCGTGCCCGCCACCCTCCTTGTGTCCGCCCTCGACCGCGCCGTGCATCGTACCGGGCATCATTCCCTTATGCGTGTCGTCGTGTGCGTATCCAGCGATCGGGGTCAAGGCGAGCGCGGCAAGCATAAGCATTCTGGCTTTCACGGGTCGATATCCTCAGGCTAGAGATTGTAATGCCGGCCACCAGGAAAACTATCTAAGGCGGTCCGGCTACGGTTCAAGCTGTCGCCATTATGCAGTTTGCGGACCGACAGGAATCTGACACGGACATTACATTCTTGTAATCTTGCCGGGAGGGCAATGTTGATTTTTGCCAGCTGCGGTGTATAGGCGCCTGAACACTGCTGGACATCACTGCGCACCGGTCCCGGATGGACGCCACCCGAAAGCCGGATGGGCATGGCGGCACCGCAATCGCGGCTGCATGGTCGTTAGCCGTTCAGCAGCCTTATCGCAGTCGCCACATATTGACCGCCTGACAAGCGCACGTCGACGCTGACGCGCGAACCCGACATCATGCCGGAGCCGCCCGTCATTCCGCCGCCCGGGATTGTCAGTCCGTTGCTCTGAACCGTTACACCGTTCAACATGAAACTGGTGGCATTGACGTTGTAGGCAATGCCTTCCATGCGCGCACTCCCTGCTCCGGGCGCAGGCGTCGACTGAGAAAAATTCACGGCGGATGTCGACAACAGGCCCCCGCTGAACATGCCCGAGACAAGAACCGCCTGGCCGGGAACAAAATTGGCGGCAGTACCATTGCTGTAGAACATCGATGCCCCCCGCGTTCCACGCATGGTGCCGCCCGAGTCCATGGTCATGGTGTAGCCGCCCGTCGCTGCATCGTAAGTGGCGATGACGCCGCCCACATCGAGTACCGAGCCGGCCGGAGCCTGGAGAGGATCGAGGGCCTGAACGGCAACAGTGGCTGCCCGTGCCAGGTTGTTGTCCACGGCGCCGTGCACCTCGACGAACACGCCGTTTGCCAGTTGCGAGGCTGTTCCGCCGGTAAACGTGGCGGCGCTGGCATCGACGACCACGCCGCGCACGGTGAAGCTCGCGGCCGAGACAAAATTCGCCACTATCCCATGCAGCTCGACCGTGGTCGGTGCGGCCTGAGTGAAAACAGCTACGCTGGTCGCGGTCAGCCGGTTTGTCTTGACATCGAAGCTGCCGGCCACGACGACATACCTGCCGTCACCCAGGGAAGCACCGCCCGGCCCCACCATGGCGGTACTTGCGTCGACGTTCATGTTGCGGATGCGGAAACTGGCGGCGCCCGCATAGCCGGAAATCACACCGGACATCGTGACGTTCTGATTGGTGCCGGTGGGCCATTTGACGCGAACCGTGTTGGCGGTAACTGCGCTGCCTGAGGGGTCGGCATTGCTCCAGACGGTCACCAATTGGCCGTTGGACAGCACGGTCCCGGCCGGACTGATCGTCGCCGAACCCAGGGTCACCACATTGCTGCCGAGGACGAAAGTGCCGGCGGCGGCGGCGTATTGCGCGACATAGCCGGTGAGCCTTGCACCCGTGGCGGGCAGTTTTTTCACGATTAGCGTGGCCTGCAGGCGCGCCTTTCCAACGCTGTCGGTCGTGGGCAGGCCGTGGACTTCGATTCTGTCGCCGGCCTGGATGTCCGCGAGCGACGCGTAGCCCGCGAAGGCCGTTACCGGGCCCGCGGTCGCATCAGTGTTGATGCCCACGGTCGTTCCCAGCACCGTGATGCCGGCGGGCCCGGCCGCAGTGACCGTGCCTACCAACTCGGGTGAAATCAGCACCGCCAGGATGTTGCCACTGGCGTCATACGAATACTCCACGCCGTGCCCCAGCATGGCCCCGGTGGATGCCATCGCGACAGCCGGCCCCTGATCGGCCTCCGATGCATAGCTGGCAGCGCTGTCGCCGCGGCGCATGCCGTCCACTATCAGGCTGCCGAAACCGGTAAGCACGGAAATTCCAGTGCCGCCGGAGCCAACGCCGGCGAGCGATACAATTCCGCCGCCACCAGCGCTGCCGCAGGCTGCTACCGTCAACAGCGTCGCGACGATCACAACGATCAGCCGAACGCGCGCAAAGATGAAATTGAACATTGGAAGACCTTCTGAGAAAGCTGCCTGGGAACTGTCATCGTTCGTCGTGCGAGCCGTGGTAGTAATACATGCCAAATCGCACGCGCTGATCCGCGTCCGGCTTGCGCCGATCTTGCCGATCCAGGACGGTGGCTTTGCGCGCGAACTCACGGAAGGCGCCGGACCAGATTTGGCGGGCCAAGGCGCCCAGGGCCGCAGCGGATTCCGGTGTGAGATTGTCGGCATAGACGCTTTGTTCGAGCATCGGCGGGCGCTCCCCCATGAGGTTGGACGTTGCCGCACAGATGTGATCGCCGACGTTGTCGGCGAACAGTTGTAGCATTTCGGCGGCACCCTCCTTGGGCACGAACGCGTCGGCGCACAGACTGACCTTGCCAGCGCCGTCGTCCGATTCGCTTTCCCGCAGACGCACCACGCCCAGGCGAGTCAGTTCCTGCAACACCGTGCGTGGGTGAACGTCGTTGGATACGGATGCTGCCAGTGCCTCGAACGATCCCGGCCCCCCGGCACGGTCCAATGTCCGCGGCCGTCCCCGCTCATCGCAGTAGTCCGGATCGCTGGCCCAGCGGGTAAAGACTTCCATTACCGCCCCCGCTATCTTCGCCTGGGGACGTGGTCGCCCGGCCGAGCGCCATTCCCGCACGTCTTTGCGGTGCACGCCCGACAGCACGCTGATGCTCGAATCGTTGACCCGCGCTGAGTCTGCTTCGAGGATGCTTTGCGCGGCTTCGAGGAAGGTCTTCTTGAGCGCGTTGGCAAAGCGAGGGTAGGTCACGCCCTCGTGCAACAGCAGTTCCACCAGCGGCGACATCAGGCGCAGCGCGGCCTCGAGGGATAAATCGCTACGAGATTCGGGCATGGCGCGTCGCGTGGACCTGGCTCATATAATAAGGCGATTCGCGGCCTTCACGCGACCGGCCCAGACATTGCGTCCAGGCCGGACCGGAAGCAGCGCGATGATCAGCGCATTCCGCCCATCACCGCATTTGCCATATTCGCGGCAGCGGTAACCGTCATCCCCGCATTTTGCATCGCGGTTTGCATGGATGCGGCCGATGTCATGTCAGCCAGTTGCATGCCGATGGTTCCGTCCGCTTTGAGGATGGGCATATTCACACCAGTGGCGTTCTGGGCGTTCAATGCGGCAAGCACGTTGGCCGACTTCGTCGCATCGGCCGTAACGTAACTATTCATCACGCCCGCCATGGCGGTGACGGCGCACGCGATTTGCTGCGAAGCCGTGGTGCCCGCGGCATTGCAAGGAGTCCCGCTGGCGTCTTTGAGCAAATTCGAGTTTTTCGCCGCCATTGCCACCCTGGCCAATTGTTTGACCATGTTGGATTGCAAAGTCAATTTGGCGGCGTCGGCAGCGTTATCCTTCAGATCCATCATCGGCATTACGCTCATGTCAATACCGAGCGCCAGCATGGCCGATTCGACGGCGGCGATTGACTGGCTGATTTTTGTCGCATCTATCGCAGTGGTACTCACGGCGCTGGCCGCCATTTCACTAAACGGCGTTACATAAGCGGTCGTGGTCCTGGATATTGCGGGAATGACTGCGCGCATGGTCATGTTGTAGGGAATGTCGATACCCGTCGTTTCATCCATCATCGTGCTTGCCGTGCCCGCCATCACCTTGACCATCGCCGGCCCATTATAGCCGTCGCCGAAGGTGACGCTGTAGGAACCGTCGCTTCCCGTAACGGTCGATGCACAGGAGGCATCGGGCTCGGGCACGCCGTTGACGATTCGGCACACAAGCACCTTTGCCTGCTTGATAATTCCTTTGGCCGCTGTGCCGCTAACGGAGGTTGTCGCCGGCAAAACCGTGGTAACCGAGCCCGCATCTCCGCCACCACCACCGCCACAGCCGCTCAAAGCCAAAACAGTTGCTAAAGTCATTCCAGTAAGCTTATTCATTTTCGTCCTTCAGGATAAAGGTTATGTTTCCGGTACGTCGGGTTTCACAGCTAATGCCAAAATACTCATAATATGGGAATATATCCCATATTATATCAACAAGCAAGCCCGTAACCTCTGGTCGCCGGGTCACGCCAGGGAGGCGAAGGACGGGTGGCAGGCGGGATGCCGGGCACTTTGCAGCCGAACGCGAATGCGAGATTCAGTCGATGCCACGCACCCCGGCGCGAGACGGCGCAGCCGTGCGCGACAAAGGCAATTCGATCCGCCCCGCACAGGACAGGCTCCGCTCGTTATATTTTTGCCGGCTGAAATGGGTCTGGCGTTATTACAGCGTTGTAATCGCCGAGTCATGCTCTCGTAGGTATCGCCAGCCTATAGTGGATTCACTACGAACATAGACGTAGTCGAGGCCGAACGTGCTTCAAGGCGTTTAGCCGACATCTTAGCTTTGCGTTTACTACCAAGGAGATTCAATCATGACCATCAACACCAAACTGCGGCTTACCATACTCGCTTCTGCGCTCGCGCTCGTCGCAGCGGCGCCTGTTGCGATCGCACAGGATTCCGGCACGTGGTACGGAGACATGCACACCGACCCCGTCACAGCAGAGGGCCTCGTCATTCGTCATAGCAGAGCGCTGATGGAGAAGAAGATTGCGGCGCCTACTGCGATCGCGCAGGGTGCCGGCACGTGGTACGGAAATATGCACACCGATCCGGTCACCGCGGAGGGCACCATCACGCGTCATAGCAGAGCGCTAATGGAAAGGAAAATCGTGCCGAGCACGACGGCAGTAAGCCAGGTGGACAAAGGCTTTCCGTATTAGTCGATCGACAGTAATTGCTGGTCCTCGCGGCCCCTTCATGGGGCCGTTTTTTTGTGAAAGTGGCGACATCGCGCCCGGTCAGTATGGATTTTTCTGTTGGCCGCTCAATGACAATCCGGCACATCCTGGTCCAGATACACCTCGAATGCGATCTGCCGCACCATTTTGCTCATCAGCCGGTCAAGATAGCCATTGGCCGCCCATGAATACGCAACTTGCCTGAGAACCGCAGCGCTCTTCTTGTCGTCCGCGGGCAGCACGAACACCAAATTCATACGCGGCCCGACCGGCAATCTCGCGGAGAATTTCCTCCACTCGGGCAGTTTGATCAGTTCCTCCAGCATCGCATTGTCATGCACCGCGGCGTCGCACGCGCCGATGCGCAACGCAAGCAGCGAATCGGCAGGCGCTTTGTAGACCTTTTCGATAGCGCCGTATCGGGCGGCGAGAGTGCCGGCGTAAAGTCCGCCTTCGGCCACGCAGACCCTGCGTCCTTTCAACTGCTCCCAGGCCTTGATGTCGGTGTCGGTGCGCATGATGGCCATAGCCCCGGCGGCATAGCCGGTCGGGATGACACTGGCGGCGCCGTGCAGCGCATCGGATTGCCCGATCCTCACCAGGGCGATATCGGCTTTCCCGGGCTCCGCGCTCACCATAGCCAGAGGCAGCCGCACTTGCCTGGCGACGTCTTCGAGGAGCGCGGTGTCGAGGGTTTCGGGCGTGCGAAATTTCATGCCGCCCTTGTATTCAGGCACCAGGTAATGAATGCCGGCGCGCAGTTCGCCGCGCTGTCTTGCGCGCTCCAGCCCGTCGGCCGCCAGTGCACCTGCGCACGCGCCGGCGAGGATCGCCGCAAGCAGCGCGCAGACCGGGAACGGCCGCAAATCCGCGAAGGGGTTCATGCTCAGACGTATTGATAGCGCAGCACGCGGCGCTTGAGGCTTTCCAGCAGCAGCTGGTCGATCAGCGGGGCGAGGATGGCGATCGCCAGGATGCTGGTCATCACGCCGACCATGTCGGCGGTTTCGCCGGCGTAGGAGAGCGAGCGGCCGAGGCCTTTGCCGAAGCCGACCAGCATTTCCGCCGCAATCAGCGCGCGCCAGGCGTTGCCGAAGGCGAGCTGCGCGCCCGTGATGAGTTCCGGCATGACGGCGGGCAGATACACGCGCCGCAGCATGTCCCAGTGCGAAGCACCCATGACGCGCGCGGCGGAGACATGGACGCGCTGCACGCTTTCGGTGGCGTTCATGACGGATAGCGCGGCGGGAAAGAAAGCGGCGATGGCGACGACGACGACGATCGGCAGGCTGCCGAAGCCCATCAGGATCAGCAGCAGCGGCACCCAGGCGATCGAGGGGATCGATTGCAGGATGATGATGGCGGACTTGAGCACTTCGCGGAAGAAGAACAGCACCGCGCCGATCAGGCCGAAGCCGATGCCGAGCAGCATGGCGGCGCCGTAGCCGGCGGCAAGCCTGCCCAGGCTGCCCCATAGCGCCGCGCGGAATTTCTCCGCCTGCAGTTCCTGCCACAGGCGCACGATCACGGTCGGCACATCCGGCATCAGGAAATCGGGAAGGATCCAGGCGACGACTTGCCAGACGAAAAGAATGAACCCCACCGCCAGTGCGAAGGCAAGTTTCTTGCTGTTGCCGGAGAGACGGGTTCTGTTGTTCATGCTTGCTTCAAATGAGAGGGCCGGCAGACGGCGGCGGCCTTCTGCCGGCGACCGCGGTGACACGTGCCGCGGCGCCCGTCCTTACAGCTTGCGTTCCTTCTGCCAGCTCAGGTCCAGAATGTTCTTGACATCGAACGGCTTGCCGTCGCGGGTCTTGAGCGAGCCCTGCTCTGCCAGTATGTCGGCGATTTCCTGCATGCGCGCAAGATCCTTCGGCGTCAGCGCGGCGCTGAACGTCTGGCTCTTGATGGCGCCGGTGATGACGGTTTCGCGCGGCAGTTCGCCTTTCGTCAGGGTCTTGAGCGTGGGTTCGGAGATAAAATAGCCGGCGATCAGCTTCGACGCTTCGCCCGGCTTCTTCTGCAGCAAATTGATCGCTTCACGTTGCGCGTCGAGCGATTTCCATACGGCATCCTTGCGCTTGTTCAGCGTTTCGCCGGAGGTGATCACGACCATGCAGGGGAAAGGCCAGACTTCCCCGATTTCGTAGATTTGTTTCACCGGGGCGACCAGTTGCGCAATGCTGGCCTGCGGTTCGAACAGGAAGGCGGCGTCGACGCGCTTGCCGATCAGCGCCTGCACCGCGACCTGCGGGCTGACGCCCATGACGTTGACCTCGTCGGGCTTGAGGCCGGCCTGCTTGAACACCACGCCCCTGAGCACAGTGTCCGCGGTGCTGCCTTCGGCCTGCGAGGCGAGGCTCTTGCCCCTGAGATCGGCAACGGTGTTGACGCCCAATCCATCGCGCACGACGATGGCGTGGTAGCCGTGCTGCGCACCGCCCACCACTTTCAGGTCGGCGCCCTTGGAAGCCCAGGCGACGGCGTTGGTGAAGCCGAGCACGCCGGAGTCCAGTTGGCCGCCGACGATGGCCTTGATCAGGTCGGTGCCGGATTTGAATTCGACCAGCTCGACCTCCAGACCGTGCTTCTTGTAGAAGCCGCCTTCGTACGCCGCGATGGCCTGTGCGTCATCCATGACGCGCAGGTAGCCGACCTTGAACTTTTCATTGGCGGCCGCCTGGCCGGCGATGGCCAATGCAGCGAATGCGGTGACGACTAATTGCGAGAGTTTCATATTCCTGCTCCTTCAAGTATTGCAGCGTTCTCTTCATGCATGGCGCGGATGCCGAGCAATCCCAGAATCTCGCGGCGCACCTCGGCGAAGTCGGACAGATCGTGCGACTTGTCGTATTGCGCGAGATTGAATTCCTTCAGTATCGTTGCCGGGCGCGCACTGAACACGAGGACGCGGTCGGCGAGGAATAGGGCCTCGTCGACGTCGTGCGTGACCAGCAGCACGGTCGGGCGCGATTCGCGGATCAGGTCGCGCAGCGCGTCCTGCAGCGTCATGCGCGTGAGTGCGTCGAGCGCGCCGAACGGTTCGTCGAGCAGCAGCACCTTGGGCTGCGAAATGAAGGCGCGCGCCAGCGCGGCGCGCTGCCCCATGCCGCCGGAAACCTGGTGCGGGTAATAGTCCTCGAAGCCCTTGAGCTTGACTTTCTCAAGCCACTCGAATGCCCGCGCGCGCGCGCTCTGTTTGTCGATCTTCTGCAGTTCGAGCGCCATGGCGACGTTCTGCGCCAGCGTCAGCCAGGGGTAGAGCGCGTTTTCCTGGAACATCAGCATGCGCTCCGGGTTGGGCCCCCGCACCGGGCGGCCGTCCGCCAGCATGCTGCCGGCGCTCGGCGTTTCCAGGCCGGCGGCGATATGCAGCAGCGTCGACTTGCCGCAGCCGGACGGTCCGACGAGGGCAACCAGCCTGCCCTCCTCGACCTCTTGGCTGAAGTTGTCGATGACGTGCAGCCCGGAAAAGCGCTTCTCTATATGGTTGAACGAAAGTTTCATTGAACACGGAACCAGATGGCGCAGATCATGGATCCCCTGCGGCAAATTACTTTTTGGAATAACGCACTTTAGTGAACCGGCTGGCTCAGAACAACGATTTTTATCGACTATGCTTATGCTGAGATGGAATAAGCGGAGCAGCGCTTCTCCCGATGCCGCACGCCCACACCAGCGCGCGGGGCGCTGGAATCACGATCGGGGTCAGGATTCCTGGGCTCGGCGCACCGGGGACAAACAATTGGCGACAAGACTCGATGGGATAGCCTGGCGGCCTGCGTTCATAGCTTGACGCGGTTAAGCCGCAAGGCGTTGGTGACCACCGACACCGAGCTCAGCGCCATCGCGGCGCCGGCGAACACCGGCGACAGCAACAAGCCGAACACCGGGTAGAGCACGCCGGCCGCGACCGGAATGCCGAGCGCGTTGTAGCCGAACGCGAACACGAGGTTCTGGCGGATGTTGCGCATGGTGGCGCGCGACAGCACCGTGGCGCGCGCGATGCCGCGCAAGTCGCCCTTGACCAGCGTCACGCCGGCGCTTTCCATCGCCACGTCAGTACCGGTGCCCATGGCGATGCCGACATCGGCTGCGGCGAGCGCCGGCGCGTCGTTGATGCCGTCACCCGCCATCGCGACCTTGCGCCCTTCGGCCTGCAGGCGCTTCACGTGGCCGGCTTTGTCCTCGGGCAGCACTTCGGCGAGGGCTTCGTCGATGCCGAGCTTCCGCGCGACCGCCTCGGCGGTGCGCTTCGAATCACCGGTCAGCATCACGATGCGCACGCCCGAACTTTTCAACGCGGCAATCGCGCCCGCCGTGCTTTCCTTGATCGGGTCGGCCACCGCAGCGATGCCGGCGGCAACGCCGTTCACCGCGAAGAACACCACCGTTTTCGCGTCCGCGCGCCAGGCTTCGGCGCGCTCTTCCCAAGGCTGCGTATCGACACCCTTCTGCTTGAGAAAAGCACCGCTGCCCACGAGCACGGTCTTGCCATCGATATCGGCTTGCACGCCGAGGCCGTTGACCGCCTCGAATGCGCCGACGGTCCGCGGGGTCAGGCCGCGCGCTTTGGCGCCCTCGATGATCGCGAGGCCTATCGGATGTTCGGAGAGCTGCTCCACGCCCGCGACGAGCGCGAGCGCCTCGTTCTCGGCAATGCCCTCGGCGACAAAATCGGTCAACGCCGGATGGCCGTGGGTCAGCGTGCCGGTCTTGTCCACCACCAGGGTGTCGATGTCGCGCATGCGTTCGATCGCCTCGGCATTGCGAAACAGGATGCCGGCACGCGCGCCCTGCCCCATGGCAACGGTCATCGAAATGGGCGTAGCCAGACCGACCGCGCAGGGGCAGGCAATGATCAACACAGCAACGGCGTTCAGAAACGCGTAGGCGAGCCGCGGCTCCGGACCGAAGAACCACCACGTCAGCGCTGTCACCAGCGCGATGCCGACCACGATCTGGACAAAGTACGCCGCGATGATATCCGCCAGCCGCTGGATCGGCGCGCGCGTGCGCTGCGCTTCGCTCACCATGTGCACGATGCGCGCCAGCAAGGTGTCCGCGCCCACACGGCCGGCCTGGATGAGCATTGATCCGTTGCCGTTCACGGTGGCGCCGGTGACCTTGTCGCCCACCGCCTTGGCTACCGGCATGGGTTCGCCGGTGATCATGGATTCGTCCACCCTGCTCGCGCCCTCGAGGACCGTGCCATCCACCGGCACCTTCTCGCCCGGTTTCACGCGCAGACGGTCGCCGACCGCCACGTTGGCTAGCGGCACCTGTTCCTCGACACCGTCGTCGCGCACACGCCAGGCGAGGTTGGGTGCGAGTTGCAGCAGCTGCTTGATCGCCTGACTCGTCTTGCCCATCGCGCGCAATTGCAGCACGTCACCGAGCATCACCAACGTGACGATCACGGCTGCCGCCTCGAAATACGTGCCGACCGCGCCGTCGTGCTCGCGGAACGCCGGCGGAAACCAATCGGGCATGAGCACCGCGGCGAGGCTGAACAGATAGGCGAGCCCCACCCCCAGACCGATCAACGTGTACATGTTGAGTTCCCGATGCGCCAGGGAGAACCAGAATTTGGAGAGAATCGGCCAGCCGACCCAGAACACCACCGGCGTACCCAGCGCGAACTCGATCCAGCCGCGTGCTCGCGGCTGAAGGCCGAACAGATCATGGAGCCCAACCATCGGCGACATCGCGAGCACCACCAGCGGGATCGACAGTGCGACGCCGACCCATAGCCGGCGCGTGAGGTCGCGCAACTCGGAATCGTCGGCTTCGCCCGTGCCCGCCACCGGCACCAGCGCCATGCCGCACTTGGGGCAACTGCCAGGCTGCGGGCTGCGAATTTCAGGATGCATGGGACAGGTATATTCGGCGGCGTGCGCGGCGCGCGTAACGGCCTCGAGTATCGGTACCAGCGTCATGCCGCATTTCGGACAACTACCCGGCGCGTCACGCACGATCTCCGGGTGCATAGTGCAGGTGTAACGGGTACCGCTCGCCGCGGTAGCGGCCCGTGGAGGCGTGGATCCCGTGTGCTCCAGAGTGTGTGTATCCGCTTGGTGCGTATGATTCATGTCTGCCCCCTCGTAGAATTATCTGTCCGCATGGAACCGGGCGGGCGATTCTGACCGAACAGCACCGGCGCCAGCTTGCGGTAGGCGACCACCAGGAGTGGCGGCAGAATCAGCCACTGCAACAATGGCGAAAGACCGATCCCAAAAACCAGCGGCATACTCGCCGTATAGGCCCAACCGCCGGCTCGATAGACGTTGTACCACTCGCTCCATGCGGTGTATGTCATCGTGCCAATGACGACGATCGCGCCACCTGTCCACGGCCGCGACGCCGGCCAGTCCACACGCTGGAGCACCACGCCCGCCACTGCGAACATCACGAGCGAGATCATGGCGTCACCGACAGAGCAATGAAACAGCGACCAAGCGACGGTTTTGCCGTCCGCCGCAGCCCAGATCGTATACTGCCTGACCTGCGCAATTTCCCAGGCCAAATTCAAAACAAAGGCGAGCGCCGCCCAGAGACCCGCGCGCGCGACCATGCGGCGCATCATCGCATCAGACGTGGGCGTTGGCGCCAAACGCATGAAAGAACGCAGGCGTCTTCGCCTCGTAGCCGGAGTAAGCATCCCCGAATTGCACGGGCGCATCACGCTCCCCGCGCCGCGCGAACTGCGCGCACATCAACACCAGCGACCAGAGCCCGTAGGCCGGAGCGGAGTCGTGATGCATTATTTTTCCTCCCTGGCCGATTCGTTCGATGCGTCGCCCGATCCGTGACTCCCGCGGCCATGGCCGCCATGCATGAACAGGTGCACAAAAGGGCAGGCCAGCAATAGCAAATAGGGCCAGTAGGAAAACCACCCGGAAAGATGCGCCCAATGCTCGGCAAGCAGAAAAGACGCTGCGATGGCCAGGAACACAATCCAGGCAATATTTGCCCTGGACTTCATTCCGACGTCCGATTCATGTTTGTGTTCCATAGCGACTCCCGGTGGTTGTGGACCAGGCGTATCGCGCGTCACACGGCTTTTCCGCTGGAAACTTACTTGCCGTCCCGGGGATGGAAGTGCTTGGTCATGTCTTTAGCGGCGTTGGGTTTTTCCGGCATGGCTTCGGGGGCTTTCTGCGGAAATCCGGTTTTTTCCTCAACGTGGGAGTGCGGCCTCATTTTTTTCTGGAGAGTCGCTTTATCCACTTTTGCGTCGGCCGGCGTGTCCGCTGCGGCGCTGGCGTTGAGCGAAAGTGCTGCCATGATCGCGAACAGGCTGGCGGCGAGGGAGGGTTTCAGTTTCATGATCTTCTCCTGGGAAAGGTTGGCGAAAATCGCTGGAATCTCGGTGAGGCGACTGTCCAACTCTAGCGACAAGCCCAGTGTGCGCCGTCGCCCCCTTCGCCAACATTACGGCTCGATTACATTGTTGTCAGCTTGCGCAATCGGTGGCCACGGAGACCGGGCTCAGCGGCCGCATCCTGCCCCCGACGTCACGCATCGAGGTTCGCGCAAACCCGCTGAAGAAGCACCCGTACCTCCTTGCCCAGTGCATGCACTTCAGGTTTGTCGACCAGCCGCAATACGACCTCGGGATCCATAAACGCAACCGTTATGGCTCCATCGGCTTCTTCGCGCACGACCACGTTGCACGGCAGCAGCAAACCGATGTCGGGGTCGGCCTCGATCGCACGGTGGGCAAGCGGCGGGTTGCATGCGCCGAGTATGCGATAGGGCCTGTGGTCGATATTGAGCTTGGCTTTCAGCGTCGCCTTGACATCGATATCGGTGAGCACGCCGAAGCCCTCTTTTTTCAGGGCCTCGGTGACTTTCGCGACGGCGGCATCGAACGGCAGCTTTAGTTGGGTGCTGAATCCGTACATGATTCGACTCCTTCTAAACAGCGAAACTTCAGATTGGGGTTGGTCGCAGCGATTTCATTTGCGCTACCGCCGGACGAAACGCGGCGCGGCTACTTGGCCGGCAGGGGTTCCGTCATCTGTTCGTGCTGCATCATCTGTTCCATCATCATCTGCATCATGTCCATGCGTTTCTCCATCATCGCGTGGTGCTGCATCATGTCGCCGCCTGCCGCGTGCTTGTGGCCGCCCTTTGCCATGCCGCCGCCCTGGCTGCTGCCCATCATCATCGGGCTGCCCATGCCGCGCATCGTCTTCATGTTCTCCTGCATGGCCTGCATGTGCTCCTGCATCAGCTTCTGGCGCTCCTGCGGGTCGGTTGTCGTCTGGAGTTTTTCCATCTGCTGCTGCATGGTTTTCATGTTGTCCTGCATCTGCGACATGGGTTTGTCCATGTCCGCGCGCGGACCATGCTTGGCGTGCACGTGCTTGTGTTGCGCCGAGACGGCAGGCGCCGACGCGGATTTGTCCTGCGCCGATACGATAGGCGCCGCCAGCGCGCCGGCGACGATTGCGGCAACGAGTATTGAGGTTTTCATGATGGTGTTTCCTTCAAGGTGAATGGATTGATGTTTGCGCAACTGGCAACGGCCTGACGCCGCTTATTGAGAATTACGTAACTGTATGACAACCGCTATGATCTTCATGCGTTATTCCAATGTAGATATATCATTGGGGTTGAACCATGAAAGCAAAGAACAAATCGGACGAGGCGGCGAACCGACGGGTG
>Ga0334722_10001050_pt1 | contig 36334 bp, 34 predicted proteins | sample C3_bottom_MG_FD_207210 | JGI IMG/M metagenome (GOLD analysis project Ga0334722, IMG submission 207210) | Sediment microbial communities from Yellowstone Lake, YNP, Wyoming, USA - C3_bottom | ecosystem: Environmental > Aquatic > Freshwater > Lake > Sediment | place: USA: Wyoming | collected... | reverse complement strand
TCGACCTGCCTCAACTACGATATAGACATTACAGAGGACTTGATACCCGTCTCGCCCGCGGCCCATTACATGATGGGCGGGGTCAGGACGGACAGTGTCGGGGCTACCGACCTGCCGGGCCTATTCGCGGCGGGCGAGGTGGCCTGCACCGGGGTGCACGGGGCGAACCGCCTTGCGAGCAACTCGCTTCTCGAAGGCATTGTCTTCGGCGCGAGGGCGGGCGAGGCGGCGAGGGATTACGGGAAAGGCGTCCGCCTGACCAGGGGCAAGCTGGCGCCGGTAGTCTATTCCGGCCGGGAGTTCAAGTCGCTCGACGCGGCCAAGACCCGGAGCAGCCTGAGGCGTCTGATGTGGTCGAAGGCCGGGATAATACGATGCGGCAAATCGCTCGGCGAGGCGCTCGCAAGGCTCAAAGCTTGGTCCGGCCTCGAGGAAGGGGCCTTCATGACCAGGCGCGAGCTCGAGCTTCGGAACATGTCCGTCGTGGCCGGGCTTATAGCCAGGGCGGCGGACGACAGGAAGGGGAGCGTCGGCGGCCATTACCGTAGCGACAAGAAGACGCGCGGCCCCGCCTGGAAGCGGCACATAACGTTCAAGAGGGGGTAGGACATGGACGAGGGATTGGAACCTGCCTTGTCCCAGGAAGAGCAGAAGGAAAAGGAGGCGCGCATAAAGAAGCTTGCGCCTCTTGCGAAGGACGTGGTCATGGTCCTTGTCAAGACCATCAAGGCCACGAAGATGTACCTCCCCAACAACCCCATCTACCAGAAGTTCCGCGAGGAGCTGAAGGACAAGTTCGATATATATTTCAAGGACGAGGACTATCTGAGCTTCCTCGTGAAGCGGTTCGACCTCACCTTCCTGGACCAGCTCGTATACCAGAACCCCGATAAGGAAGACAACATCGCCCTGATGTTTTTCAAGGACGGCATAAGGGAGTTCTGCTTCCACAGAGGCATAACGCCCGTGGAGATAGACGGGTTCATAAATATCCTGAAATTCGATGCGAGGGACCGGGAATTAGACGACGACCTGGTCACGCTCCTTTGGGAGAAGGACTTCGACCACATCACGTATACCGTCGCCGACGAGGCCACCGACGAAGAGGCGGACGAGGAGGAAGCCCTGCTCTCCTTCGACGAGGAGCCCGATGCAATAAAGCAGCTCGAAGAGCTTCAGGCGCGGGCGATAAAAGAGGGCGAGTCCGCACCGGGCGACCTGGGCGGCGTTGGGCACGAGCTTTCCGCGGGCGAGGCCCTGGGCGTGCTCTCCGGATGGAAAGACGAGGAGGACTATGAATCGCTCAGGGGCAGCTACCCTGCCCCGGACGAGCTGAGCCTGCTGACCGAGCTCACCGACATATTCTACGAGATACTCCTGACCGAGGACGACGCAGAACGGTTCGAGATGGTATCGGAGAGCATGTCGAAGGCGCTCGATATATTCGTGGGCAGGGGCGACCTGGCCCTGGCCACCATCATAGTGATGAAGGTACAGGAGCTCGCCTCCGACCCGCGCCTTTCCGAACGGAAGCCGACCATCGAGAAGATTATAGACCGGGCGTGCTCGGAGCCGATAATAAAGAAGGTGGGCGAGTACATAAGCCAGGGCGGGCAGGAGTCCATGGAGGCTGCGGGCAGCTACCTGTCCCAGCTCGACTCGAGGGCGCTCGGCCCGATGGTCGGCCTGCTCGAGTCGCTCGAGAGCAGGAAGGCGAGGAAGGCGGTCTGCGACATCATCGCGGCCCAGTGCGGCGAAAACGGGAAGCCGCTCGCGCCATACCTCAAGCACCGGTTCTGGTACGTCGTCAGGAACATCGCGATGGTCATGGCGAAGGTCTCCGACCAGGAGACCGTGCCCGCGCTGGGCGAGTCCGCCAGGCACGAGGACCCGAGGGTCAGGAAAGAGGCGTTGAATGCCCTCGCCGCATTAAAGGGGAAGAAGGCGGAGGACATCCTGGCGGATTCGCTGTCCGACCACGACAGGCAGGTGCGCGCGCACTCAGGCAGGCTACTTGTGGAACTCGCGCCGGGCAGGGCGTACGACACGCTTACCGGCCTGGTCTCGCAGAAGGCGTTCGAGGAGCGCGAGTTCGACGAAAAGAAAGAGGTCTTCGAGCTTATCGGCAGGTCGGGCGGCGAGAAGGCCGTGCCGTTCCTTGTCGAGAGGTTCCAGAAGAAGGGTTTCTTCGGCGGCAACAAACGCGACAGGCTCAGGGCGTGCGCGGCATACGGGCTCGCCGCGACGGGCGGCAAGGAGGCGTACGAGCTGCTGCGGGGAAAGATAGATTCCAAATCGAAGGTAGTCAGGGCCGCATGTCTCGACGGGCTCAAACGGATGGGTAAATAGCAGGGGAAAAGTATGGCGGACGAAAGAAAAAGCGCGTCGTTCGAGGAGTCTTTCAACCAGAAAGTCCTCGTCAACGGCAGGCTGCTCATAAACCAGCTTGCGATACTGGTGAAGCTCGCCCAGATGCACGACATAAAAAACGTCGCCGTTGAGAAGGCGGCCGACGTCATGATGGGTACGCTCGGCGCCTTTTTCGAGGACAGCAAGAGCTTCGCCGTATACCTTGTAGGGGACTATTTTTACATAGAGGACAACCGGGTAAAGTACAACGTCGAGGACTTCAACAACTTCGATTACCTCGTGCAGGAGTTCAAGAAGCGAAAACTCGGGGCGCTCAGCTTCAACACGCAGGTCAATACCGCCGAACTTATAACATTCGTCAGCGTGTTCCTGAAGGCCGGGGTCGGCTCGGACAACGTGTACCACGAGTTTGCGCGCAAGCTCGGGGCGTCGGGGGTCGCCGGCCTCGCGACGGACGAACTGAAACCGCCCAAGGCGACGGAGGAGTTTGAGAAGGTGCTGGACACGGTCAAGGCCGCGAAGCGCGCCTATGTCCGTGTCATCCTGAGGGTGAAGGAGCTGTTGGACGGCGTGGACCGGGGCCAGCCCGCCGACATCAGGAAGCTCAAGCGTTCAGTGCAGTCGCTGGTGGACTCGGTCTACAGGAACGAGCCCGTCCTGCTAAGACTCTCCGCCATCAGGAGGGAGGGGGACGTCCTGCCCCGGCACTATGCCAACGTCTGCGTGCTCTCCCTCGGCATCGGAAAGCGGCTCGGACTGTCCAAATACCAGATGGCGAGGCTCGGCATGGCGTCCCTGCTGCACGACCTGGGCAGGCAGGTGCTTCCGAAAGACCTCCTGGACGGCGACGTCGATATGGAAGACTCGGCCTGGGAGATAATCAAGAGGCACCCCCGGCTGGGCGTCCAGACCATACTCAGGTTAAAAGGCTTGAATGAAGTCGCGGTTTCGGCTATGATAGTGTCCTACGAGCACCACAGGAACCTGGACGGCACGGGCTACCCCGAGCAGCTGGAAGAGAAGGAGATGAGCCTCTTCTCCAGGATAGTCAGGGTAACCGACAACTACGACGCGACGTCGTCGTCGGGGATATACGGCAAGATACCCATGACGCCCGAGAAGGCCCTATCGCTCATGACCAAAAGGGCAGGCCAGTATTACGACCAGGAGATACTGTCGGCGTTCGTCAAGATGATGGGCGTCTACCCGGTGGGGAGCTTCGTGCTCCTCGCTGACGGCTCGCTCGGGGTGGTCAGCACTCCGGCGCGTGCAAGCCTGGGCCTGGACAGGCCGACCGTCACCCTCATACGCGGCGCGGGCGGGGACGGACCAGGGGCGGGCGAGCTTGTGGACACGGGCGAGAAGGACGGCACGGGCGTTTACAAGATTGCTGTGGCTCGCTCGCTCGACCCGTACCAGCACCGGATAAACATTTACAGGTACCTTGTTTAGCATCGAGGTTTGACATCAAGTTCTCTGGAGGAGTGTTTTAATGATCAACCTGATTATTTCCATCTGCACGAGCACCGTCGTTTATTTCATCCTTTCTTATATAACCGGCTATTGGCAGTGGGGCGTCATAGGCGGGCTTGCCTCTTTCTTCGGGCTTAACTTTCTGCTGTCCAAGAGGGTCGTCAAGAAGGTCGAGGCCCTGATGAACCAGGTGACGAAAGAGCTCCAGAACCAGAAGTTCGAAAAGGCGATAAGGACGCTCAAGTCGGGATACGGGCTGGGCAACTGGCAGTTCTTCGTGAAGCCGCAACTGGACGCTCAGATAGGCACCATCCACTACCTGATGCGCGAGGACGACAACGCCATGCCGTACCTCCAGAAGGGTTTCTCAAAGCACTGGGTGGCGATGGGCATGCTCGCCGTGTTGTACATGAAGAAGAAGGACAGGGAGAACATGGTCAAGACCTTCGAGAAGGCCATCAAGGGCACTCCGAAGGAGGGCTTTCTTTACAGCCTCTACGCATACTGCATGCTGAAGGAGGGCGAGCGCGAGAAGGCCCTCGATATACTCGGCCAGGGCCTCAAGAAGCTGCCGGACGACGACAAGCTGAAGGCCAACCATACCGCCGTCGCCAACAAGGAAAAGATGAAGATGCGGAACTACGGCGAGATATGGATGCAGTTTTACCTCGAGAAGGCCCCGCCGGTCGGCCAGAAGGTCCCGCACTACATGCAGGCGCTGGCACAGTCGCAAGGACGAAGGCGAATAGTCCGACGGTAGCCGGTTGCCTTAACTCCTGCGTCCCCGACGCAAGCTTATGCCTTCGGGCGTATTGGCCCATGCCGCGGCTATGGATTAAACTTTTTGTCCTGCCAATGGGAAAGACGTTAAACAACTCCTGCGCCGTCCTGTTCATGGCGTGCCTGCTCGCCCTGTCCTTGCCCGCGCACGCGGGCGGGCCCGGCGCCCCAGCCGTATCGGTCCCCTCAAACGACATGCAAGGCAACGGGCCGGTCATTCACCTCTCCCCGCCCGACGAATACACAGGCGGGCTCGACGTCCGCATCCACCCTGACTATGGAGGCATGGAGCCGTCCGCCGACTTCCTGCTTACCGACCCCCAGGGGAGGAGGACCGGGAACGACCCCCGCACCGGCTTACACTTCGAGGAGATACCCCGGTCGTTCTATGACTACGAAGGCCTCGACGACGACGAGACGGGTGAGCCCGGGCCGTCGTCCGGGGTGACGGACATCGGGAACCCCTTGCCCGGCGAGTACCGGCTCCAGGTCATCGGCAAGGAGGACGGCAAGTACGACATCGAGTTCAGCGGCTATCCAAAGGAGGGCGAAGCCTCCGGCGGCCAGGTGCTCGGAGTCCCAATCAAAAAAGGCGAGGTCCATGAATACGTTCTGGTATACTCTAATAAGCCCGGCGGTAAGACTACCGTGCAACGGAAACGGGAATAGAGATGCCAGATAATTTCAGGGAGCCTAAATGAAACACATCCCGGCCATACTTGTTTTTCTTCTGCTTGCGTCGGCCGCACCCGCGCACCCGGAGGAGATTATCATCTGGCGCGACGCGGCCGGAGACGCGCATGCCGCAAAGTCCATCGAGGAGATACCGGAGGCGTTCAGGCCGTCGCCCGTTAGCGCGGAGTCCGGGACTGTGCTGACAACGCTTACCCCGGCGCAGGTGGACGCGGCGCTCGCCGAGGGCAAGGCGCTCGCATCGAGGCCAAGTGAATACAAAAACGGCCTCGGGCTCTACCACCGTTATACATACACACTTAACGGCAAGGATGCCGAGGCGTACCTCTTCGTCGGGACCAAGTACGGTCTATTGAAGGCGCGCGCGGCCCTGACCTCTGAAAAAGGCGGAAAGGTCCCGAAGGCTTACATCGACAAGGTACTCGCGCAGGACCGTGTGTACGTAGCATTTTACGGCCGGGGGTTCGAGCCCGCGCTTTTGCTTCTAAAACAGGACGACACAGTGATTAAGGGAGAGGACGGATTCGGGGACGTGGACCCGGGACTTGCCTCGGCACGGATGGTCAAGTCCTTCCCGTACGCCGCCGTGTACTTCACCCGCCCAGCGACGGTCGAGGTCTATAACCTGGACGGCAACTCCATCGAGTTCGAGTTGGACTGGGGAGGGTACAAATAAGCGGTCACTTCACCGACCTCGCATATTCCAGATTATCCCTCGCCAACTTATCCTCTGGGTTAAGCGAAAGCGCCTTCTTGAACTGCTCCCTTGCCTCGGCCTTCCTGCCCTTCATACCGTATGCCACGCCTAAGTTCAGGTGTGCCTGCTCGAGATACGGGTTCATCCTTACCGCCAGCTCGAGCTGGCTGATCGAATCGTCCAGACGCCCCTGTCTGCCGTATGCGAGGCCGAGCGCGCTCCGTGCCTCCGCACTGGAAGGGTTCAGGCTGAGTGCCCGCAGGTACTCGGCAATGGCGCGGCCCTGGTTGCCCTCAAGGGAAAGCGCCTTGCCCATCGAGTAGTGCGCCTCGAAGCTTTCGGGATAGTCCTTCACTATGCCCGCGATATATGAGACGGCCGCATCGGTCATCCCCTTTTTTATCAGGCAGTCACCGTAGCCTATCCGCGCAATTATATTGTCGGTGCGCCTTAGAGAATCCGTAAGTATGGTGTATTCGTCCTTCCAGTCCGCATTCCTTTCCACGGTCCATACCGTGAACGATAGCGCCATGACCGCGACGCATGCGGCAAGCAGGGCGCGGCCATTTCGGAGCCCGGCAACCGACCTGCTTATGAAATAAGACGTTGTCAGAAGAAAACCGGCCGAAGGCAGATAGAGATAACGCTCTCCGAACCCGTTCCTGCCCACCATCGAAAAGACGAGCACAGGGAGCATCGGCACGACCATCATCGCTACCGGCACAAGAAGAAGTTTTTCTTTCCTGACGGCGAGCCATGCGGCCAGCATGAATACGGTTGCTATGAATATGGCTACCATGAACTTCGGGTCCGTTATAGAAATAACCGGGCTGTACTGCTGGAACAGGTTCAGGTTGAACGGAAACAGGAGCTTCTTCAGGTATTCGGTGAAAAGCGGGACGCTGTTAATTACGTCCTGGTACGGTGTGACGTCCGTTTTCCACTTTACCGGCGCCATCCCACCGAGTGCGTTCAGCCTCATCGCGAGATAAACCGCTATGGCCGCGGCATATGGCAGGTATCTCTTCAGGGCGGCATTTAGTCTGTTGCCCTGCAACGCCCCGGACGAATAGTCATACGCAATGATTACCGTGGGGAGCGCCATTGCAGGTTCTTTCGACAAGAGGGCGGCGAAGAAGAAAAAAGCAGAAGCAAAAATGCGGAGTCCAATGCCGCCGCTTGCAGTGATGTAGAGGTATAACGAGAGCAGGAAGAAAAGGGTGTACGTAAGCTCAGGCACCCCGGCAATCCAGGTTACCGCCTCCGTGTGGATGGGGTGCACGGCAAACAGGATGGCGGCGACTAAGGGCGGGGAGAGGTAAACGCTGCCAGGCCGCCCGCCGCGCCCGCCGAGAATGTTGTTTCCTATAAAATAGACGAGCACCGCCGCGCCCGCGTGCATGACGACGTTGACCAAATGGAACCCCCACGCGGCCTGGCCGAATATGCGGTACTCGGCCATGTATGTCAGGTGCATCACAGGGCGGTAATAATTGGTGCTGACGTGGCCGTAATATCCCCAGACGTCCGAGCCTAATATCTCCCGGATGAAACGCATGCTTTTTATCCAGGGGTTGTCAAGGACCTGGATTAGGTCGTCGTGGACGAATCCGTTGTAAAGCGCGTTGAAATAAACGGCGAGTGTGGCAAGAAGTATTGCGGCAACCGGGTAACAATGCCGCCATGGGTGGGGTCTGTTTTTTTCCACGTGACCTGTTGGCCGTGTACTGTAGGGAATGGACTACTTGATCTCCAGCATCCTGTCGAGCGCCCTCTTTGCGGGGACGCGTACCTCTTCCGGGACCTTGATTACGCACTCCATATTCTCGAGAGCGCGGAGCACGCTCTTAAGGGTGGTCTTCTTCATGTTCGGGCAGAGCATGTCGCGCCTCAACGGGTGGAACTGCTTGTCCGGGCTGTCGGTGCGAAGTCTGTACATAAGGCCGAGCTCGGTCCCGATTATGAACTCCCGCGCGTCCGAGGACTTGCAGTAGCGTATCATGCCGGAGGTGGACGTCACGTGGTCGGCAAGCTCGAGCACTTCGGGCGGGCATTCCGGATGCGCGAGCACGAGCGCGCCGGGGTGCGCCTCGCGAGCGGCCCTTACGTCTTCCGCCGTCACCCTGTGGTGTACGTGGCAGAAGCCGTCCCAGGCGATTATCTCTTTTTCAGTGTGCCTCTGCGCCCAGGCGGCGAGGTTCCTGTCCGGTATGCATATGACCTTGTCCGAGGAAAGCGAGTTCACGACCTTGACCACGTTCGCGGACGTGCAGCAGATGTCCGACTCGGCCTTGACCTCGGCGGTCGTGTTGACGTAGGCGACCACGGGCACGCCGGGGTACTTTGCCTTTATGTCCCTCAGGTTGAAGTCGGCCGGGTACGTGTAGCAGAACTCCCTGTGCACGCCGGGGAAGTCGGTCATGTAGTAGCGCGGGCCTTCGACCGATACCATCTCGGCCATCGGGCAGCCGGCCTCCTCCTCGGTAAGCAGCACCGTCTTGGTAGGCGAAAGTATGGACGCGGACTCGGCCATGAAGTGGACGCCCGCGAAGACTATGACGTCGAAGTCCGTGTCCGCCGCGGCGCGGGATAGTTCGAGCGAGTCGCCGGTAAGGTCCGCGACATACTGCACCTCGTCCCTCTGGTAGTTGTGCGCGAGGATTATCGCGTTACGCTCTTTCTTGAGGCGCGCTATCTTTCCGGCCGTCTCGTTAAACTCGTCGGAACCGATCTTCAAGGTCAAGACCTTTCGTCTTTATTGTCATTGCGAGCGAAGCGTGGCAATCTCCGCCTTTTGTCATTCTGAGTGAAACGAAGAATCTCGGTTTTTAAGTACTGAGATTGCCGCGTCGCTTACGCTCCTCGCAATGACAACCGCGAGGGCAATGCTTATAATACTAACCCAATGCCCCGCCTGTCAACATTTTTGGGAGATGATACGGCAAAACACGGAAGGTCACTGTACGACGACGTTGACGCCGACGTTTGCCGGCACGGGAGTTTCGCTGAACATTATCGAGCCGTCCTTCAGCTCTATCCTGTAGATGGGCCGCGAGAACGACTCGCCGGTCACGGGGTTCTCCGTGTACTTCAGGACCTTCTTGACGTAGTTCTTGGTCTCCGGGATGTCCGGGACGCAGTTGCCGTTTCTGTAGACGCGTCCCTCGCCGCAGTTGTAAGCCGCGACGGACAGCTCCAGGTCGCCGCCGAAGTTGTCGAGCAGGTATCGGAAGTACTTGACGCCGCCCTCTATGTTCTGCTCCGGGTCGAACATATCCGAGACGCCCATGTCGGACGCGGTGGACGGCATCAACTGCATCAGCCCTTTCGCGCCTTTGGGCGATACGGCGAATTGGTTGAAGTTCGACTCGGTCTTGATGATGGACCTGACCAGCCCAGGTGCGACGCTGTATTTCTGGCACTTGGCGTTGATTATCTCGGCGAACGGGACCTCGCCCGACAGCGGCTCTGAATCGTTGGGGTTGAAAGAAGATGTACCCTGCCTGGGCTTCTCGGCCTTGCTTTGCGCATTGGTCCTTGAGGGGTAGGTCCCCTCCTTGATTATGCGCTGGTCCTGTTTGCTCTGTGGTGTGTTCGAGAAATGAATAGTTCCTTCCTCGTCGACGTATTTGAATATATCTGCGTGTACGGGGGCTGAAAGAAATACCGAAAGGATGACTAATAGTGCTATGTACGCGGAATATTTGAACATGCCGACCACCTCTAATACTTTAAACCCCTATACTTATAGCAGAAACGACCGGCAAAGTCAAGCCGAAACCCTTTTCGCCCTGGGGTCCGGCACCGGGATGGCCTTTAAAAGAGACTTTGTGTACTCGTCGTGCGGCGAGTTGTACACCTGTTCGGCGGTGCCGGTTTCAACGATTTTCCCCTTGTGCATTACCGCGACCCGGTCGCAGAAGTACCTGACTATGTTCAGGTCGTGCGCGATGAAGAGGAAGGCGAGCGAGTACTCCTCCTGAAGGTCCTTCAGGAGGTTAAGCACCTGCGCCTGGATGGATACGTCGAGCGCGGATATGGGCTCGTCCGCGACTATAAGCTCCGGCCCGACCGAGAGCGCCCGGGCGATGCCTATCCTCTGCCTCTGCCCGCCTGAGAACTCGTGCGGGTACTTGTCCAGGGCCTCCGGCCCGATGCCCACCCTGCCGAGTATCGCGCGCGCCTTCTCCCGAAGCTCGCCCCGGGCCGCAAGGCCGTTTATCAGCATCGGTTCGCCCACGATGTCGACGACCCGCATCCTCGGGTTAAGCGATGCGAACGGGTCCTGGAATATTATCTGCATCCTGCGCCTGAGCGCGCGAAGCTCCTCGCGCCCGGCCTTCGTCACGTCCGTGCCGCCGAAGACGACCTCGCCCGCCGTAGGCTCGATAAGACGGAGTATGCACCGGCCCGCCGTGGACTTGCCGGAGCCCGACTCGCCGACCAGGCCCAGCACCTCGCCGGGGGCTATCTCGAAGTCTATCCCGTCCACGGCCTTCACGACGCCCTTCTCTCCGAACATGCCGTGTCTTACCGGGAAATGCTTCGTCAGGCCCTTGACTGTCAGAAGTGGCTGCATAACCAGCATTATCCTTTAAAGAGGACGGGGTGTCAAGAGGTTAGGCCCGGTTTTTATTCCTTTACACCGTCATGCATTTATAATAAAATAAACAGACTTTGTCGTGCCCGTGAAAACGGGCGTCCAGCGGTATTAATTTCCTACCCCCTCCCCACCTGCGGGGGAGGGCGGGGGTGGGGGGAATAGGTCTTGAACATACTACATATTATAACCCGTCTCGACATGGGTGGATCGTCCGAGGCGGTGCTCCAGCTTGCGTCCGCCCAGAAGATGAAGGGCCACGATGTCGCGGTGGCATACGGCCTTACGACCGACCACCAGGACCCGACCTTCTTCGACCGGACGGGCATTCCCGGCTACCATATCCCGGAGCTCCAGAGGGACCTAAGCCCGGTAAACGACTTCACGGCGCTCTGCCGTATATGGGCGGTAGTCAGGAAGGTAAAGCCCCAGGTGCTCCACACGCACCACGCGAAGGCGGGCTTCCTGGGCCGGATAGGCGGCCGGATGGCGGGCTGCCGCGCCATAGTCCACTCGCCGCACGGGCATATATTCTACGGCTACTTCTCGCCCGAGCGGACCGGCCATTTCGTGAAGGTGGAGCGCATAGCGAACAGGTTCTGCGACAGGCTCCTGCCGCTCACCGACACCGAGATGGACGACTACATCAGGCTCAAGGTCGCGCCGAGGGAGAAGATGCTCACGGTGCCTATGGGAATATACCTGGGCCGGTTCAAGAACCCGTCCAGGTCGAGGGCCGAGATGCGGGACGAGCTCGGGTTGCCGGGCGACGCCCCCGTGGTTGGCTGGATAGGCAGGCTCGACCCCATAAAGGACTGCAATACATTCATTTCGAGCTTCGCACAGGTGGAGCGCGGGATGCCGGGCGTCCGGTACCTTATAGTTGGCAACGGGGAAGAGCGCTCCACGATTCTACAGCGGGCGGAGGACATAGGCCGGGAGAAGGTTATCGTGACCGGCCGGAGGACGGACATTGCGGAACTGCTGACGGCCGTGGACGTCCTTGCCTTGACGTCCCTGAACGAGGGGCTCGGAAGGGTGATGGTCGAGGCGATGGCCGCGGGCGTGCCCGTAGTGGCGACCGCGGTAGGCGGGGTGCCGGAGATACTCGGAGGCGCGGGCGTGCTCGTCCCGCCCAGGGAGCCGGACGCGCTTGCCGGAGCGATATTAAATATCCTGAAGCACGAGAGGTTCAAGACGGAACTTAAGGAAAACGGCAGGGCGAGGGCTGAGCGCTATTCCATAGAGGCGACCGTCGATACCCTTGAAGGCCTTTACAACGAGATACTGAGTTCGAAAGGGTAGTATTCTATAGATGCTTGACTTCTTAGAGAAAATCTACGACAGGATAAAGGACGTCTACGGGCCGAAGCACTTCTCCGCGCTCTTTATCCTTCTTGTCTGCATATCAATCGCCGGTTTCCTGATAGGGTTCAAGTACAACAAGTACATCAGGCAGGACCCCGAATACTGCAACAGCTGCCACTTGATGGAGGAGGCGTACGCCAACTGGCGGAACAGCGACCACAAGACGGTCACCTGCCAGGAGTGCCACCAGCTCGGCGTCCTGGAGCAGAACGCCCTGCTGATAAAGCATATCCTCTACGGGCCGAAACAGGGTACCCAGAAGCACGGCAAGAAACTCCCCTGGGAGAGCTGCGAGAAGTGCCACTGGGAAGAGAAGTCGCAGGGCAAGGACCTGCCCGAAGAGGCATATGGCCATTACAAGCACCATTTCGTGGAATGCTTCAACTGCCACCTCTTCGTCGGACATAACTTCCCGAGCGACAAGCAGGCGTGCGTTAAGTGCCACAGGGAGAAAAAGGTGCACGGGGAGGGCATGGTCGGCCTATCGTGCGTCGACTGCCATATATTCAGCCTCAGGGAGGGGACCGAGAAGAACAGGGTGATACCCACGAGGCAGAGGTGCGTCAACTGCCACGAGAAGACGATGACCGAGGCCTTCCCCACGACCGGGCCGATGTCTTCGCTAGAATGCTTCGAATGCCACAACCCGCACGGGGCCATCAAGCCCGACGACAAGCTCTGCAAGAACTGCCACCTGAAGGACCTGAAGGGAAAAGGCCATGTAATACATAATGTTACGCCGTGCAAGGCCTGCCACAAGGCCCACACCTGGAAGTCCGGGAACGCCCACCCCCTGTGCTCGTCATGCCACGGCTTCAAGGACCCGTCCGGCATCTTCTAAACGATAACCGCTTCCATTAATTCTCATCTTTGCAAAAACACGCCCCCCTTTTTTGCATCCCTGCAAAAAAACCGGCCCAAGTCATACCATCATGGTAATCATGTAGGTAGTCCAATGCATATGACCGGAAAATAATTCCGGTATATATCCTGCCATTGCAACGAGTTAGGTAATATTCACTATTTTTAATGTAGTTGGTGTACCCTACTGGCACGTTCCTTGCTTATATAAATAGTCAAGAGGCAAACGAGAAACAGGAGAAGCAGGCAGTCTGGTAACAGGGGATACAGAACACTCGAATAGGAGGTGGGTCATGGCGAAGAAAGAACTCTCCAAGAAAATGGGTCTCATCGGCATAGGTTTCGGTCTGATAATGTTCGCGGTCTACGGACTTTTCCAGGGCGCGCTTATCGGCGGGACCGCCGGGCTCAAGCTCGGCTGTTACCTGATGGGCGGCGGCGCGGCCGGGGCCAACCTCCTTGTCAGGGGGCTTGCGGCGGTCGGGATGCTTACGGGCGTCCTGCTTTCGGCGGCCATGTTCGTCACAAGCGGTTTTGCCGCCGGTCGGATAGTAGGGTTTGTAGCGAACGAGGGCCCGGCAGTCGAGAAGGCCGGCGAGGTACCCAGGGCGGTACACTGACCGCCCACAGTGGGCTGGATAGGGCAGGATGGAACGAGGTAATTTAAAGCGGCAGTACCGGCAACCGGGAGGGGGTGTTCAAGATGAAGGCGAAACAGAGACTGGCAAAGAGCCTGGGGTTGGTTGGAGCGGGAATAAGCCTGGCACTGTACGCCGTGTTCGGACTCATGCAGGGGCTGGCCATAGGCGGCACGGCCGGGATACTGCTGGCCCAGGAAATATACGGGCCGGCCACCTTCGAGATTGTAGGCGCGGGCCTGATGACGAGGGTGCTTATCGCGGGCTCCATGCTGGCCGGAGCGTTAGTCGCCCTGATAATGTTTGTGGTGACGGGTTCCGCGGTCGGGGCCGCGTCGGGATATGTACTTGGCCTCGGGATAAAAGACAGGGAAGAGGCCGAGGCCGGGCTGACCGGCATAAAGTGACAACGGCAATTTAACACAGGGCATGATTGACCTGATAACATCAAAGAAAGGAGAAACACCATGAAAAGCGTACTTACAAAGAAATGCGGACTGGTAGGAGCAGGGGCGGGGCTGGCGCTGTTCGCGGTATTCGGGCTTCTACAGGGGGCGTTGATCGGAGGCACGGCGGGCATCGGGATAGCGCGTTACATCTTCGGCGCCGGTACCCTCGAGCTGATGGCCAACGAGCTTCTGCCGAGGGTCGTGATTGCGGCATCGATGCTGGCGGGGGTAATGGTCTCCTGCATAGCGTTCGTGGTCATGGGCGGAGTCATAGGCGCGGCATGCGGTTATGTGCTTGCCCTGGCGATGGGCGCAAGTGAAGCGGCCGAAAACCATTATACGGATTCCGCTGTGAAGGAGAAGAACTAACACGGCGTCAGCCGTCTTGGTTCTTTCCCTGCAAGGAGGTGCGCCATGAAAGGATACAGGAGCACGGTATCGAAAAGGTTCGGGCTGATAGGCGCGGGAATAGGCCTAACGCTGTTTGCCCTCTTCGGGCTTCTTCAGGGCTCCCTTATAGGCGGGGCGATCGGGCTCGACATAGTGAACTCGATATACACGCAGGCGGCCGAGCCGACCCTGCTCGCAAGGGTGATAATCGGCGCCTCGATGCTGGCCGGGGTGATAATCACCGGCATAGCGTTTGTGATAATCTGCTCGTCCGTCGGGTGGGTGGCAGGATACCTGGCCGGCTGGATGGCAGAGCCCAGGGAGGCGGCCGGTATAGCCTACAAGGAAACGAACGGCAAGCTATAGCAGTCTCAGGCATTATTTCCTGTAGCGCTGATGGTCCCGCCTCCCGGCAAACGGGGGCGGGACGAGTTTGTTTATAAAACGACAAGGAGAGGCGATGTCAAAGACTTCAAAAAGATACGCCATGGTCATTGACCTCAGGAAATGCATCGGCTGCCACAGTTGCAGCGTGGCGTGCAAGACGGAGAACGAGGTGCCGCCCGCGGTCTGGAGGAGCTGGGTGAAGATAATGGAAAAGGGTAACTACCCCATGGTCCGCACCTACGCACTCCCGATTCAGTGCAACAACTGCGAGAACGCCGTATGCGCCAAGGTCTGCCCGACCAAGGCCTCGTACAAGCGGGACGACGGGATAGTGATGATAGACCCGCACAAGTGCGTGGGCTGCAAGTACTGCATGGCGGCCTGCCCGTACCAGGTCAGGTACTTGAACCCGCTCCGGAAATACGCACAGAAGTGCTACTTCTGCGCGCACAGGGTCGAGCAGGGCCTGAAGCCCGCATGCGTCGAGACCTGCCCGGCCGGGGCGAGGACGTTCGGCGACATGAACAGCCCGGCGTCCGAGGTGGCGCGTCTGCTCGTGACCGAGCCGACCGAGGTCCTGAAGCCCGAGGCTGGCACGAAGCCCAGCGTATTCTATATCGGCCTGGACAAGGACGCCGCGGACCCGTTGAAGGGGATAGACCTGGAGTACTTCATCGAACACGTCAAGGAGCCCCTCGAGGGCGTATATCTATTATGAAAGGGGACGCAAGGCCATGGATATGAACGTCTTGTACAACGTGCCTCACGCGTTTGCGCTGTCCGACCTTATCTCGACATACTTCTTCCTGCTGGGGGTGGGAGGCGGGTGCTCGCTACTGTCCGTCTGGGCGACGCTCACCGGAAAGACCGACTACAAGCCTATCGCCAAGCTCGGGGCGATAGCGGTCGTGGCTCTTTTCTCGTTTGCGCCGACACTGCTCATAGTTGACCTGGGCCAGCCGCTTCGGTTCTGGTTCCTGATGGTGCGCGGCAACATAACGTCGCCGCTTACCTGGGGTTCGTTCTTCCTGTCCGCGTACCCGCTCTTCGCGAGCCTGTACATCATATTCCTGCTCCTCGGCAAGACCAAGATTTACAAGAAGCTCGCGGTGGCGCTGCTCCCGATAGCAATAGGGTACGTGACATACATCGGCTTCATCGTCTCTATGGCGATATCGGCGTCCGCATGGAACACCCCCATCATGCCGGCCTACTTCGCATCGGCAGCGATGGTCTCGGCCATTGCGCTCATGACGATGGTCGGCATTGTCAGGCACTGGATACTGTCAAAGAAATGGACGCTTGAGCAGAGGGAGGCCGACTTCAACATCATAATAAAGCTTACCCGGTTCGCCTCGCTGTTCCTTATCCTTAACCTCTTCTTCGTCTTCACGCAGCAGGTGTACATGAGGTTCGCGTCCGAATGGGCGGCGACCGCGGCCGAGCTTATGCTGAAGGGCAAGCTCGGTATGAACTTCGGGGTGTTCTCGGTGGTGCTCGGCACCATAATACCGCTCCTTGTGTTTGCGATACCCAAGGTCAACAAGCAGCTGGCACTGCTCTTCGTGACGATGCTTTTCGCGGAGATCGGCATCTTCGTTATGAGGTTCGCAATCACGGTCGGCACGCAGCACATGCCGATAATGTAGAGGAGAATGCGACATGACCAAAAAGATAAAGAGAAGGAGCTTCCTTAAATACGCCGCGGCGGGCGCGTCGGCGGCCGCGCTCACGCACTACCTGAGCCCCCTGCTCACGGCGAAGCAGTCCGAGGACAGCCCGTACGTGAACAGGAGCACCGGCAAGAAGGTAGAAGGGATAGCCAGCACCTGCGCCGGGTGCCGCGCCGGGTGCGGCATAGTCGGATACGTCCAGGACGGGCAGCTTATGAAGATAAGCGGGAACCCCGCACATCCCGTGAACAACGGGACGCTCTGCCTCGTAGGGCAGGCCGGTCTCTACACGGCCTACGACCCGGAAAGGACGCTCAAACCGCTCGTAAGGGTCGGCAAACGCGGGCAGGGGCAGTGGAAGGAAGTCAGCTGGGACGAGGCCGCGGCCGAGGTAGCCGGTAAGCTCAAGGCCTTACAGAAAAGGGGCATAGTCCTGGAGACGCGCGGAGGGTTCACCGAGCCGGTCAGCCGGGAGTTCCTGTCGAAGATGGGAGGCGGGACGCTCGTCTCGCACGACTACGTCACCTCGCCCGGCCGGAAGGCCGCCCTGATGGGCACCTTCGGAGTCGCCTACGACGTCCCGGACATACCGAACACGAAGTACATACTTAATTTCGGCGCGAACCCGTACGAGTCAGGCCCGTTCGGTGTCGGTACTATTGCCGCGATGAGCTCTGCCCGCGCTAAGGACAGCTCTGTCAAGCTCGTGACATTCGACCCGAGGCTCTCGGCCACGGCCGGCCGGAGCGACGAATGGTTCCCGCTTATGCCGGGCACCGACGCGGTAGTCGCGCTCGCGATGGCTAACGTCATCATGAAGGAAGGGCTCCACGACCAAAGTTATATAGACCGGAACACCAACACCAACACGTCCCAGTTGAGGGCGCACCTCGCCGCATACACGCCCGCGCTCGCGGAGCGGATAAGCGGGGTGAAGGCCGAGGACATCAAGAGGATAGCGGTCGAGTACGCGAGGGCCGAGCGGGGCGTCATACTGACCGGAGGCGGGGTGTCCAAGCACTCGCACGGGACCTCTAACGAAAGGGCGGTAAGGCTCCTGTCCGTCGTCACGGGCAAGCTCGACCGCACGGGCTGCAACCTCACGCCGAAGGGGCTGGACTCGGGCAGTGCGGGCGGCGCGGACGATGTCGCGCCGGAGAAGTTCTACCACGACCTTAAGGAGAAAAAGCAGAAGGTGGGCGCGTATATCGTGCACGGGTGCGACCCGGTATATTCCTCGCCCGAGCCGGAAGAGATAAAGAAGATACTGGCCGACGAGGCCGCGGTCCCGTTCATAGTATGCATGGACACGCATGTTTCTGACACAGGCCTGTATGCGGACGTCGTCCTGCCGCTGACGACTTACTTAGAGGAGCACGGGTTAGAGAAGGCGCCGGGGGCTTCGGGTTCGCCGGTCGTCTGCTACCGCCAGCCGGTCCTGCCGGCGCAGGGCGACTCGGTGCCGTATGTGGACGCTCTGAAGGCCGTCTCGGCCAAGGCGGGCCACAGCCTCGGCTTCGACGACTCTGAGGACTACGTGGGCTCGCTCGCCGCAAAGGTTGAGGGGCTCTCGGGCGAGGGCGGGATTGACCGCCTGGCCAAGAACGGCTTCTATGCACCGTCCAGGTACGCGGGCAACCAGAAGCGCACGGGCAGGGTAGAGGTCGCGTGGAAGGAAGGGCCGCGCCTGCCGTCGTTCGAACAGCCGGGCGAGTACGACAACATCAGGGAAGGCGAGTTCGTCATGGTCAAGTACAGCCCCGGCGCATACCGCGAGGGCGTGACCGAGAACAACCTCCTGCTAAAGGAGATATCGCATACGAACACCGCATTCATCAACACCGAGGCGGGCAAAACGATGGGGCTCAAGAGCATGGACAAGGTCAACCTCGTATCACCCTTGGGCAAGCTCGAGGTGGAGATAGTGCTTACACCCGGCATGCAGCCCCGGACGATAGCCATCGCGGCCGGGTGCGGGCACGAGGGGTACGGCAACATCGAGAGGGCAAAGTGCTTCAAGAGCGAGGACCCGTTCACCGAGTTCATCTGGTGGAAGAACCAGGGGAGCGGCGTCAACCCCAACAGGATAACGCCCTTCAACCTCGACAAGGCGTCCGGCGGCCAGGGATGGATGCTTACCAAGATAACGGTGGAAAAAGCCTAAGAGGAGCCGAAAATGAGTAACGGTAAAAACATGCGGATAATAGACTGGATAATGAAAGTGCCTACCGTCGAGCTCAAGCCGCTCATCGAAAAGGCGATGCACCTGAAGCGTATGACGCTCGTGCTCATCCTGGTCCTCGTGGCCGTGCCCGGCATATTCCTGAGCCTGGGCTTCGTACACCTGGTAGGCACTCAGAAGATATACTGCCTGAACTGCCACGTAAACCAGAGGGACAGGAACTTCTGGCGGAAGTCGACGGTGCACGCGGACATCAACTGCGCCACGTGCCACGACGTAAAAGAGGGCGGGATGATCGGGGCTGCCTTCCACTTCACCTTCTCCGCCAAGGACGACGTGGTCGCCGACCGCTGCGTAGGCTGCCACAAGGACGACCTGGGCAAGCCCGTCGGCATAGACTCGGCGAACGCAAAGGGCAGGCCTGCCAACGAGCTGATAAGGATACCGCACGAGAAGCATATAAAAGAACTGGGCATAAAGTGCACCTACTGCCATTACAACGTCTTCCACGAGCGGCGTCCGGAGAAGTTCGCGACGTTCAGGCCGACGATGGACACCTGCTACACATGCCACGACGAGGAGAAGACCGCGTGCGACACCTGCCACCCGAAGGGCCTGCCGTCCGGGGCCTCGATGGCGGGCAAGGTGGGCGGCGGCAAGATGAGCTACTTCCCGAAGAACTCCGGCGAGGTGGTGTTCAACCACAAGAAGCACGTAGCCAAGGGGCTCGGCTGCGAGGCTTGCCACGACCAGCTCTTCAAGATGCGGAAGACGTCCGGCTTGATGACCATGGCGAGGCTGTTCGAAGGGAAGGACTGCGGCCACTGCCATAACGGCAAGGGCGCGTTCGCGTCCACCGACTGCGGCCGGTGCCACATAGGCGGGGTCAAGGACGGCGGGACCATAGCCTACGGCGGAGGCGGGACGGGGCCGGTCGTCTTCTCGCACGCCAACCACATCGGGATGGGGCTCAAATGCGCCGAATGCCACACGAAGCTCTTCGGTTACTCCAAGACATCGGGCAAGATGACGATGGACATGATGGGCAAGGGGAAACTCTGCGGCGGATGCCACAACGGGAAGAAGGCATTCTCGTCCGACACGTGCGACTCGTGTCATAAGATGAGCTGATTAAAGGCACCAGTGGTCAGAAAAATACAATAGCCCGCTTGCGGGTGACCTAAATGTAGGGGCCGACCTATGTGTCGGCCCCTTTTCTTTTTTTGTCATTCCCGCGAAGGCGGGAATCCAGGAAGTTCAAAATTCCTGGGCCCCGTGTCGAGCACGGGGTGACAGGCTAAAATACAATAACCTGCATCTAATGCAAAGGGCGGCCAATTGGCCGCCCTTTTCTTTTTTTGTTACCTGAGCCTGTCGGCAAGCGCCTGGGCGTCTTTTCTCTGCTGCTCGTCCTGGGCGAGGCTCAGCGCCTCCCCGGCAGTTTCTCTGGCCTTGTCCAGCATGCCGTTCCCTGCGTAGATGATCACGAGGTTGTAATTTATGTCGAAATCCCCGGGCAAACACCTCCTGGCTTCAATGCCCTCACGGAGGGCGTCGGCTTTTTTGTCCTGCCGCATATAAAGGTCTGCCAGCAAAAGATGTGTCAAGGCGTAATTCGGGTCGACCGAGATCCCTTTCAGCAGGATATTCACGGAATCCTGCTGTCTGCCGGTCTCGGCGTAAATACGCCCCAGGTCGTAATAGGCTTCGGGCGCGTCATTCGGGTGGAATTCTATGACTGTTTTAAACGCTTCCTCCGCGTCCTTATAATACTTCTGGTTGTAGCAACAGATACCCAGGTCCAATATCGAGGCATAATTGCCATACGACGAGGGGTTGATTTCAAGCGAACGCCTGAGTTCGGCGGACGCCTCGCGGTAGCTTTTCTCGGCAAGGAGGGCGTGGCCCAGGTTCAGGTGCGCCCTGGATGAGTTGGGCGACTTCCCGGCCACATCGTTCCATAGAGTTTGTTCGGTGGCGAACACCTTGTTCCTGTTGAAGCTCAGGACCAGGCAAACGGCCAGCACGGTTACCGCAATGCCCTTCCTGAGCGACCCGACGGTTACGTACCTCCGCGCCAGTATGGACAACGCGGCAATGAACCCGACCGAGGGCAGGTACAACCGGCATTCGACCGCGGTGTCTTTTATCGGTATTAGCGAAGATTCGGGGGCCAGGGCAATGAAGAACCAGAGGCCGAAGAAACCGAGTCCCGGGACTTTCTTGCGTAAAAGATAACAAGACGCAGCCGCAAGAAGGCAGAGGACGGCCGATAACAGCGCCTCGACATCGAAGGACTTTGTCAGTTGCAGTGCGTAATCGAAATTCTGGTTCATCGGGAGAACAAGGAGCCTCACATACATCAACAGCACGTTGGATTCGGATAACAGGTATTGACCCACGGAATATCCGGCGGGATCAAGGGTCGCATAAATCAACATGTGCTTGCGCCATGCCATGAATACTTCAAGCGCCAGAACAAAAGCCGTGTAATAATAAACGGATTTATAGGACTTGCCCTTCCTGGGAAATGTAAAGAATACGTCGAACAGGATGACCATCGCCGGAAGGCTGACCGCCACCTCTTTCGAGAGGAGCCCCATAAAATACAGGGCAGGGGCCGCGACGGCGAAAACATAACCATATTTGGCCCCGTCTGATGCCCTGTAGCGCAAGAAGCAATAAAACGCCAGCAGGAAGAACATGCCCGCAAGCAGGACCGACCTGCTGGAGATGTATGTAACCGCGCCCGTCTGTATGGGATGAAGCGCAAAGGCAAGGGCGGCGAACAGGGAAACATAGTAAGGGTCCTCGCGCCCGGCCTGTCTTAAAACCGCGCTGATGATCAGGAATACAAGCAGCGAGTTGATAAAGTGCAGGGCGATATTAACGAGGTGGTAGCTCCATGTGTCGTAGCCGGACATTGCGTAGTTGACCGCAAAGCTCGCGGAAGTGATAGGCCTGAAGAAGTCTATCGGGCCGTGCATATATGTTCCAAGTCTGATGTCCGTGAAGAACCGGGGCAGGTTGGACAGGTCCCTTATGTTCTGGTTCTTGACTATCTGGTGGTAGTCGTCGAAATGGAATTCCGAATGGAATGTGTTGGAGTAAGCCGCCAGCACCGCAACAAGTATCAGGCAGGCGGCCAACAGGACGGCCTTTCCCGGCGGCGCGGGGTTTGTGGTGGGAACATCGAAATTCATGCGTTATTAAATCAGATTCCTGGGCCCCGTGTCAAGCACGGGGTGACAGGCTAAGTGCATAGGGGTGACAGGCTAAGTGCATAGGGGTGACAGGCTTGGTGCATAGGGGTGACAGGCTTGGTGCATAGGGGTGACAGGCTGACTACAGGGGTGGGTACTTAGCACCGTATATCGTACTTCTTGAGCTTCCTGTAAAGAGTCGCGAGGTCGATGCCGAGTATCTTCGAGACAAGTTCCTTGTCGCAGCCGTTCTCCGCGCATACCTTCTGTATGTACGACGCCTCGAACTCCTCGTGCGCGTCCTTCAGGTGCGGGTTTATCCTGCCGCCCGGCCCCGCGTGCTGAAATCTCTCCGGCAGGTGCTCGACCCCGATTCGCTCGCAGTCGCAGACCACGACCGCCCGCTCTATGACGTTCCTGAGTTCCCGGATGTTGCCCGGCCAGGGATAGCTGAGAAATATGCGCTCAACGCCCTGGTCGAGCCCGGTGACCTTATGGCTGGACTCCTTCCCGAGCTCGTCTAAAAAGTGCCTGGCGAGGAAAAGCGTGTCGTCGCCCCGGTCCTTAAGAGGCGGCATCGTTATCTCTATCACGTTCAGGCGGTAGTAGAGGTCGCGCCGGAAGAGGTTCTCCTCCACCTGTTTCTCTATGTCCTGGTTGGTCGCGGATATTATCCTCGCGTCAACCGTGACGGGCTTGGTGCCGCCCACCGGCAGGAACTCCCTGTCCTGTATGAGCTTCAGTATCTTGACCTGGAGCCCGAGCGGCATCTCGCCTATCTCGTCCAGGAACAGCGTCCCACCCTCGGCCTCTTCCACCAGGCCCTTGGCGTCCCGGTCGGCGGATGTGAACGCGCCCTTCTTGTGCCCGAAGAGCTGGCTCTCCAGCAGTGTCTCCGGTATCGCGCCGCAGTTGACGGCGACGAACGGCCCGGACTTCCTCGGGCCGTTGTAATGCACGGTGCTTGCGACCATGCCCTTGCCGGTGCCGGTCTGGCCGGTAATCAGTATGTTGCTGTTTGTGGGTATAGCCTTTTCGAGAAGCCTGAAGACCTTCTTCATTGCCTCCGACCGGCCGATTATCTTCGAGAAGTCGTACTTCTCCGAGAGCTGGGCCTTCAGCTCCACGTTCTCCCTGATGAGGCGGCGCGACTCGAGGGCCTTCCCGACGCGGAGTTTCAGGTCCTCGTTTACGAACGGCTTGGTGATATAGTCGGACGCGCCCATCCTGACCATGTCCACGGCGGACTCGATGGAGCCGAACGCCGTTATCATGATGACCGGGGTGTCCGGGGTAACTTCCTGCACCCGCTTCAGCAGGTCTATCCCGCTCACGTCCTCCATTTTTATGTCGCTTATGACCAGGTCGAAGCCCATGCTCTCGATGAGCTTGATCCCTTCGGTCCCCGAAAAAGCGGTGGTGACCGAATAGCCCACCCCTTTCAGGATATGGGCGATGGCGTCGCAGATGGACCTCTCGTCGTCTACTACAAGCACCTTCTCATTCATCGCCGCACCCTTCCAATGGAAGCCTTATAGTGAACGTAGTGCCTTCGCCCAACTGGCTGCCGACCTTTATGTCGCCCTTTAAGTCTTTTATTATATTGTAGCTCACGGCAAGGCCGAGCCCCGTGCCCTTCCCGGACTGTTTGGTGGTGAAGAACGGGTCGAATATCTTCTCAATGTCCTCGGAAGGTATCCCGACCCCGGTGTCCGTTATCTCGACCACCGCCTTCCTGCACCCGCCGGGCAGGACCTCCATGTAGGTCTTTACGGTGAGCCTGCCCTTGTTCGGCATTGCGTCGAGCGCGTTTATTATCAGGTTGACGAACACGGACACGAGCCACTTCTCGTCGGCCAGGACGGTCAGCTTGCTCGGGTGGTAGCTCACGAAGAGCTGGCAGCCCTTCATGCCTTTTTCGTAGCCGAGCAGGTCGAGCGCGGCCTTCACCGTATCGTTCACGTCCACCGGCGCCTTCTCGATTGTGTAGCTCCGGGAGTAGCTCGACATCTGCTGCACGATGTCCTTTATCCGGTTGATATGGAAGAGCACCGTATCGAGGGTGTTGTTCGTGAACTGGTCGTATTCGTTCCCCTGCAATATCTGTATGAATGACGATATGGACGTCAGCGGGTTGCCTATCTCGTGCGCGATGCCAGCCGATATACGGCCGAGTGCGGCGAGCTTCTCGGAGTGCATCATCTGCTGCTCCAGCCCTTTTATCTCGGTGATGTCCTGTATCAGCTCGACCACCTGGGTCACCTTGCCCTGCCGGTCCTTGATGGGCGCCAGGACTATCTGGAAGTAGCCGGTCGCCTCGTGCGAAAGCATCGCAAGCAGGTCGCCAGATATGTAGTCGTTTATCGGGTCCTTCCTGAGCGCGGGCTTCCGGCAGACCATCTCCGCCTGCTCAATCCTGCCGCTCACAAGGGCCGCGGGAAGGGGGCAGTCCGGGCACGGCGCGGTCCTGTTCCTGTACGCCGTGTAGCATTTCTTGCCGACCGGGTAGCGTAGCCTTTGCGTGATGACGTCGTTTGCCCACTGCACGTTGTAGTTGGCGTCTAACAGGGACACCCCGGCCCCGAAGCCGCTCAGTATCGCGTTCAGCTTCTCCTTCTCCCTCGACAGCTCACCCGTGCGTTCGGTCACCTTGTTCTCTAACTCGACCGCGTATTTGGCCCTCTCGTCGGCCGCGGTCTTCTTCTTAATCAGGACTATGAAGAAAAGCGACGTCCCGATAACCGTCAGGAATATTATAGAGATGAGCCAGGAGTAGAGCCGCATGCTCTTGGCAATCAGGGCGGTGACCTCGGTGTACGGGGCGGTGACGCATACTATCCAGGACTCCGAGCCGACCCGCGCGCGCGCGAACGAGATGAGCTTGTCCTCGCCCATCGGGGCCGTATAGACGCCGTAATCCATCGAGGTCCCGCTTAATATCTTCTTCTCTGCGTCGAATGACTTGTGGCAGGCAAAACAGCTCTTGTCCGCCATGAGGAGGTTCCTGCCAATCATCTCCGGGTTGGTCGGGTGGTAGACAAGCGTACCGTGGCTGTCCATTACCCAGGCGTAGCCGCGCTCTCCGATGTGTATGCGAGACACGTACTCGCCCGCTATGTCGTCCACGCTGACCGCGAAGAGCGCGACACCGTTGAAGGCCCGCCCGCCCGATGAGCCGGTGCCGTAAAGCGGAGTGGAGATGACTATGAAGCGCTTGGACTCGCTGATCTTGGGCAGGCGCAGCATGCCGGAGATATAGACCTCGCCTTTTAGAAGCTGGCGGGCCTTGAAGAAGTATTCCGCGTCGGACACGTCGGCGCCAGTCGGGCCGGCGGCTGGCCGGTCCAGGCGGACCCGCCCGTTTTTGTCGACCAGCTGGAAGTAGATCGCGTTTTCCGCGTTCTGCGTAATGTCTTCCATGAGGGCCTGGATGACCTGCTCCCTGGCCCTGCTGTCGTCCATGTCCCTGATTGACGGGAGCTGCGCTATCGTCGTCAAGTGCTTGATGTACGTGTCTATCTGCTTCTCGATGCCGAGCGACGCCCCGCGCGCGAGCAGCAGCTGCTGCCGGTTGAACTGCTTGGCTATGTCGGTCTTCAGGTTCTGCTGGAAGATGATATTAAGGTAGACTATTACCGATATTATAAGGAGAAATACCGATATGTAGGTTATGGTATGTATTGAGGATTTTTTAAACGTCTTCATCGTCTGGCTCTCGCCGGGATTGTGGTCCGATGTTGTCGATGGGCCTATTGTATATTAAATAAAGACGTTTTTCAAGACGCTTTAGACGAGGGGCGGCCGGAAAGCCCTACACCCAGCCCCTTGTCCGCGTTATTTATGGGGTAAAGCCTGTATCCCGTGACCCAGGGCTGGTGTAAGGAGAAGTCCATCTTGTGCCAGAAGAATACCCAGGGCGCCATAGCCACGACACGCGCCTGGGCCTGCCGGTAGAGCGCCCGGCGCTTTGCGGGGTCCGGCTCGGACTGCGCCTGCTGGATAATGCTGTCGAAATCCGGGTCGTTGAACCGCGCCCGGTTCCCGGCCGGGCCTGCGTTCCCGCTGTAAAATACCGGGAAGAGGAAGTTCTCGGGGTCGGGGTAGTCCGCCTGCCAGCTCATCCAGAACGCATCCGCGTCACCGTCGTTAATCGCCTGCTTGTACGCCGACCATTCGAGCTGGACGATGGATGCGTCAATGCCGATGTCTTTCAGGTACTGCTGTATAACCTCGACCATGTCCACGGTCTCCTGCACCGCGCCGACGTATATCTTTACCTTCAGGCCGCGCGCCCCGGCCTTGTCGATAAGGCGGCGCGCCCCTTCCGGGTCATATGTGTACGGGAACGCCGCGATACAGCATGCCGGAAGCGGCAGCAGCGTCTGGGGGACGGGGCCGTATGCGAGCACGCCGCGCCTTTCGTATATGGTGTTCAGTATCCGCTTCCTGTCTATCGCCATCGAGACGGCGCGCCTCAAGTCGGGGTTATTAAAAGGCGGCCGCGAACAGTTGAACCCCAGGTAGTAGGTGTTAATGCCCACCTGCGATACTATGTTGTCTCTCCATTTGGGACTCTGGACGTAACGCCTGAACTCCGGCGCGGGTATGTCTACCGTGTCCAGGTTTCCGCGCTCGAACTCAGCCACGGAGGTCAGGTCTTCCGGGATTATCCTGTAAACCATGCCGTTAAGCATGGGCTTTGTCCCGAAGTAGGCGGGGTTGGCGGTGAGGCGCAAGCGGCTCCCGTGTTCCCACTTGGACAGCGTGTACGGACCGGCCCCGGCGGGGTGGTCGGAGAAGTCCTTGCCCCATTTCTCTACCTCTTCCTTCGGCACGGCATAGCCGCCGGGCATTGCGAGCAGCCCGAGGAACGGGCCGAACGGGGCGTCCAACTCGACCTTCAGCGTGTAGTCGTCCGGGCATGTCAGGCCGGACACGTCGGTGGCCTTCTTCTCCATATAATTCTTCGCGCCCTTTATCCTGTCGAAAAGCCAGGTGCGGGGCGAGTTGGTGTCGGGTGAGAGCACGCGCTCGAACGTGTACTTGAAGTCGCCTGAGGTCACCTCGCGCCCGTTAGAAAATTTAACGCCGTGCCGCAGGTGGAATGTGTATACCTTCCCGTCCGGTGAGATTTCGTATTTCTCGGCGATGTCGGGTACGATGTTCGCGTCCCGGTCGAACTGGACAAGCCCGTCGAAGAGCTTCGCCGCGACACCTCCGCCCGATACGTCCACGATGTATGCGGGGTCGAGCGTGGTAGGGTCCGACGCGAGGCGCAGGTATAATACGCCCGGCTGGCGCTCCTGGGAGGAGCAGCCGAGGAGAAAAAGTAGCGTTAACAGGAGGGCTTTCTTGAACATGATGTTATTAGTCCGACAACTAAATAGTGCAAAGACACTGGGCCCCCGTTTTCACGGGGGTGACGTATACGAAAAAGGTTGTCATTCCCGCGAAAGCGGGAATCCAGGGGCTTAAAAATATTAAAGGCCCACCGTATATATAATCAGCGCAGCCTCGTAGGGTGGGCACGGCCCACCGTATATTATCAGCGCAGCCGGGTAGGGTGGGCATGGCCCACCGTATATTATCAGCGCAGCTTCTTCAGAAGCCACGCCATGTTCTGCCCGAGCACCTGCATGGTTTTCACGCCCTCGGCGTCGTCCTCGACCTCGCCCTTCTCGCGCCCGATGCCGACGTTCCAGTATATCGAGCCAGGTATTACCATCTGGCCTATCGTGAAGAAGTGGTTTATCGTGTCGAAGACGTGTATCGCACCGCCCCGGCGCACGGCAACGACGGCGGCGCCGACCTTCCGTTTGAACATGTCGTCGTTTGCCCTGGACGTCATGCCAGACCGGTCTATGAGCGCCTTCGTCTCGGTGCTCACGTCCGCGAAGTATGTCGGCGAGCCGATAATGATGCCGTCCGCGTCGAGCATCTTGTCTATGCAGTCGTTCAGGACGTCGTTTGCGACCGCGCAGTGCCGGTCCTTGTTCTTGTAACACTTGAAGCACGCGGTGCAGCCGCGTATCTTCTTGCCCGCGAGCTGGACCAGCTCCGTCTCTATGCCTTCCTTCTCCAACTCACCGAATACGTGCCTGATGAGCGATGCGGTATTGCCGTCCTTCCGCGCGCTTCCGCTGAAGGCCACGACCTTGAGTTGCTTCTTTGCCGTCTTTGCCATATCAAGCTCCTTTGTTGATGCTTGCCGATATGAATGCCTTGAAAAGCCTTTCCGCGGACGCGTCCCCCTGCATACGCTCCGGGTGCCACTGGACTCCGAGCACGAACGGCCCGCCGGGGTACTCGACCGCCTCGACAATCCCGTCCGGCGACACTGCGGACGCTACCAGCCCTTTTCCCACGTCCTTAATCGTCTGGTGGTGGAAGCTGTTCACGCGTACCGTACCCGCGCCGAGTATATTTTTCAGCAGGCTCCCGTCCGCCACCGACACCTCGTGGTGTATGTCCTCGCCCTTGCCCTTGTGGCCGGGTACGTCCTGGTGCAGAGTGCCGCCGAAGAACACGTCCATGGCCTGCACGCCGAGGCAGATGCCGAGCACGGGCTTACCCTTGGCTATCGCCTCTTTGAGTAACGCGAACTCGAAATCGGTGCGGAGGTCCGGTGAGAGGCCGACGTTCTCGCCCGGCTCCTCGCCGTAATAGCGTGGGTGTATGTCGTCGCCGCCGGAGAGGAGCAGGCCGTCTATCCTGCCGATAATGTCTGGCACGGCCTCCATACCGAGTATTGGTATCATCATCGGCATGCCGCCGAAGCGGTATACCGCCTCCGCGTAGTGGCGGTCGAGGTAGGCCCAGAAGCCCTTGCCGTCGGCCTTGTATTCCATGTCCTGCGTGATGCCGATAATTGGACGCATCTTATTTCCTATCAATATATTCCCCTCGCCCTCCGGGAGAGGGGTTGGGGTGAGGGTGCTACATTTTTCTCAATACCCTCCCCGCCCTGACATCCGTCTGCAAGCCGTCCCTCACCGCGAACTCACCGTTCACCATGACATGCCTGATCCCGGCTGGGTATTGGTACGGCTCCTCGTAGGTCGCGGTGTCGCCGACCGTTGCCGGATCGAATACCACTATGTCGGCGAAGTAGCCGGGCTTCAGGTATCCGCGCCCCTTGAGGCCGAGCTTGCCGGCCGCCATCGAGGACAGCTTCCTGACCGCCTGCGGGAGCGTGAGTACGCCTTCATTGCGGACGAACTTGCCGAGCACCCTCGGAAAGCTCCCGAACGCGCGCGGGTGCGGCTTGCCCTGCCTTGTCACGCCGGAGGTCGCCCGTGCGGTCGAGTCCGAGCCCAACATCAGCCAGGGCTGCCTGAGGAGTGTGACCAGGTTCTCCTCGCTCATCGAGAAGTATATCGCCTGGGCGCGCACCTCCTCCTCGATTAAAATATCCATCAGGGCGTCAACCGGCTCCTGTCCGCGCATCACGGCCGCATCCGCGAGTGTCTTTCCTTCGAGGACGCGGTTCTTCTCGGTCACGACGGACGATATCATCACCCTGTCCCAGTACTCCGGCACGGGGTGGCCGTTTAGCACTTCTTCTATCAACCGCGCCCTTGTCGTCGGGTCCTTAAGCCTTTTGACCTCTTTCGCCGCGCCTCCCTCGTATGACCATGAAGGCAGTATCGCGTCGAGGTCCGTCGAGGACGCGGTGTACGGGTAGCGGTCGGCGGTAACGTCGAGGCCGTCGGCCCTTGCCTGCCCGATGGCGTCGAGTATCATCGGCAGCTTGTGCCAGTTGGACGGCCCTGCGGTCTTCAAGTGCGATATCTGCACGGGCAGGCCCGCATCCCGTCCTATTGTTATGGCCTCCTCGATGGCCTCGATGACCTTTGAGCCTTCGCTCCGCATGTGGCTTGTGTATACTCCGCCGTAACGCGCGGCTACGCTCGCGAGCCTTACCAGTTCGTCGGTCTTGCTGTATACGCCCGGCGGATATATCAGGCCTGTCGAGAGCCCCAGCGCCCCGGCCTCCATCGCGTCGGCCAGCAGGGCCTCCATCTGCCTGTACTCGCCCTCGTCCGGCTCCCGGTCTGCGTATCCCATTACCGAGGCGCGCAGGTTCCCGTGCCCGCAGTAGGTGGCGAAGTTTATTGCCGGACGCGCCTTCTCCATCAGGGCGAAGAAGCCCTCGAAGTCTTCCCAGGTCTGCGTCAGGCCGTACTCGGCCAGGTCCTTCACGCGCGCCTTCGCGGCCTCGCCCAGAAGCGGCGCGGCCGACAGCCCGCAGTTCCCGGACACCTCGGTCGTCACGCCCTGCATCACCTTGGACGGGGCGGACGGCTCGACAAGGAGCGAGTACTCAGAGTGCGCGTGTATGTCTATGAAGCCGGGACATGCGGCGAGGCCTTTGCCGTCTACTATCACGGCGTCAGGCGCGGTTATGCCAATCTTTATCTCGGCTATCCTGTCGCCGTCGATGAGTATGTCTGCTGTAAACCCGTTTGAGCCTGTCCCGTCGTAAATGGTAAGGTTTTTGAGAAGAATCATTGTGCAATCCGGTTAAGTGATATTTCCATAACCCCCTCTCCCTTATTCCCTCTCCCACGCCGGGGAGAGGGTTTTCTTTTCCCCCTCCCTCTCATGGGAGGGGGTAGGGGGAGGGTGAGCTGAGGTGCTTGCTTCACTGTATATATCCGAGCGACTTGAGCTTCTCCAGTGCGTCCTTGTCTATCTTCATCGGCTTCGCGCGCGGCGCGGCAGGCGCTGCCCTTATCTTGTCCACCTGCGCGGCCATCGCCTTCCTTATCTCGGGATACTTGCCGGCCACGTTGTCCGTCTCGCCGTAGTCCTTCGACTTGTCGAAGAGAAACTCGACCGCGCCGCCGGCCTGCTGCAGCCGGATATACTTGTAGCGCGTATCCTGAAGCGACACCATGGGCGCTCCCTTTACCTGCGACTCGCAGAATATGGGGATGTCCTTCAGCTCCTTCCGCCTGAGCGAGCCTATCAGGTCGACGCCTTCCATCTTCGGGGCGGTCTTCACCCCGGCAAGCCCGAGTATCGTCGGCATGATGTCGATGCTCCTGACCATCTGCTTTACCCTGCTCTTCGGGACGCCCTTCCCGGAGAAGACGAGCGGTACCTCCTGAAGCTCCCTGAAGAGTGTATGGCCGTGCCCTACGCCGTAACGCCCGATGTTGTCCGTGTGGTACTGCTTTTCGACGGCGGCATGTTCCCAGAACTCCTCGCCGTGGTCGGCGGTTATGATGAACACGGTGTTGTCGTAAAGGTTCTCCTTCTTCAGGTAATCAACCAGCCTGCCAATCTGCGCGTCGGCGTAGGTAAGGCCGCCGTCGTAGAGCGCGAGCTTGTGGCTTTTGAATACCGCAAAACCCTTCGAGTCCAGGTCCGTGGCGTTTACGTAGTCCCAGCGCTGCTGCTTTGCATTATGCGGGGCCGAGTCGAGCGTCGGGTACATCGTGTCGTAGGGCTTCGGAGGGTTGGTCGGCTCGTGCACGTCCATCAGGTGTATGTAGGCGAAGAATGGCCTGCCCTTGTCCGAGGCCCGGCTATCCCGTATGAAACCGATGGCTGTGTCTATCGCCTTGTCGGCCTTCGCCTGTTTCAGGTAGTTTGTTTTGTTGAACCCCCTCCATAATCCGGTACTCTCCGAGATGAAGACCGTGTTCGATATGCAGCCGGTAAGATACCCGTTGTCGCTCAGGGCCTGGGCGAGCGTTGTCAGGTTGTCGGGCAGCCGGGCAAAGCCCGAGTCCTTCGCCCCGGCCTGAGCCCCCATCCTCGTGCTGCTTATCTGAAACGGATACTTCGAGGTGAATATGCAGGGGAGCGACATGTTGGTGAACGTGGACTGCGAGAACGCGTTCTCGAACAGGAGCCCGTCGTTCGCCAGCGAGTCAATCACCGGCGTCGTCTTCCGCTCGTACCCGTATGCGCTTACATGGTCTTTACGAAGCGCGTCGATTAGAACCATGACGACGTTCGGCCTCTCCGCCGCGAAGGGTACCCCGGTGTATATCAGGACAAGCGCGATTGACAGCAAGAATTTTTTCATGGAACTTAGTCCCCCTCAATATACCCTATATACTTCCCCTTCGTCGCCTCGGACGCGTCCAGACGCGCGACGTCCTCCGCTTCGAGCGGCCTCGGACGGTCGCGTTCAGCGTCCACTATGCACATGAAGCCGAACGGCTCCGAGTACGGGTTGATGAGCTGGTGCGGCGTGTCCGGCGAGACGTATAGCACGTCCAGGTTTTCGAGGTCGTGCAGACGGTCGTCCACCACAGCGCGGCCCCGGCCCCGGACGCATATCACGACGTGCTCGTGGGTATGCTTCTCGAGGCTTGAGTTCCCGCCGGGCGCAATCTCGAAGTACCGCAGGTGGAACTTTACTCCCTCGTCCCTGTTGCCTATGAGGGTGTTCCGGTCTATCCCGCACCAGCAGCTATCGGACTCCTTGTATCGCTCCTTCTCGACCTCGCTCCATGAAAATCCGGGCTTGAACTTGTGAAGACGGCTCTTGTCCATAAACTAATACCCCCGCCGGTCTTTGCCCTCGGCATATGTCGCCTCGAACTGGAGCACCGCGTCCGCAATCTCCAGCGGGTCGTCTATGAACGAGACAAGCTCGAGGTCTGCGTGCGAGAGCATGCCCTCCCTGGCCGAGCGCGTCTTTACCCATTCCCATAGCCCGGACCAGAACTCCTTGTCCACCATGATGACGGGGAACGGCCGAATCTTCATCGTCTGGATGAGGGTGAGCGCCTCGAAGCACTCGTCCATCGTCCCGAACCCGCCGGGGAATATTATGAATGCGGACGAGTACTTGACGAGCATCACCTTACGGATGAAGAAGTGCCTGAACGTGATGGTCTTCGTAAGGTAGGGGTTGTGCTCCTGTTCGAGCGGGAGCTGGATGTTGAGCCCGATGGAGTTCCCGCCAGTCTCGTATGCGCCCCGGTTCGCGGCCTCCATGATGCCGGGGCCGCCGCCGGTTATGACCGTTATGCCCTTCTCGGCCATTACCTTGCCCAGGCGGCGCGCGGTCTGGTAACGAAGGTCCGAGTCCTTCGACCGGGCGGAGCCGAAGACCGTGACCGCCGGCCCGACTCCGGCCATCTGCTCGAAGCCTTCTACGAACTCGGCCATGATGCGGAACATCCGCCACGTGTCGCCGACCTTCAGTTCGTTTACGATGAACTGCTCTTTGCTCAGGTAGTTGTTGGCCTTCTGGAAAGGCGGGCCTTCGTTCGTTTCCATGCGTGGACCTCGCTTCTATGGTATTTCCTCTCTTACCCTCTCCATATGATGGGGGAGGGCAGGGTGGGGGTGAACAACAAGTTCTGTAAGGTTAATGATATGGCAAAGCCGTTAGAATTTCAACGTGAAAATCCAGACAGGCCCATAACCGGGCGGATGGGGCGCGGGTACGGCGAGAGGGCGCGGGTATCTTATTTGGCCTCTTCCTCGTAGAACACGGGGAAAAACTTGTTCAGTACATAGAAAATGAAGAACGGGGCGACGGCGACGGTCAGCGCGCCGAACAGGCCCTCTTTGAATGTTTCAAGGCTGTCAGGTATGATGGGCAGATGGTACTCCATGAACCCGGAAAGCGTGAGCGAGAAGGACTGCCCGCCTATGACGACATTCCACCGCATCATGAATACGCCGAACAGCACGAGCATGGTCGCAATGACCGTGCGCCTGATGGTCAGGCCGGGTATCAGCAGGAGCGTGAACGGCAGGAGGTTGCCGATAGCATACTGTAGTACGAAGATGTTGGTGAAGTCCCTGCCGTATATCACCTCGCGGATTATGTCCCAGGACTTGACCGCGGTGTAGCCCCTGAATATTATGTCGAGCAGTTCGAGCGTGATGGCCAGCACCATAAAAATTACAAGGTACTTCGTGGTCATCTTGACCACGTTCGTCTCTACCCCCTTAATCTCCTCCGGGGTAGGCGCTCCGTAACGGGAAGCCTGACGCTTGTGCCTGACGTGGAGCTTCCTCAGCTCCATGATAACGACATAGCTGAGGATGCATAGCGCGATGCCCGAGACTATCGCGGACATGATGAATATCACAGGCATGAGCGGGGTCATCCAGAGCGCGTTTGCCTTGACCGAGCCGAAGATGAAGCCCGCATACCCGTGCAGGAAGCACGCGACCGGGATGCCCGCGCCCGCGAGCAGCTTGACCGCCCTGTGGTCGGCCTCTATGGCCGCCGGGCTTGTATCGTACGCCCCGAGCGTGAGCACCGAAAAGACCAGCAGGCGGAGCCTGTCCGCGCCGCTTCTTTCGGGTTTCCTCCTGATGGCAGTGACCTCGTCCACGAAGTGCTTCCGGTATACGAACCAGAGCTCGGACGCGACGATGCACGAGTAGCCCAGGTAGACCACGCCGAACGCGGCTATGGCAGAGGTGAAGTGCGGCGTCATCAGGACGTTGATGCCCCGGAACGGCTGCTGTAGGTGGAGCAGGAGCGGCAGGGGCGCGGCCGGCAGCAGGGCGAACGAGAACACGAGCGCGAAGCGGGCTATCTCCTTAAGCTGTTTAATCCCGAAGACGTGGTAGAGCGAGGAGAGTACGAACGCGCCCGCGACCACGCCGGTCATGAACGGGTACATCACTATCTGGACGGCCCAGTAGATATACTCGTTCGGGAGGACGAACAGCTCCTTCGTCGTCCAAAGCTCGCCGTGTACGGGTATCACTACCGCACCTCCTTGCTTAGTCCAATGTAGAACGCCTGGGGCTTGGTGCCGAACTCGTCCTTTAGTACCCCGACCCGCTCTGTCATTATGACCTTGGTAACCGGGTCGTTGGGGTCTTTAATGTTGCCTATCTTTCTGGCCCCGAACGGGCATGCGTCCACGCACGCGGTCTTCAGCCCCTTGGTTATACGGTGGTAGCAGAAGTTGCACTTGTCCGCGACCTTGTAGACCGGGTGGAAGAACCGGACGCCGTACGGGCAGCCCATGATGCAGTAGCCGCACCCGATGCACCACTTCCGGTCTATAAGCACCACGCCGTCCGCGGTCTTGTACGTCGCCCCGACCGGGCAGACCTGGACGCAGGGCGGGTTGTCGCACTGGTTGCAGAGCTTCGGCACGAAGAAGGCCTTGTCTATGTCGCCCGGCTTAATGTCCTTCATGCCGGCGGCTTCCTGGTCTATCTTCTGCGAGGTGAACCCGTTTCGCGCGCCCTTCGGCGAGTCGGCGTAAACCTTGTTGTCCTTGGTCAGGACGTAGCGCTCGACCCACGTCCTCGTGACGTCCGCGTCGAACGGTATCCCGTTTTCCAGCTTGCAGGCCTTGACGCAGAAACCGCACCCGACGCATTTGTTGCAGTCCACCAGGAACACCCAGTGAAGCTCCGGCCTCGCGGCGAAGAGCTTCTTCGGGTCGATGAACTCGAGGGAAGCGATGGGTACCGAGACGCCCGCTATCGCTATAATCGCCTTTTTGAGGAAGTCGCGCCTTTCCATATCACATTTCCTCTAAGTTGGGGTGGTGCGGGTTGTGGCACTCCACGCATTCCACGCCCGGGTTATGTGCGTCGGGGTCTATGCCCGGTATCACGCTCCGGCCGCTCGTAGGGTACGGCAGGTGCGCATGGCACCTGAGGCAGAGGTCGCGCGACTTGTCGATGTTAAGCTTCGGGGGGTCGTCCGGGTGGTCCATGGCCGGGCCGTGGCAGTCCTCGCACGGTATGATTGAGTGCTTTGAGCTTGTCAGCGCGGCCACCTTGTCGTCGTGGCAGCCCTGGCAGTAGGATATGTCGAACTTGTACGCGGGCTTCATCGAGGCCCACTCAGCCTCGTTCGACAGCCTGTGAAAGCCGTACATGTAGCCCTGGTCGTGCGCGCCGAAGCCCTTGGGGACTATGACGAGACGCGCGAGCAGGATTACTGCGACCAAGGCAACCACGACATAAAGGGGACGCCAGACATGGCTTTTCAAAGGTTACGTTCTCCGGGTCGTTGATGGACAGGTCTTAAATTGCCACCGGGCCGTCCGGGCATATCAGCCGCCCTCGATGGGGCCGCCCTCCTCCCAGATGGACCAGTTCGAGTATTGCTCCAGGTAATACCTGGTCTGTTCGAGTATCTCGTAGTGCTGGTTCTCCTCCTTCGCAATCCTCTCGAACAGGGCCTTCACGTCGGGTTCGGCCGCGGACTTCGCCGCCGCCTTGTATAATTCGTAGCTCTCGGTCTCCTTGCCCATGGCAAGCGTCAGCGCCTCGACGTCGCCCGCGGTGGGCGGGACCCGCTCGCAGACGTCGCCTCCGGCCGCCGCGAATATGGACTTGAGCCTGTCCTTGGGGAGCGGCCGTTCGAGCTCGGACGCCTTGGGCGTTATGTTCTTGAGCAGGGCTTCGAGGTACTTTTTGTGCTGGACCTCGAACTCGGCCAGGGACGAGTACATCAGTTTGCCGAATTTGTCCTTTGTGCAGCCCTCGGCCTTCTTATAGAAATTATAGCCGTCCTCTTCCATCCGGATGGCCTTCTTAATCACGTCCGTTATAACCATAGTATGTTTCTCCTCAAGAATGGACCTTTATGATGGAAAACCGCCTGTCGATAA
>Ga0334722_10001049_pt1 | contig 36362 bp, 24 predicted proteins | sample C3_bottom_MG_FD_207210 | JGI IMG/M metagenome (GOLD analysis project Ga0334722, IMG submission 207210) | Sediment microbial communities from Yellowstone Lake, YNP, Wyoming, USA - C3_bottom | ecosystem: Environmental > Aquatic > Freshwater > Lake > Sediment | place: USA: Wyoming | collected... | reverse complement strand
AGGGACTGTCCCTGCAGTTCACCGACGGTGCGATTGCCCGCATCGCGGAACTGGCGGCCGTCGTCAACGAACGGACGGAGAACATCGGGGCGCGCCGCCTCCACACGATGATGGAGAAGCTGCTCGACGCCATCTCGTTCGAAGGGCCCGACCAGGCCGAAAAATCGATTACGATTGATGCCGACTATGTCAACGCCGCGCTGGCGGAGATCGTGAAGAACGAGGACCTGAGCCGGTACATCCTGTGAGACTTCTGGTGCCCTTCCGGGATCGGCGGCCGCGCATGTTGCGACGGACGCTCGCGCACGTGGCCGTCGCGGCCGCCATCGCGATGGCCGTGCCTGCATGCGGCAAGAAGGGGCCGCCGCTGGCCCCGCTGCTGCGCACGCCCATGCCCGTGCGCGACCTCGCCGTGCTTCGCGCCGGCGACACCGCCTACATCCGGTTCACGGTGCCCGCCAGCAACAGTGACGGCACCACACCGGCCGACATCGGGCGCGTCGAGGTGTACGCCTACACCGCGACGAGCGAGGCCGACGGCGCCGTGCTCACGGTGCGCGACCTCGCGCTCGTGGCGGAGGTGGCCGTGCGGGCGCCTGAGGATCCCGGCGCCGCGACGGCGGCCCGGCCGGCCGCCCGCCAGACGGCCAAAGACAAGCAGGCCGCCGACACCGGGGTCGAGCAGGGCGCGGTGGTGACCCTGACCGAAGTGCTGACGCCCGAGACGCAGGTGCTCACGCGGCTGCCGAAACGGCACGAGCCGCCTGCGCCCCCGCCGGCCGCCGGGTTGCCCGGCATGTCCACACTGGCGCGCGCCGTGGTCGGCCCGGTGCTGGAGCCGCGCCCGAGGCGCTACTACGCCGCCTTCGGCGTCAGTCGAAAGGGCCGGCGAAGCGGATCGTCGCCGCGCGTGGCGCTGGCGTTTGACGTGCGGCCGTCTCCGCCCGGCGCCCCTGTGCCGGTGATGAAGGACCGCGCGATTGAACTCACATGGGCGCCGGCGGCTGACGCCGCCCGATTGCCGTTCGAACCCGCGCCGACGGCCAACGCTGCGATGGTGCCGTTCGAATCCGCGTCCGCCGAGACGAAACTGCTGCCGGCCACGCCGAGAGGGATGCTGTTGCCGGTGCTGCCCCAGTACAACGTCTACCTGGTGCCTCGCGCCCAGGCTGCGGCGGGCGTCAAGCCGCCCGAGTGGCCGCTCCCGCTCAACGACCGGCCCCTGACGGAGCCCCGGTTCACCGATGCACAGGTCGAGTTCGGGACCGAACGGTGCTACGTGGTGCGCAGCGTGAACACGGCGGGCACTGCGTCCGTGCTTGTGTCGGCCGCTACCTGGCCGGCGCCGGTCGCGCTCGCCAGCGTCGCGCGGATCGAGAGCGCCCCGTCAGCTCCGGGCTGTCTGGTGCCCGTCAACAGGGTACCGCCGCCCGCGCCGACGGCCCTGGCGGCCGTGGCCAGCACCGGGGCAATCAGCCTCATCTGGACGGGCGTCGTCGCTCCGGACCTGGCCGGCTATCTCGTGCTGCGCGCGGACGCGCCCGATGGGAAGTTCGTCGAACTGTTCGGCACGCCCATCCGCGAGACGACGTACCGGGATGCGGCCGTCGCGCCGGGCCGGCGCTACGTCTACGTGGTCGTCGCCGTCGATGCCTCGAAACCCCCGAATCGCAGCCAGCCGTCCAACCGGGCCGAGGAGACGGCCCGATAGGCCCGGGCGGCGGATCGCAGGAGTACACGCATGGATCGGATCTACCGCATCGAGTGGAAGGGTGAGCCGCGCTTCGCCGTGGAGCGCGACGGCGGTCTGTACCTGATGAGCGGCGAGCCGTTCGGCGCCTACGGCCTCGCGGACCGGATTGCCGAAGGCCGCGGCACGGCGTTCGCGCCGGCGGTGCGCGTGCTGGCGCCGATCATCCCGTCGAAGATCGTGGCCATCGGCCTCAACTACAAGGACCACGCGGCCGAGCAGGGCAAGCCGCTGCCGAAGGAGCCGATGCTGTTTCTGAAGCCCTCCACGGCGGTCGTCGGCGCCGGCGACGTCATCGCCCTGCCGCCCGGCGTCGGCCGTGTCGATCACGAGGCCGAGATGGGCATCGTCATCGGGCGCCGTGCCTCGCGTGTCACCGCGGCGCGGGCGGCGGACTACATCCTCGGGATCACGTGCTCGAACGACGTCACGGCGCGTGACATGCAGAACCGCGGCTACCAGTACTCGCATGTCAAAGGCTTCGACACCTTCGCGGTGCTCGGGCCGTGCATCGCGGTGGGACTCGATCCGTCGGATCTCGCCGTCGAGGGGTGGGTGAGCGGCGTCCGGCGCCAGCACTCGCGGACGAACCAGCTCGTGTTCTCCGCCGCGGAACTCATCGAGTACATCAGCAACGTCATGACGCTGCTGCCGGGCGACGTCATCTCGACGGGCACACCGTCGGGCGTCGGCCCGCTCCAGGCCGGCGACACGGTGACGGTCACGGTCGAGGGCGTCGGCGACCTCGTCAATCCCGTGCGCGATCGGGCGTAGCCGGAGCGCGGGGGCGGGCGGATCATCGGACGGAAGCGCGGCCGGGGCCCAAGGAGCGGTGACGTGAAGGAATCCCTCGAGAAACTCGCGGAACTGGAGCGGCAGGCCGAACTGGGCGGGGGCGAGGAGCGGCTCCGCCGCCAGCACGAGGCCGGCAAGATGACGGCGCGCGAGCGGATGCTCGCCCTGTTCGACCCCGGCACGTTCGAGGAACTCGACAAGCTCGTCACGCACCGGTGCCGCGACTTCGGCATGCCGGAACAGGTGATTCCCGGAGACGGCGTCGTGTCGGGCCACGGAAAGGTGGGCGGCCGCCCGGTCTACGCGTTCGCGCAGGACTTCACCGTGTTCGGCGGGTCCCTGTCGGAGACCAACGCGGCCAAGATCTGCAAGGTGATGGACCTGGCCATGCGGATGGGCGCGCCGATTGTGGGCCTGAACGACTCGGGCGGCGCCCGCATCCAGGAAGGCGTCGTGTCGCTCGGCGGCTACGCCGACATCTTCCTGCGCAACACGCTCGCCTCCGGGGTCGTGCCGCAGATTTCCGCCATCATGGGGCCGTGCGCCGGCGGCGCCGTCTATTCGCCCGCGATCACCGACTTCAACGTGATGGTGAAGGGCAGCAGCTACATGTTCGTCACCGGGCCCGACGTCATCAAGACGGTGACGCACGAGGACGTGACGAAGGAGGAACTCGGCGGCGCGATGACGCACAACGAGAAGAGCGGCGTCGCCCACTTCGCCGCCGCCGACGATCGCGAGTGCATCGCGCTCATCCGCGAACTGCTCGGGTTCCTGCCGGCCAACAACCTCGACGACGCGCCGCGCGGGCCGCTCACCGATTCGCCCACCCGCGAGGACGATTCGCTCGATACGCTGGTTCCGGCATCGCCGTACCAGCCGTACGACATGCTCGACCTCATCCACACGATCGCCGACGAGGGGTACTTCCTCGAAGTCCACCGGTACTTCGCGCCCAACATAGTCGTTGGCTTCGCGCGCATGGGCGGCCGGACGGTCGGCATCGTGGCGAACCAGCCCGCGCACCTGGCCGGCACACTCGACATCGACGCCTCGGTCAAGGGCGCGCGGTTCGTGCGCTTCTGCGATGCCTTCAATATCCCGCTGGTGACGCTCGAGGACGTCCCGGGGTTCCTCCCGGGCACGGTCCAGGAGTTCGGCGGCATCATCCGGCATGGCGCCAAGCTGCTCTACGCGTTTGCGGAGGCCACGGTGCCGAAGGTGACGGTCATCACGCGCAAGGCGTACGGCGGCGCCTACTGCGTGATGTCGAGCAAGCACATTCGCACGGACTTCAACTATGCGTGGCCCATGGCCGAGATTGCGGTGATGGGGCCCGAAGGCGCCGTCAACATTCTCTACCGGCGGGAACTGGGCAGCGGCGAGGACGCGGCGGCCCGGCGGGCGGAGAAGACGGCGGAGTTCCGCGACCGGTTTGCCAACCCGTACATCTCGGCGGAGCGGGGCTTCATCGACGAGGTGATCCAGCCGCGAACGACCCGCCGCAAGATCATCTCGGCGCTCGAGGCGTGCGCCAACAAGCGCGACCGGAACCCGCCCAAGAAGCACGGCAACATCCCCTTGTAGAGCCGGCCTAAGTGCTAGAATAAACACGGGATGTCTGCTCCGTTGCGCAAGGTCCTCGTTGCCAATCGCGGCGAAATCGCCGTCCGGATCATCCGCGGCTGCCGCGAGAAGGGCCTGGCGACCGTCGCGGTGTACTCCGAGTGCGACCGGACCTCGCTCCACGTGCGCGCCGCCGACGAGGCGTACGCCATCGGCCCGAACCCGCCCCGCGACAGTTACCTGCGCATCGACAAGCTCATCGACGTGGCCCGGGCGTCGGGTGCCGATGCCGTGCACCCGGGCTACGGGTTTCTGGCCGAGAATGCCGGCTTCGCCCGCGCGTGCCGCGATGCGGGCGTGACGTTTATCGGGCCGTCGCCCGAGGCGATCGACGAGATGGGCAGCAAGACGGCCGCGCGCGCGGTCGCGATGGCGGCGGGCGTGCCGGTGGTCCCGGGCACGAAGGAGCCGCTGGGCCCCGATCTGAGCGACGCCGAGGTGGCGCGCATCGCCGAGGGCATCGGCTTTCCCATCCTCATCAAGGCCGTCGCCGGCGGCGGCGGCAAGGGCATGCGCACGGTCACCAGCCCGGACGACCTGCCGGGATCGCTGCGGGCGGCGCGGTCCGAGGCGCTGTCCGCGTTCGGGGACGCCTCGGTGTTCGTCGAACGCCGCGTGCTGCGCCCGCGCCACATCGAAGTGCAGCTGCTCGGGGATCACTTCGGCACCGTCGTGCCGTTCGTCGAGCGCGAATGCTCGATCCAGCGCCGCCACCAGAAAGTCGTCGAGGAGTCGCCGTCGCTCGCCGTCAGCCCGGACACGCGCCGGGCCCTGGCGGCCTCGGCGGCAGCCATCGCGCGCCGCGTCGGGTATACCAGCGCGGGCACGATCGAATTCCTCCTCGACGAGGACGGCCGGTTCTACTTCCTGGAGATGAACACCCGGCTCCAGGTGGAGCATCCGATCACGGAGCTGGTGACGCTGACCGACCTGGTGCACTGGCAGCTGCGCATCGCCGGCGGGGAGCGCCTGACGCTCGATCCCGAGCAGGCGCTGACGCCCCGCGGCCATGCCATCGAGTGCCGCATCATCGCGGAGGATCCCGACAACAACTTCATGCCGTCCCCCGGCCGGCTCACCTACCTGCGGGCGCCGGCGGGCCCCGGCATCCGCCGCGACGACACCGGCGCGGTCGCCGGCACCGACGTTCCGGTCTTCTACGATTCGCTGATGGCCAAGCTGTCGGCGTGGGCGGAGGATCGCCCGGCGGCCATCGCGCGGATGGCGCGGGCGCTGGCCGAGTACGACATCCGCGGCGTGCAGACGACGATTCCGTTCTTCCGCTGGCTGATGACCGACCCCGACTTCCGGGCCGGACGGTTCGACACGACGTTCATCGATCGGGCGCTGGCGGATCGCCGCGGGCGGCCGTTCTGCGAGGTGCCGGAGCGCGACGAGCGGATTGCCCTCGCCGCCGCCGCGGTGCACGTGCTGACGCGGGCGAAGGCCGCGCCCGATTGGACGGGCGAGGGCGGGCCGGCCGAACCGGCCAGCCGCTGGCGGCAACTGGCGCGCGCGCAGGGGCTGCGCTGAGAGGCGCGGGGCGACACATGAACCTGCACTTGGCCCTGAACGGCCGGACCCGCGTGGTGGGTGTCGAGACGGCCGGCGGCCGCCATCGGGTCACGATTGACGGCGAGACGCTGACGGTGGATGCGGCGGCGTACGAAGCGTCGTCGTGGTCGCTGGTGCTGCCCGACGACGGCCACGCGACCGCCAGCGTGGGGATGTCGCCGGCCGGGCGGAACGGCGACCTGCACGTGCACCTCGCCACGGGCACCGTGCTGGTGCAACCCGTGACCGGCGCCGCGCGCTTCGGCCGGGGCGGGGCCGCGGCCCAGGCGGAAGGCCGGCAGACCATCGTCGCGCCGATGCCCGGGAAGGTCGTCAAGCTGCTCGTCAAGGCGGGTGACGAGGTCAGGGCCCGGCAGGGCGTGATCGTCGTCGAAGCGATGAAGATGGAGAACGAGCTGCGCTCGCCGAAAGACGGCCGCGTGATCGAGATTGCGGTCGCCGAAGGCGCCTCGGTTGAGGCCGGCCGCCTGCTCGTAGTGGTCGAGTAGGACCCGACGACCATGACACTGCTCACGATAGTCCGCGGCGTGCTCCGCCACGCAAATCGGGCTGCCGTGATTGCGCTCGCCCTGCTCGCCGCGGGCATCGTGACCAGCTTCAGCGTGGACCTGGGCCCCGGGCTCCGCCAGCGCCTCGAGACATCGGGGACGGCCTACCTCGGCCGGCCCCTCCATGTCGGCGGCCTCTCCATCCGGCTCTTCGGCGGCCGGTTCGTGATCCACGACGTCACCATCGAAGGCCTGAGCGCGGCCGACGCGCCGTTCTTCCACGCCCGGGAGATCGTCGTGTCGATGCCGCTCTGGGCCGTGGTGCGGCGCGAACTGATCATCGAGAGCGCCGATGTCGTCGACTGGAGCGCGGCGGTGGAGACCTGGCCCGGCGACCGTAACAATATTCCCCGGCTGCCGGGATCGTCGAGCCGCAAGGGGGGATCGAGCGCCATCAAGGTCTCCGCCTCCTACGTCCACGCGTTCCGGGGCCAGTTCCTCTACGACGACCACCGCACGTGGAGCGCGGTCCTGCGCAACCTCGACATCACGGTGATGAAGGCCGTCGGCTACCGGGGCACGCTGCGATCGAGCGGCGGCACGGTGACCATCGGCAACTACGAACCGATGACGACGGCGCTGAACGGGTGGTTCCGCGTGGACGGCGGCAAGGTCCGGTTCGAACGCGCGGAACTCCGGACGCACACGACCGACACGATTGCCCAGGGCTACGTGGACGTGGCGCGCTGGCCCGACATGCGCTTCACCCTGCGGTCGGCGATCCCGCTGCCCGGGGTGCGCGAGATCTTCTGGGCGCACGACACGTTTTCGCTGTCGGGCATGCTGCAGTTCCGCGGGATGTTCCGCCTCTTCAAGGGCGGGCACGAGGTCGCGGGGAACTTCTGGGCGGACGAGGCCGGGCTGAACCGCTACCGGTTCCCGGCGCTCGAAGGGGCGCTCGTCTGGACGCCGTGGCGGTTCGAGGTGAGCAACGCGCGGTCCCGCTTGTACGGCGGGGCGCTCGCGTTCACGTACCTGATGAGTCCGCTCATCGGGCCCGTGCGCGGCACGGCTACGCTCGACGCCACGTACGAAGGCGTCGACCTGGCGGAGTTCTCCGACGCGATGGGGTTCAGCGGCATCCGGCTGGCCGGGCTGGCGTCCGGCCGGAACGTCATGGCCTGGCCCCTCGCGCGGTACGGCGACCACACCGGGTTCGGTGACGTGACGATTGAGCCGCCGCCGCACGCGGCGCTCAGGGGCCGGCTGCTGCCAGACGCGCTGCCCGAACCGTCGGTGGCGCACGTCTACGGCGACCCGTTTCCGCCGCTGGGGCGTGTGCCCGTCGGCGGCGAGATCCACTACACGTTCGGTCCCGAGTGGCTCGACTTCTCGCCGAGCCGCCTGAGCACGCCCACGACGCACGTGGAGGCGCGCGGGCGGACGGCCTATGGCGCCCGGTCGCTGCTCCCGTTCCACATCACGAGTTCCGACTGGCAGGACAGCTACCGGATCTTCGCCGGGATCAAGACGGCGCTCGGCACACCGTCGTCGCCCATCGAAATCGGCGGCGCGGGCGCGTTCGACGGCGTGCTGTACAACGACGTGTCGCGGCCGCGCATCGAGGGGCTCCTGACGGCCCGCCGGGTGCGCGCGTGGGACGTCGAGTGGGGCGCCGGCCAGAGCCACGTCACGATGGAGAACGGCTATCTCGACGTCGCGGATGCCGCGCTGCGCAAGGGCCCGTCCCAGCTGCGCATCGAGGGTCGGTTTGCCCTCGGGTATCCGCGGCGCGATCGAGGCGAGGAGATCAACGCGCGCTTCATCATGTCGGACTGGCCGTTGACCGACGTGCGCCACGCATTCGATCTCGACGCGTACCCGTTCACGGGAGGCCTGTCGGGCGAGATTCACCTCTACGGCGGCTACAAGAAGCCGTTCGGCTTCGGGCGCGCCGCGCTCGCGCCGGCCGTGGTCTACGGCGAACATCTCGACAGCGTCACCGCCGCGCTGCGGTTCGAGGGCACCGGCCTGCGCTTCGACGGCCTGGAGGTCCAGAAGAGCACGGGCGTCGTGCGCGGCGCCGCCGACATCGTGTGGGCGGGCAGCTACTCCTTCAACCTGGACGGCCGGCAGATCCCGGTGGAGGCGATCGACGTCCTGCGGTTCCCGTCCGCGCCCCTGACGGGGCTGCTGGACTTTTCGGCCGCCGGCAGCGGTGTGTTCGCCAACATGGAATACGACGTCGTCGGCCGGTTCCGCGACATGTACATCGGCGACGAGGGCATCGGCCAGATCAACGGCAAGCTCGGGATGCGGGGCGACAACGTCAACTTCGAGTTGCAGGCGGGATCGACTCGGCTCGAGGCGTCGCTGGTCGGCAAGGTGAACCGCCGGTATGCCACCTATCCCGGTGAGGTGACGCTGCGCGTCACGGACACGTCGCTCGATCCGTACGCGCGCCTGTTCGCGACCGGCCTGTCGCCGTACGCGCGGGCCATCGTCAGCGGCACCGCGCGGATCAGCGGCACGCTCGGCCAGCTCGACGGGCTGGTGGCGCGGGCGATCGTCGACAAGGTCGATCTCAGCCTCGGCGACTACAGCCTCCGCAACAACGGGCCGATCGACATCGGCCTCGAGCAGAACGCGGTCCGGATCCACGAGTTCAACCTCACCGGCGACCAGACGCGGCTGGGCGTCAGCGGCTCGGTGGACTACCGCCAGCAGCGCATCGCCCTGCACGCCGAAGGCGACGCCAACCTGGGCATTCTGCAGTTGTTCTCGGGGGACATCCGCGGGTCTGGCCGCGCCGCGGTGACGGCCGACATCTCGGGGGCGCTCGAGCATCCCCAGATCGCGGGGAGCGCCGTCCTGGACAACGGCCGGCTGCGCCACCTGCTGCTGCCGCACGCCATCGAGAACCTCAACGGGCGCATCACGTTCGCCGACAACGCGGTGCGCTTCGACGAGGTCGAGGGCAAGATCGGCAAAGGGACGGTCAGGTTCGGCGGCCGCGTCCTGCTGACCGGGCTGTGGCCGTCGCAGGTGGACGTGACGGCCAGCGGCGAATCGATGGAATGGCGCTACCCGGAAGGCCTCCGTTCGGTGGTCGACGCCGACCTCGCCCTGCGCGGCAGCATGGACGACTCGCTCCTGAGCGGCACGGTGACCGTCCGCAGTGCCAGCTATACGAAGCGGATGGACCTGTGCGGCGGCCTGGAGATCGCCGTGGGCGCCCCGGCGCCGGCGCCGGCGAAGGCCTCGTCGTCCGGATGGCCGATGCGGCTCGATCTGCACGTGCTGGCGCCGTCGTCGATCTCGATTGACAACAACTGCGCCCGGCTCACCGCGAGCGCCGACATGACGATCCGGGGCACGCTCGACAGGCCCGCGGTCCTCGGGCGGGCCGAGGTGCAGCACGGCGACGTGTGGTTCGAAGGGCGGCGCTACGTCGTGACGCGCGGCACGTTCGACTTCCTCAACCCGGCCAAGCTCGATCCGCTCTTCGACATCGAAGCCGAAACGCGGGCCCGCGCCCCGGGCCAGACGTATCTCGTCACGCTCCGGGTTTCGGGTACGATGCAGCGGATGGACAAGGAACTGTCGTCGGATCCGCCGCTGCCGGAGATGGACATCGTGTCCCTGCTGCTCGGGGACACCCGCTCCACGCAGGATGCCGACCTCCGGGCGTTCCAGACCTCCAACGCCGCGCAGCAGACGAGCTTCCTCCAGGCGCGCGCGGCGCGTCTGCTGGCGAGTCCGATCTCGTCGAATCTCCAGAAGGTCGTCGAGCAGACCTTCGGCGTCGACACGTTCCAGATCACGCCGATGCTGGCCGACCCGAGTCAGCAGTCGCTCCGGTTCACCCCCGGCGCGCGCCTCACCATCGGCAAACGCATCTCCGACCGCGTGTACGTGACGTACTCGCGGAGCCTGACGTCCACGGCGCGCGACCAGATCATCCTGCTCGAGTACGACCAGACCGACAAGCTGTCGTGGGTGCTGACCCAGAACGAAGACAAGACGTACGCGCTGGAAGTGCGCGTGCGGCGGGTGTTCCGATGACCCGGGCGGCGGCCGGAGCCGCGCTGCGGCGGGGGCTCTGCGGCTGTGCCATCGCGATGTGGAGCCTGGCGCTGCCGCCGGGCGCCGCCGCGCAGTCCGTCGACACCCTGATCGGCAAACCCGTCACCGCCGTCCGCGTCGAGTCCGGCGGCCGGAACATCCGGGACGATCGGATCGACGCGCTGCTCGAGATCCACGCCGGCAGGGTCCTCCGGATGGAGGACGTGCGCGAGACGATTCAGCACCTGATGGGCCTGCGGCGTTACCTCGACGTGCGCGTCGGGGCGGAGGCGGACGGCGCCGGCGTCCGCGTCGACATCGTGCTCGTGCCGGTCAGGGAGGTGCGCAAGATCGCATTCCGGGGCGCACTCGGCATGCGCGAAAGCCGGCTGCGCCGCGCGCTGACCGATCGCTTCGGCGGCACGCCGCCTGTCGGCCGCAGCGCGGACGTGGTCCGGACGCTCGAGGACTTCTATGCGAGTGAGGGCTTCCTGCGCGCCTCGGTGCGGCCCCAGCCGCCCACCGACCGCGACATGCGGGCGGGCGCGCTCGTGTTTGCCGTCGACGCCGGGGAACCGGCGCGCATCCGCGTGCTGACGGTCCACGCCCTGCCGGCGTCCGACGCCGAGGGGCTCCTCCGCAAGCTCGGTGTCAGGCAGGGCGATCCGTACGCGCCGGCGACGCTCAAGCGGAAGCTCGAGGCGTATGCTGCGGCCCGCCGGAAGGAAGGGTTCTTCCAGGCGCGAGCCGAGTCGAAGGTGGTGGTGGACGCCGATCGGCGCACCGTCGAGCTGACCCTCGAGGCGAACCGCGGCTTGCCCGTCAACGTCGAGATCGCGGGCCTGGACCTGCCGGCGTCCGTGCGTGCCGAGCTTGTGCCGCTCGAGCGCGAAGGCTCCGTCGACCAGGATCTGCTCGAGGACTCCGAACGGCGCATCAAGGAGTACCTGGTGGCGCGCGGCTACCGGGATGCGACGGTGCTGGCCAGCACCGCCGAGTCCGGCTCGCGCCTGCGGGTCGTGTTCACCGTCAGCCGGGGGCCGCTCTACCGCATCGCCGACGACGTCGCGATCACCGGGGCCGCGTCCGTCGCGTTGACGGCGATCCGGCCGCTGGTCAAAGTCGTCCGCGGCCAGCCGTTCGTGCGGGCCCGCCTCGACGCCGACGCCGCGGCTGTCCGGACCCTCTACCGGCAGCTCGGCTATGCCGACGTGACGGTCGACATCAACCAGTCCCTGGGGGACGAAGCCTCGGGCGAGCGCGCGGTCGCGATCAGCCTGGCGATTGCCGAGGGGCCCAAGCTCATCGTGCGGGCCATCACGTTCGAAGGCCGCGAGCAGGTGACCGAGGCGCAGTTGAGAGCGCTTATCTCGACGCGCGAAGGCCTGCCGTACTATCAGCCGGCGGTCGACGAGGATCGCGACCGCCTGCTCAGCGGCTACCTGAACCTGGGCTACCGGCGGGCGCACGTCAGGGTGGAAGGCTCGAAGCCGGAGAACGGCACCGGCACGGGCGTCCGCTTCGTCATCCAGGAAGGCCCCCGGGTGACGGTCGACCGGATCCTCGTCGTCGGCAACGACCGCATCAGCGAAGCCACGATCCGCCGGGAGCTCGGATTCAAGCCGGGCGATCCCCTCGGTGACGAGGCGGTGCGCGAGAGCCGGCGGCGGCTCACATCGCTCGGGCTCTTCCGGCAGGTGACGATCTCCGAATTCCAGCACGGCCAGGACCGGTCGAGCGACGTCATCGTCACCGTCGAGGAGGCGCCATCCACGACGATCAGCTACGGCGGCGGGGTGGAGTTCCAGAAAGTCGAGACAAGCGAGTTCGCGCCCCGGGCGTTCTTCGAGATCGGCCGGCGCAACCTGTGGGGCAAGAACCGGTCCGTGAACCTCTTCGGCCGCCTGTCGTTCCGGCGGCGGGACACGACCACGATCAGGGCGAACGACCTGCCGGTGCAGACCGTCACCTTGACCAACCTCGAGTACCGCATCATCGGCTCGTACCGGGAACCGCGGTTCCTGGGCAGCCGCGGTGACCTCCAGGTCTCCGGCGTGCTCGAGCAGGGCAGCCGCACGAGCTTCCGGTTCCGCCGCCGGTCGATTCGCGCCGACTTCGGCGAACGCCTCGCCAATGGCTGGAGCGTGCTCGGGCAGTACTCGTTCGAGCGGAATGACATCTTCGACGATCGCATCAACTCCGTCGACCGGCCGCTGATCGACCGGCTGTTCCCCCAGGTGCGCCTCTCGATCGTGTCGGCATCCGCGGTTCGCGACCGGCGGGACGATCCCCTCGACGCGAGCAAGGGCAGCCTGATCAGCATCAGCGGAGACCTGGCGCTGCGGCCGCTGGGGTCCGAGGTCGGTCTGGCGAAGATGTTCGCGCAGGCCTTCATCTACCGGCAGTTGCCGACGCGCAGGCGCATCGTGCTCGCCGGCGGCGTCCGCCTGGGTCTCGCCACCGGCTTCTCCCGCACCGTGACGACCACTGACGCCAACGGCCTGCCGGTGCTCGTCACCGTTCGCGACCTGCCCGCCAACGAGCGCTTCTTCGCCGGCGGCGACACGACCGTGCGCGGGTTCCAGATGGATCGGCTGGGGCGGCCGGACGTCTTCGACCGCGACGGCATTCCCATCGGCGGGCATGCCGAGTTCATCCTGAATGCGGAAGTGCGCATCGCCGTCTGGAAGGACTTCGGCGTCGTCGGCTTCGTGGACTACGGCAACGTGTTCAGCCGGATCGCCGACGTCACGCTCGGGCGGATGCGCGCGTCGGCCGGCATCGGCATTCGCTACAAGTCGCTCCTCGGACCGCTGCGGCTCGACCTGGGATGGAAGCTGGGCGCGCTGCAGTCGTTCGGCACCTACAACGAGCGGCGAACGGCGCTGCATATCAGCATCGGCCAGGCTTTCTGATGACACCGCGAACCTCGACCACCGTGGAGGCCAGGCGGCCGGGCGGCGCCGGCGGATGGCGCGCAGGACTCGCGCTGGCAGCCCTCCTGTTCGCGCTCGCGGCGCCGGCGGCGGGCCGTGAGCTGCTCGACTGCGTGATCGCCGTCGTGTCCGGCACCGTCATCACGTTGTCCGACGCGAGGACGGCGCTGCAGTTCGGCCTCGTCGACGCCGGCGGCGAGAAGGATCCCGTGGCGGTGGCCATGCAATGGCTCGTCGACCGGCAGCTCGTGCTGGACGAAGTGAACAGGACGGAGGTGTCCGACGGCTCCGCGGGAGACGTGGACGCGGCGTTCGCACAGGTCCGGAAACGCCTGGCCGCCGGGCGCGGCGAAGCCGCGGCGCTGGCCGCGCTGGGCCTCGACCAGGAGGGCGCGCGCCGGTTTGTCCGGGATACCGTCCGCGTGCGCCAGTACCTCGAACGGCGCTTCGCCGTGGTCATGCCCGGCACCGACGCCGAGCTGCGCGCCTACTACGCCGCCAACGCCGGCGTGTTCAGCGGCGGCGGGCTGCAGCTGTCCTTCGACGAAGCCCGCCCGGCCGTCGAGCGGGCCTATCAGGATGTGCAGCGGGCCCGGGCCGTGGCGTCGTGGCTCGACCGGCTGCGGCGGCGGACGGAAGTCAACGAGTTGTACGTGCCAGCCAGGTAGGTTACTCGGTGCCGGCAACGGCCGGCGCTGCCGCGGTCTGCCGCGGGCCCAGCAGCTCGCCGAACACGGCCATCAGCCGATCGGTGGCAGACGCCCACGAGAACTCGGACTCCACCAGCGCGCGCCCGGCGGCGCCCAGCCGCGGCAGCCGCATTGGAGCGGCGAGCGCGGCGCGCAGCGCCGCGGCCAGCGGTTCCGGCCGGCCGGGCGGCACGAGCCACCCGGTCTCTCCGGGTCTGACCTTGTCGGGCAGGCCCCCGGCCTGCGTGGCGACGACGGCGCGCCCGTGGGCCATCGCCTCGAGCGTGGCGATCGAACTGCCTTCGTAGAGCGTGGGGTGGACGAACAGCGTGGCGGCCTCGTACCAGCCGTGCAGCGCGGCATCGAGCTGCGGGCCGACGATGTGCACGCGGCCGGCCAGCCCCGCCGCCGCGATTTGCCGCTCGAGCGCGTCCCGGCCGGATCCGCCGCCCACCAGCACCCAGCGCCACGGCACGTCCGTCATGGTCGCGAGCGCATCCGCCAGAACGTGGAAACCCTTGTTGTGTTCGATTCGCCCGACGCTCAGCAGTACCGTCTCGCCGGGACTGACGCCGAGTTCGCGCCGGGCGCGATCGCCGTCCGCCGGTCCGGCCAGTGCGTCCATCCGCCGGAGGTCCACGGCGTTCGGGACCAGGCGGATGCGATCCGGATCCACGTCCAGGCAGCGGCCGATGACCGGCTCGAGCACGCGGTCCGTCGCAATCACGCGATCGGCGGCGCGGGCGCAGGCGCGGACCACGGCGCGCAGCGGCGCGTAGGCGATCCGCTTGGCAGGGCGGCCGCCGAACGTGCCGTCGACGCCGCCGAATTCCTCGAGACCGTGGGGATTGAACACGAACGGCGGCGTGTCGAGCGGCCGGCGCCGGTGGGCCACCGCGTAGCCGGCGGCGCTGGCGCCGTGGCCGTACACGAGATCGACCCGGCCGGATTCCGCGAGCGCGAGGGCAACGCGGCCGGCGAGATAGCCGAACACGGGGTACGCCGTCGACCGGTCGAGAATGGTCGTGCCGCGGCGGCCGGCCATCGGGAACGTGCGATAGGGCACGTGCATCACGTGGAGCCGCCGATGTTCCGGCAGCGCGGTTCCCGGCCCGGCGACGCCGGGCCGCGTCACCAGCGTCACCTCCACGTCCCGCTCGAGCAGGTGCTGCAGCAGATCCGCCACATGGCGCTCGAGGCCGCCGACCCCGTGCAGCGGTCCGACCGACCGGGTGAGAACGGCGATGCGCGTGCCGGCGGGGGTGACGGGGTGATCAGGCATGATGCGGCCTTCGCGTGACGAGTTCCGCGTACAGCGCCTCGACGCGCGCGACGACGTTCGGCGCGTCGAACTCCCGTTCGACATGGGCGCGGGCGCGCGCGGCCAGCCCGGCCGCCAGCGTCCGGTCGGCGACGAGGCGCGCCACGGCGTCGCCAAGTTCGGCCGGGCCCGCGGCCAGCAGGCCGGTCACGCCGTCCACGACGATGTCGGGCGTGCCGCCGGTGTTCATGGCCGCGATGGGCACGCCAAGCGCGGCGGATTCGAGCAGCACGCGGCTCAGGGATTCGGGCCCGTGCGACGGGAAGACGAGCAGGGACGCGTGGGCGATCCAGGCGAGGGCTCGATCGCGCGGCAGCCAGCCCGTGACGCGCACGTCGCGGCCCAGGCGGCGGGCGTCGGCCTCGAGCCGGCCCCGCTCGGCGCCGTCGCCGACGACGACAAGCGGCCACGGCAGCGCGGCGCGCTCGACGGCCGGCAGCAGGTGCGCCGTCCCCTTGTTGTTCTCCAGCTTTCCCGCGAACACGGCATACGGGCCCTCCATCGGCGCGGCCGTGCCGGCGGCCAGGGCCTGCAGGCCCCGCACGTCGACGGGGTTCGGGATCACCTCGATCCGTGCCCCGGCGAGCGCGGCGGAGCGCGCCGCGAGATCGCGGGCGATCGTGGAACTGACGGCCACCACCGCGTCGGCACCGGCCAGCCGCCGCTGCCGTCGCGCGAGGTTGCCCCGCATGTACGGAATCCACGGGAGCGCGGCCGGCCAGGCCGCCCCGCTGCGGGGCCGCACGCAGCGCGTCATCATCGCCGGCGTGCAGGCCGGGCACAGCGTCGGGGCCTCCGGGTCGTAGATCAGGGTGGCCCAGTAGCAGACCGGCCAGTAGTCCCGCACCGTGCACACCACCGGGACGCCCGCCTCGCGGCCGGCCTGGACCGCCGCCGGGGCCGTCAGCACGTGCTGCGCGTGGATGACGTCTGCGCGATCCCGGGCGGCGATGCGTCTCACCCGATCCGCGAGCCGCGCCCACAGCCACTCGTTCTTGAAGACGTTCCTGACGAACGGGATTCGCGGCGCGGGCGACGCGAAGGCCTCGACGCGGAACCCCTCGTACTCGCGCGTGCCGGCGGCGCCTGCGCCGCCTGGCCTGGGCTGGACGATGGTGATCGCGTGGCCGCGGGCCCGCAGGCCCCGGGCCAGCTCGAACGTGCTCCACCCGCTGCCGCCGCAGCGCGGGGGAAACGCGTCCGTCGCGATCAGGATGCGCATCAGGATGCCGGTCTTGCGTCCCGGCGGGCTGACGCAGCCGACCGCGCGTCGTGCGCGGCCGTCAGCGCTTCGTCGAGGCGCGAACAATGCGCGGTCCAGCTGAACCGCGCGCCGACGCGTTCGTGTGCCGCGGCGCCCAGCGTCCGGCGGAGCGGCTCGTCGTCGAGCAGGCGCTCGAGGGCCACGGCCAGCGCGCCCGGTTCCCGCGTGCTGTACAGGAGGCCCTCCTGCTCGTGCCGCACGATGTCGGCCAGCCGCGGAATCGCCGGCGCCACCACCGGCAGGCCGCTCGCCATGTACTCGAAGATCTTGAGCGGCGACCAGTAGAACGCCAGCTGCAGCGGCGGATGCGCGTCCAGGTCGAACGGCGCCACGCCGATGTCGGCCGCCGCCAGGCACGCGGGAATCTGGTCGTGCGGCACGGCCCCGGTCAGCGTCACGCCGGGCACGTGCGAGGCCGCCGCGCGGACGCGCTTCCACTCCGGGCCGTCGCCGATCAGGACCGCCTCGATTTCGCTTCGCCCGCGCTCGCGCAGCGTCTGCATCGCCCGGACCAGCGCGATCGCCCCGTGCCACGCGCGGAATGCGCCGGCAAACACCGCGACGACCCTGCCCGGCGTCCTGACGAAGGGCAGGGGACCCGTGACGTCCGGCCGGAACGCGCGGGTATCGGCGCCCCATTCCACCTCGACCATCCGCTCGCGCGGCACGAAGGCCGGCAGGATCGCCGCCGTCGGCGTGATGATGAGGTCGGCCTGCCGGCACTGCCATTCGCGCCACCGGCGCATCGGCTCGACGACGAGCGCGCGATCGATCCACGCCTTCGGCGATCCCGGATAGTCGATGACCGGAGCGTTGACCTCCAGCACGGCCAGCGCGCCCACCGCGTGCGCCGCCCGGATGCCTTCGCCGCCGAAGTTGTGATACCGCTCCATGATCACTTCGGCGCCCAGCCGGTACGCGAGACGCCTCACCGCCGATGTGCGCAGCGTCCGGAGGTGGCGGATCCCGAACGGCGGGGCCATCGCGTGCCACTGGACCGCGCCCTTCGGGAACGGGCCGTCGCCGGGTCCGGTCAACACGTCGACGTCGTGGCCGAGCGCCGCCAGGCCTTCGGCGACACCGGTGACGTGCACCGATCCGCCCGTGGTGCCGGGGACCCGCTGGTCCTGTGCCACGTAGAGGATCTTCACGGGCGCGCCCCGCCGGCCCCGGCCGGGTCCTTGACGAGCAGCGCGAAGAACGGGCCGCTCCGCACGCGGCCGAAGAGCAGCAGGTCCAGCTTCATGGCCCAGGTGGCCGCGCGGACCGCCGCGTACGAGAGGCCCCGCCGATCGATCTGGCGCTTGCCGGCCGATCGCGCGTCCCGGGCCGCGGCATCGGCATCCACGGCCTGTCCGGCCCGCGCCGCCCGCGCGGCAGCCCGCCGCGCCAGCCAGTGTTCGGCGAGCCGCATGAGGATGTTCTCGACCACCGCGCCGACCGCCGGCGTGTAGTAGCGGATGCGTCCAATCCGGAACCCGGCGGCTGCCGCCGCGCGCTCGAGATCCGGGATGTCGGCCAGCGGATTCACGTGGTCGGACTTGCGGAGCCGTTCGCGCGAGAGGTCCATCAGTCCCCGCCGCTCGAACCACCGCGCGCCGGCGTTGACCGCCTTCAGGCCGTTCGCGATCCACGCGTTCTTCCGGACGTGGCTGTAGACGAAGAGCGTGCCGCCGGGTTCGAGCACCCGTGCCGCCTCGCGCATGATGTCCACCAGCGCCTCGCGCGACACGTGCTCGAACACGTCCAGGGCGTACCCCTTCGAGAACGCGCCGGCCTCGAAGGGCAGCCGCCGGAGATCGCCCAGCACCAGGTCGATGTCCGTGCAGGCCTCACGCGCGAAGAACGGGCTGACGTCAATGCCGACCTGGTGCGCGCCGGAATCGGCGTTCCAGATGAGCGTCCGGCCGCTGCCGCAGCCGAGATCGATGACGCGGTCGGACGGTCCCGGCTTCAGGAACGCCCGCAGCACGTCGTTGCGGATTTTCGCCGACAGCAGGGGCGGCGACACGTGCTCGTGGCGCGCGTCGGCGTGCAGCGCCTCGTCGAGGTACTTCGTCTGCTCGGCGTACGCGATGCCGGGGTGCAGGACGAGATAGTCGTCCGACGCGGCGAACGGCCGGGCGCACGCCTCGCATTGCCACGCGGGCTGCGGGCCGCGGATCGTGCCCCCGCAGTCGGGGCAGCGGACCATCGATCGCAGGCGCGGCGAAATCATGCGGCGCTCCCCGCGGCCGCCGCCAGCACCGCTTCGAGCCGCTCGGCGCGCTTGTCCCAGGAGTACCCGGTGACGTCCGCCTTCGCCTGTGCCGCGATCCGCGCGGCCAGCGCCCCGTCGGTGACGACTCGCCGGATGCCGTCGGCCAGCGCCGCCTCGTCGCCGGGCGCCACCAGCACGGCGTTGCCGTCCGGCCGGAGGACTTCCCGGAACGCCGGCAGATCGGACGCGACGATGGGCCGGCCCGACGCCATGTACTCGAACAGCTTCAGCGGCGACGTGTAGGTGGTGGAGGTCCGCGTCGGCAGGTTCGGGATGACGAGGACGTCGGCTTCGCGGATGAGCGCCGCCACCTGCGGCGGGTCGACCTGGCCCGTGAACCGCACACGGCCCGGTGCCAGCCGGTCGGCCAGCGCCCGCACCCGCGCGGCGTCCGGCTCGCCGTCGAGGCCGCCGACGACCAGTCCCTGCATGCCGGGCAGGTGCCCGAGCGCCGCAATCAACACGTCGATGCCCTTCCAGGAGTACAAGTGTCCCGCGTAGCCGATCACGGGGCCGGCGCCGGCGGCTCGTGCCGGCCGCGGCGGTTCCGGCCCCGGTGCCGGCAGACGCGTGCCGTCGGCGACGGTGGCGACGCGGCGCCGATCGCCGAACCGGCCGGCGAGTTCGCGAGCTAGCCCTGACGTGATCGTGACATACCCGTCGGCATCGCGCCAGACCTGCCGCTCGCGGGCTTCGAGGCGGCGCAGTTTCGCGGCGCCGCCAGGCGTGAGATGCGCGTGCAGCGCGGACAGTTCCGCGCTGACCGCGGGCGCGAAGCCATGCGATTCGTAGACGATCGGCGGACGCCACCCGGCCGGGAGGCGGAGCGCGATCGACGCGATGGCCAGGTCGCGGGTCATGATGACGTCCACGTGCCGCGCGGCCAGCGTGCGCCGGAAGACCTGCACGAGAAACACCGCGCGCCGGGCGGACGGCTGCCGCGGCACCGCCACGCGCTCGATGACGAGCGACGCCACGGGCGGCAGGCCGTAGTACGCAAACGGGTCCCGCGCGGGCACGGCGCTGTCGGGGCGGACCACCAGGTGCACGTGGTGGCCGCGGCGCGCCAGCGCGTGGCACGTCTCCATCGTCTGCACGCCGTTGGCGCGTTCGATGGGGAAGCGGATGTCGGCGAAATACCGGATGCGCACGGGTTCCCGTCTCGGTCGTCAGCGATCCTGTGGCGTGGCGGGCGGCGTCCGGTAGAAGCGCTGTCGTTCGAACAGGTAACGGTAGGCGATCTCCGGCAGCCGCCGCGGCACGGTGATGAATGTATTGTAGGCGTTCTGCGGGAGGTCGAGGCGCTGGCGATCCATCCAGCCCGCGCCGAACTGGACCATCAGGCCGACGTTCCACCAGATGCCGGCCGCGACCAGCGCCGTCAGCACGAGGCGGCGACCGCGCGTGCGCGCCGAGGCGAACAGGAAGGCCAGGCCGGCTGCCAGCGGCGCCGTCAGGCCCACGAAACGCCGCTGGCCGAACGCGCCGGCGACGGTCCAGCTCTCGACCGAACCCGACACGTACACCTGCGACAGCACCATCGCGAGCAGGCATACGCCGATCCAGCGCACGTCGCCCGCGGGCGCATCGCCGGCCCCGGCCTTCTCGTCCGCGCCGCGCCTGCCCGTCACCATCAGGACCCATCCGCACGCGGCCAGCACGACCAGCGGCGTCCAGAGCAGCCAGCCGTGCTCGGGCGACGCCACGACGCCCAGCGCGTGCGGGGCGGTCCACGTCATCTTGCGCCCCACGAGCCGGGACGGTCCGAGCCGGCCGTTGAGGGCCAGGTACGCCGCCGCCTGCGGCGCATACGTCAGCGCGAACGCCCCGGCGCAGGCCAGCGCCACGCGGAAGAGCCGCGTGTCGCGCTGCCGGAGCCAGGCCCGCGCGATGTCGATCGCCGGGCCGATCACGAGGAAGCCGTCCTGTTCCCGCACCATGGCCATCAGCGCCGCCAGCGCGCCGAGGAGCACCATCCCGCGCACCGTCCAGCGATCGCGGACCCGCAGCCACGCGAGGACGAACGCGCCCACGGCGAACGCCGACGCGGCGTGCGTGAACGGCGGGGAGACGAACATGTAGAAGACGAGCGGCGTCCCGAGCAGGGCCGCCCAGGCCGCGAGCGCCGCCGGACGTGGCCGGCTGTCACCGGCCCGCGAGAGCAGCGTCCGGCAGATGCTGAACGCGAGCGCGACGGCGAGCCAGCCGTAGCAGGCGGACCCGTAGCAGACCGCTGCCACATACGGACGGCCGTATCCGTCGGCGTCGACTGGCGATCCGAGTGCGCGCGCGACGTGCACGCCCGCGTCCGCCGCCGCGTAGAACGGGGACCAGAGCAGGGCGCACCCGATGGTCGTGAAGTTGATCCGCAGCCCGGTGTCGGTGCTGCGCTCGAGAAACGTCTGCCGGAAGCCGGCGTCGGCCACGCCGGCGTCGGCGAAGTGGCGGTACTCGTTGTCGAACGAGACGTCGCGGTCGAACCACAGCGATCGCAGGAATGAGAACGCTTCGATCTCGTCGGCGGCGTACAGCCTCGTCGTCACGGCCGGCAGCGTCAGGACCGCGACGAGCGCGATCACCGCGAAGACCCGGACGTCAGGATCCGAAGACCAGGAACTGGACAATCTGCGCCACATTGAAGCCCGCATGACTGATGGCAGGCGCGACGATGCTCCTGCGCTTGAGATAGACGACGCCCCAGAACAGGCCGAGCAGCGTCGTCACCACGCCCACGTCCCATCCCTGCAGGAAGTGCCCCGCGCCGAACGCCAGGCTGAAGATCACCAGGCCCACCCAGGGGCCGCCCAGGTCGGCTTCGAACCGGCGAAGCACGAAAGCCCGCTGCACCTCCTCCTTGAAGCCGCCGCTCACCACCGCCACCGCACCGAGGGCGGCGGCGTCCCACCGCGACTGGATCATCTGCTCGAACGGATTGACCGGGACGTTGTGCAGGCCCGGCATCAGCGCCCCCACGGCGGCGAGGCCGGCCACGACGAGTCCGAACACCACCGGCGCCATCGCGAGCCCCAGCCAGACTTCGCGCCACGCGGGCCGCCGGCCGAAGAGCCAGGTCGTCAGAGGTTCGTGCCGCGCGTGCGAGAGCGCCACGGCGAGCGCCAGGATGGCGGCCGCGTCGAGGCTCCAGAGGGCGACGACGTAGCGCAGCGACAGGTCGCCGCCGGGCAGACGCACGTCGAGGCCCGCGCCGATCAGGAGGAGGCCAATGGCAAACTGCGTCGGATAGCCCGACATCAGCACCACTTCCGCCGCCGATCGGAGGCGATCGGCGGGGCGCGGCGCATGGCCGGCGCCGGGTGCGAACGGGTCAGCGGCAGGCGGTTGCATGGGCCATGAGACTGTATCATGGGGGCCGGAACGGGTTGCTGGCCGTCCCGAAAGCGAATATAATGCGAAAACAGTGAGAATCAGGCCGAATACACACTATATTGCGTCCGACCTAAATCAAAAACACTATATGTGGTGTGATTCGTCTTGACAAGCCGGTGTCACGGGCCGCATATTTACACATCGGTTTCAGGAGTGCGAGAGTTTCCCAGCTTCTCGCCAGTGTGGATCAGCGCGAGGCGGCGGGCAGGGTTCCGAGGGTCGGATTAGGGTCCCGGACGTTGGCAGTGCAATGGCGCTGCAGGTGGATTTGTCGGCATGATGGGATACCGGTCCCCGGACCAGCGCACCGTCTCAGTCACGCGGTCGGCAGACGCCGGAGACGGCGCGTGCCGGCGGCAGCCACCAACCACCGGTTGAGTGTCGTGAGCAGCGCGCCTCGCGGGGCAAGGCGAGCGTTGCGTAGTCGGAGGAAGCATGTTGAGAGGAGCGCAGGACGCACGGTCAGCGGGCTCCGAGGGTGTCGAACCCGGCGGTGAGGTGGCGCGGCGGAACGCGGCGGGCCTGGAGTACGTGAGGGTGTTCACGACGGCCGGCCGGGATCCGTTCGACGAGGTGGTGTGGGACAGGCGTGACGCGGTGATTTCGAACGACCGCGGCGAAGCGGTGTTCGAGCAGCGGGACGTGGAAGTCCCGAAGGCGTGGTCGCAGCAGGCGACCAACATCGTCGTGTCGAAGTACTTCCGCGGGACGAACGGGTCCACCGAGCGCGAGACGAGCGTCCGCCAGCTGATTGGCCGTGTGGTCGAGACGATCACGGGATGGGCGCGGGAGCAGCACTACTTCGCGAGCGAGGAGGCGGTGCAGGCGTTCAGCGACGACCTGAAGCACCTGCTCGTGTTCCAGAAGGGCAGCTTCAACAGCCCCGTGTGGTTCAACTGCGGCATCGAGAAGCACCCGCAGCTGTCCGCGTGCTTCATCAACTCGGTCGAGGACTCGCTGGAGTCGATCCTCACGCTGGCCAAGACCGAGGGCATGCTGTTCAAATACGGTTCGGGGACCGGGACGAACCTGTCGTCGCTGCGCGGGTCGCGCGAGGTCCTCGCGGGCGGCGGCACGGCGTCGGGGCCGGTGTCGTTCATGAAGGGCTACGACGCCTTCGCCGGGGTCATCAAGTCGGGCGGCAAGACGCGCCGCGCGGCCAAGATGGTCATCCTGAACGCGGACCATTCGGACATCGTCGAGTTCATCACCTGCAAGGTGGAGGAAGAGCGCAAGGCCTGGGCGCTGATTGACGCCGGCTACGACGGCTCCTTCACCGGCCCGGCGTACTCCTCGGTGTTCTTCCAGAATTCGAACAACAGCGTGCGGGCGACCGACGAGTTCATGCGCGCGGTGGTGGACGACGGGCCGTGGCACACGCGGGCCGTGACCAACCACGAGAAGGTCCTGGATACGTACAAGGCGCGGGACATCATGCGGATGATCGCGGACGCGACGCACGTCTGCGGCGATCCCGGCATGCAGTTCGACACGACGATCAACGACTGGCACACGTGCCCGGGCACCGATCGCATCAACGCGTCGAACCCGTGCTCCGAGTACATGTTCCTGAACGACTCGGCGTGCAACCTGGCGTCGATCAACCTGATGAAGTTCGTCACGGACAAGGGTGAGTTCGACGTCGAGAACTTCCGGGCCGCGGTCCGGACCTTCGTCACCGCCCAGGAGATCATCGTTGGCAACGCGTCGTATCCGACCAAAGCCATCGAGCGGAACAGCTTCGACTACCGCCCGCTCGGGCTCGGCTACGCGAACCTCGGGGCGATGCTGATGTCGCGCGGCCTGCCGTACGACAGCGACGGGGGCCGGGCCTACGCCGCGGCCATCACCGCGCTGATGACCGGCGAGGCGTACGCGCAGTCGGCGCGGCTGGCGCGCGATGCCGGCGGCCCGTTCGCCGGTTACGAGCGCAACCGCGAGCCCTTCCTCCGCGTGATGCGCAAGCACCGCGACGCGCTGCGCGGGATTTCGTCCGCGCTCGTCCCGAAGGACATCTTCGAGAGCGCGCAGGAGGCCTGGGACGAGGCCATCGAGATCGGCGAGGAGTCGGGCTTCCGCAACGCGCAGGCGACGGTGCTCGCGCCGACCGGCACCATCGGCTTCATGATGGACTGCGACACGACCGGGATCGAGCCCGACATCGCGCTCATCAAGTACAAGAAGCTGACGGGCGGCGGCGTGATGAAGATCGTCAACGGGACGGTGCCCGCGGCGCTCGCCCGCCTCGGCTACACGCAGGCCCAGATCAGCGCCATCGTCGATCACATCGACAAGAACGAGACCATCGAGGGCGCCCCGTACCTCAAGGCGAGCGACCTCCCGGTGTTCGACTGCGCGTTCAAGCCCGCCAAGGGCCAGCGGTCCATCCACCACATGGGCCACATCAAGATGATGGGCGCGGCCCAGCCGTTCATCTCCGGCGCGATTTCCAAGACCGTCAACGTCCCGAAGGACGCGACGGTCGATGAGATCTTCCAGGCGTACCTGGAGTCGTGGCGCCTCGGCGTCAAGGCCATCGCCATCTACCGCGACGGCAGCAAGCGCACGCAGCCGCTCAATACGTCGAAGGACAAGACGCAGGCCACGGCGGCCGCCGAGGCCGCCGCCGCGAAGGCGGGCACGCCCATCGTCCGGCGCAAGCTCCCCGAGGAGCGGCAGGCCATCACGCACAAGTTCGACATCCAGGGCCACGAGGGCTACATCACCGTCGGCCTCTACGAAGACGGCATGCCCGGCGAGCTCTTCCTCGTCATGGCGAAGGAAGGCTCGACGATCTCCGGGTTCGCCGACGCGTTCGCCCAGGCCATCTCCTACGCGCTCCAGTACGGCGTGCCGCTGCCCGTCCTCGTGGACAAGTTCAGCCACATGCGCTTCGAGCCGTCGGGGATGACCAAGAACCCGCAGGTGCGGTTTGCCAAGTCGATCGTGGACTACGTGTTCCGGTGGCTGGCCACGAAGTTCCTGTCGGCCGAGGCCCAGTTCCGCGCCGGCGTGAACACCGTGGAATCGGCGGCGGACTTTGCCGCCGGCGAACAGCTGAAGCTGTCGGGTATGGCGCCGGCCGGGGCCGGTGACGGCGCGGCCTCGCTGACGCCGGGGCTCTCGACCATCCAGAACCAGGAGGACGCGCCGCCCTGCAACCTGTGCGGCGCCATCATGGTGCGGAGCGGCAGCTGCTACAAGTGCGCCAACTGCGGCAGCACCTCCGGCTGCGCCTAGGTAAATAGACCTGCTGCCTTTTTCGCCAAAAACAGACCTGCTACCTTTTCCCGGGAATGCCCGGAAAAGGTAACAGGTCTGTTTTTGGGGTACGATCCATCCATGGACCTCCAACTCGCCGGCAAAGTCGCCATCGTCACCGGGTCCAGCCGGGGCCTGGGCCTCGCCAGCGCCGCCGCCCTCGCGGCCGAGGGTGCTCGCGTCATGCTCTGTGCGCGAACGGCCGCGCCCCTGGACGAGGCGGCCAGGCGCATCGCCGCGCAGTGCGGCGATGCGGAGCGCGTGCACGCGATTGCGGCCGACGTATCGACGGCCGACGGCGTCGCTGCCGTCGTGTCGGCGACGGCGGCGCGGTTTGGCGGCATCGACATCCTCGTCAACAACGTCGGCCTCGCCCGCGGCGGAGACCTGCTCGAGACGACCGACGGCGACTGGCAGGAGGCGTTCGACCAGACGCTGTTCCCGGCCGTGCGGATGTCCCGTGCGGTGGTGCCGCACCTCCGCCAGCGCGGCGGCGGCGTCATCCTGATGATCGCGTCGATCTTCGGCCGAGAGACCGGCGGGCGCATGACCTACAACGCCGTCAAGGCCGCGGAGATCAGCCTGGCCAAATCGCTCGCCCAGCAGCTGGCGCGCGACAACATCCGCGTCAACAGCGTGGCGCCGGGTTCGACGCTGTTTCCCGGCGGGTCGTGGTGGAAACGGCAGCAGGCCGATCCGGACGGAATCGCGGAGTTCGTCCGCCGCGATCTGCCATTCGGGCGTTTCGGCACGCCCGACGAGATTGGCAACGTCGTCGCCTTCCTGGCCTCGTCGAAGGCCAGCTGGGTGAGCGGCGCCAGCATCGTCGTGGACGGCTGCCAGTCCAGGTCGCTTTTCTAGCGAATGGTCCTGACTTTCGCCTCTTGATCGGTACCCGGGCGGCTGGTACGATCCACACCGATGCCGCTTTCCCCCGACCAGCCCGCTCAACTCCAGGGCCGCGACGATGCCCGACGCGACTCTGCGCTCGAACTGGCCCTGCGGGCGGTCGTGCCGGGGCCGTGGCCGGTGGACCGTCCCGACAACCCGGACGGCTTCATCACGGCCGTCCGCCGCCTGCCGGAGGCTGACGCGCGCTACGAGGATTTCCCGGCCGGCATCGATCCGCGCCTGCGCGCCGCGCTCGCCAGCCGCGGGATCGATCGGCTCTACACGCACCAGGCCCGCGCCATCGAGCATGCGCTGGCCGGCCGCCACGTCGTGGTCACGACGCCGACGGCTTCGGGCAAGACGCTCTGCTACAACGTGCCGGTGATGAACGGCATCCTGGCCGATCCGTCGTGCCGCGCGCTGTACCTGTTTCCCACGAAGGCCCTGGCGCAGGATCAGCTGGCCGAACTCGACCGCCTGTCGCAGGCGATTGCGAGGTCCGCCGATCTCGAGGTCGGCGTATTCACGTATGACGGCGACACGCCTCAGGACGCGCGGCGCGCGATCCGCGGCCGCGCCCACGTGGTGCTGACCAACCCGGACATGCTGCACGCGGGGGTCCTGCCGCATCATCCGCGATGGGCCAAGCTGTTCGAGAACCTGCGTTTCGTCGTCATCGACGAACTGCACGCGTATCGGGGCGTGTTCGGCAGCCACCTCGGCAACGTGCTGCGGCGGCTGCGGCGCATCTGCCGGCACTACGGATCGTCCCCGACGTTCATCTGCTCGTCGGCGACCATCGCGAACCCGGTGGGTTTGGCGGAGAGCCTGGTCGAGGAACCGTTCGCGCTGGTGGACGAGAACGGCGCGCCGAGGGGCGAGAAGCACTTCCTCTTCGTCAATCCGCCGATCGTCAACCGGCAGCTGGGCATCCGGCGGTCGTACATCGCGCAGACCCGCGCCGTGGCGCTGGACTTCCTGAACAAGGGCCTGCAGGTGATCGTGTTCGCGCAGAGCCGGCTCTCGACCGAGATCCTGACGCGCTACCTGAAGGACGCGCACGAAGGCGAGCCAGGCGCGTCGGACGTGATCCGCAGGTATCGCGGCGGTTACCTGCCTCAGCGCCGGCGGGAGATTGAGAAGGGGTTGCGGGACGGCTCGGTGCGCGGCGTCGTGTCGACCAACGCCCTGGAGCTGGGCATCGACATCGGGGCCCTCGACGTGGCGGTGCTCGCCGGCTATCCCGGCACGATTGCTTCGACGTGGCAGCGGGCAGGGCGGGCGGGCCGGCGGGCGAGCCGATCCGCGGCCGTGATGGTGGCGAGCAGCGCCCCGCTCGATCAGTTCGTGGTGCGCCACCCGTCGTACTTCTTCGAGGCGTCGCCGGAACACGCGCTGGTCAATCCCGACAACCTGCAGATCCTCGTGGACCACGTGAAGTGCGCGGCGTTCGAGCTGCCGTTTTCGGCCACCGAAACATTCGGGCGCGAGCACGTCCAGGACATCCTGGCCATCCTGTCCGAGGAGGGGTTCGTGCACCTCAACCGGCCGGCCGGGGGCGACGAGACCACGGGGCAGTGGAACTGGACCAGCGAGTCGTACCCGGCCGACGCGATCAGCCTGCGGACGATCTCGTCGGACAATTTCGTCATTGTCGACAAGACCGACACGACGCGCGTCATCGGCGAGACCGATTTCAACTCGGCCATGGAGATCCTCCACCCGAAGGCCATCTACATTGTCGAGGGGCGCCTGTTCCAGGTGGAGGAGCTCGATATCGTCGGCCGCAAGGCCTACGTCCGCCACATCGACTGCGACTACTACACGGATGCGATCACGTACAGCCGCGTCACCGTGCTCGACGCGGCGGACGGCGCCGGCGAGCGGCCGAAGGCCCTGATCGGCCACGGCGACGTGCACGTCGTGTCGCGCGTGGTCGGGTTCAAGAAGATCAAGTTCTACACGAACGAGAACGTAGGGTCGGGCGAACTCGACCTGCCCGAGCGGCAGATGCACACCACGGCGTACTGGCTGACGGTGCCGCGCGAACTGATGATGGAACTGCCCTGCAGCGCGGACGACCGCCGCGACGGCGTGGTGGGGATGTCGTTCGCCATGCGGCAGATCGCGCAGCTCATCCTGATGTGCGACGCGCACGACATCGGGGTGTCCATCGGGCCGGCAAGCGAGCGCCCGGGCGGGCCGGCGCCCGAGGCCGTGCCGGCCGCGTCCTGGACGGCGGCCGTGGCCGACGGCGACGAGCCGCGCGTGTTCGTCTACGACAACTACCCCGGCGGCATCGGCTTCAGCGAGCCGCTGTACCGGATGCACGACGCCCTGCTGGCCCGCACGCGCGAGCTGATTGCCGGCTGCCCGTGCGAGTCGGGCTGCCCGTCGTGCGTCGGGCCGCTCGGCGATGTGGGACCGCGCGCCAAGGAAATCGCGCTCGAGATCCTCGAGCGCCTGTAGCGTGATCCGCAGTGGCACAGGGCTTCAGTCCTGTGTGAGGGCCTTTCGAACCCATGCCCCTCGATTCGAATCGTCTCGCGTCGCGCGTCCGGGAGCTGCTCCGGCAGGGGCCGGCGCCCGGCGGAACGCGCGGAGATGTGCGCCCGATCGCGCCGGGGTCGCCGGGCTCGCCCGGAGACGAGTCGCCCCGCGAACTGCAGTACGTTCCCGAAGAGGCGGTCCCCGTCTCGCCGGATGCGCCATCAGGGTGCGTCATCATCGAGCGGCACTTCGATCTCGACGTTGCGCACGGGGCCGAACGGCTCGCCGGCTATGCCGGTGTCATCGAACGGTGCATCCCGGCCCTGGCCGTGCTGGCGGCGGACGACCGTGCCGCCGGATCGACGGGCCGTGAGCGGCCGAGCCGTCTGGACTTCGGCGGAGGCAGCAGAGCCCTGCGGGACGACCGGCAGCGGCCGGGCGTGCCCACCGGCGGACCGCTGCTGTTCTTCGACCTGGAGACGACCGGGCTGAGCGGGGGAGCGGGCACCATCGCGTTCCTGGTTGGTTGCGGCTACTTCGACGCCGGGGGCTTCCACACGCGCCAGTACTTCCTTGCGGGCTACGAAGCCGAACACGAACTGCTCGGTCACCTTGCGGCGTTGACGAGGGAGTTCGGCGGTCTCGTCACGTTCAACGGCCGGACGTTTGACGTGCCCCTCATCGACACGCGGTACCACTTTCACCGCCTGGCATCCCCGTTCGAGGCGATGCCGCACTTCGACATGCTGCATCCGGCTCGGCGGCTGTGGCGCCGGCGCGGCAGCGAAACCGCCCCGGCGGGACGGACTCGGGCCGGGCGTGATCGCGGGACGGAGCCGCTTCCCGACTCGTCGAGTTGCGCGCTCGGCGCGCTCGAGGAGGCGTTGCTCGGCGTCAGCCGCGTTGGCGATGTGCCCGGGTCGGAGATCCCGGCCCGCTACTTTCACTACCTGCGGAGCGGGGACCTGGAGCCGCTGCAGGCCGTCTTCGAACACAACCGTCTCGACATCCTGTCGCTGGCGGCGCTCACCGCGCTGGGCATGCGTATTGTGGATGACGGGCCTGACGCGCTTCGCACCTCGCACGAGGCGCTGGCGATGGGGCAGCTGTACGCCGGGCTCTGCCGGCATGACGAGGCCGAAGCGTGTTTCGCCAGGGCCGTCGCGCTCGACGGCGGGAGCGGCAAGGATGGGCGCCCGTCCGCAGGAGGCGCGTTCGGTGCCGAGGCTCTCCGGCGCCTGGCAATCCAGCGGCGGCGCCAGCAGCGGTTCGACGAAGCCGCCGAGGCCTGGACGGGGATTCTCGACGCCGGCGTGCGCGGCAGCCTCGCGCAGGAGGCGCGCTGCGCTCTCGCGATTCACCACGAGCATCGCCGGCGCGATCCCGAGACCGCGCGGACCGTTGCCGCCCGTGCGTTGGCCGCTGAGCGCGATCCCGCCGCGATCGAGGCGTGGCGCCACCGGCTGAGCAGGCTCAATCGCAAGCTCGGGCTGACGGGATCGAAAGGGTGAACGGCCGATGCTGACCGAACGGAAAGGGTACGCGATCGTCAACGGCCGGCTCGCGCAGTTCCGGGCGCCGGGCCACGACCCCGGCTGGGATGACGCCTGGCGGTCGCTTGGCGACGAGACGCTCCGTCACATCCTCCGGCCCACCAGGAGACTTGGGAGCCTTGGGCGCTGCTTCCTGAAGTGGCTGCCGAAGGACGGCATGGTCCTCGAGGCGGGCTGCGGGACCGGCATCTGGGTCCACCGGCTCCGCGGGCGTGGATACGCGTGCGTCGGGGTCGATCGCAGCCTCAGCGCGCTGGCTGCGTCGCTGCGCGTGGTGCGGGACCTGCCGGTGACAGGGGGCGATGTCCTGGCGCTGCCATTCGCCGACGGGGCGCTCGGCGGGTACATCAGCCTCGGCGTGATCGAGCATTTTCAGGAGGGCCCGTCGCGTGTGCTGCGCGAGGCCGTTCGAGTGCTGCGGCCGGGCGGCGTGGCAATTGTCTCGGTGCCCTACCACAGTCCGATCCGGCGGACCGCGATCGCACCCGTGTCGCAGGCTGTCCTCGAAGACCGTGGATATGCCTTCTATCAGTACTACTTCACGTTTGAGGATCTGTGCGGGGAGTTGGCGGCTGCGGGGCTGGAGCCCCTGCCGGAGACCTGGTACTACGAGCTCGGCAAAGGCCTGACCGACGAACGCTGGCCATGGCTGGCTCCGCTGTTCCGGTGGAGCCCGTTGCGCCTGGCCTACGACGCCGCGTTCCGGCGCTTCTCGCCGGTCGCGGCGAGAAGCGGGCACATGGTCACGGCAATCGCGCGCAAGCGCGGGTGAGACGGGGATGCGGTCGGCAGACTTTACGCGGAGGCGGACTTGGCCGGCTTTTTCGCAGTCGCCGCCTTCTTGGCGGTCGCGGCGGTCTTGCGGGCCTCGACGGTCTGCGCGCCGAACTTCTTCGTGAACCGCTCGACCCGGCCCTCGATGTCGAGGATCTTCTGGCGGCCCGTGTAGAACGGGTGGCAGCTCGAGCAGATTTCGAGGTGCAGCTCCTGCTTCGTCGAACGCGTCTTCCATGTCGCCCCGCACGCGCAGCGGGCCTCGACCTCGTAGTACTTCGGATGGATGTCAGGCTTCATTACTCGGCTCCTTGGCACGGTCACGAACTTCTCATTATATCAGGACGCTGGGGTCAGGTCCAAAATCGCGCGTTTGTTTGGGGACGGGTTAGTTTTCCACAGGTTCCGCCTGCTTTGAACCTGTGGAAAACTAACCCGTCCCCAAATGCAAACGATCAGGGAATCACTGTCGTGCGGTCCCAGCGGTGGCGCCGCAAGGCCGTCAGACAGCCGGCGTCCAGCGGCCGGCCGTCGCTCGCCGCGACGTTCCGGTCCACGTGGGCGGCCGTCCGCATCCCGGGGATGACGGTGCTCATGCGCGGGTGATGCAGCGTGAACCGCAGCGCCAGTTCAGCCAGGTCCATCCCGCCAGGCGCATCCGGCCTGATGCGATCGACTCTGGCCAGCGTTTCCCGCAGGTTGTCCGGCGTGAAGTACACGTTGCGCCAGTCGCCAGCCGGCCACGTCGCCCCGACCTTCAACGCACCGGTCAGGCTGCCTTCGTCGAACGGCACTCGCGCGATCACCGCCACATCCAGCGCCTCGCACAGCGGAAACAACTCGTCTTCCGGGGCCTGGTCGAAGATGTTGTAGACCACCTGGACCGCGTCGATGACGCCGGTCCGGAGTGCCTTCGCGACGTTCATCGGCTCCCACCGGTTGACGCTGATGCCGATGCCCCGAACCAGCCCCTCTTCCTTCAGCGCGGACGCGGCCCTGACCCACGAGTCGTCTTCGGCCCAGGCGTCCGTCCAGACGTGGAACTGCTGCAGGTCGACCCGGTTCAGGCCGAGGTTGCGCAGGCTCCGCTCTGTCGATGCCCGGATGTGGTCGGGCGGGAACGCGTCCGCCAGCGGCGTCGTGTCGCGGGCCGGCCACTTGAGGTTCTTCGGCGGGATCTTCGTCGCGACAACGGGTGCCGGGCCCTGCCAGTCCGCGAGGACATCACGGATCAGCTGTTCGCTGCGGCCGTTGCCGTAGGCGAGCGCCGTGTCGAGGAAGTTGCAGCCGGACTCGAGGGCCCGGCGCAGCGCGGCCCGGGACGCGTCGTCGTCCGACCCCGACCAGCCGCCCATGCCCCAGGTGCCGAGGCCAATCTCGGCCACCTGCCATCCGAGCCGCCCGAACCGCCGGTACTTCATCGGTTCATCGCGGCGAGGAACTCCGCGTTGGTCTTGGTCTTGCCCATCTTGCTCAGCAGCAGTTCCATCGCGTCGACGGCATTGAGCGGATCCAGGACCTTGCGCAGCACCCAGACCTTGCTGAGGATGTCCTTTTCGAGCAGCAGTTCTTCCTTCCGCGTGCCGCTCTTCTGGATGTCGATGGCGGGGAACACGCGGCGGTCGGCGAGCTTCCGGTCGAGCAGGATCTCGAGGTTGCCTGTGCCCTTGAACTCCTCGAAGATCACGTCGTCCATGCGCGATCCCGTGTCGATCAGCGCGGTCGCGACGATGGTGAGGGATCCGCCGCCCTCGATCTTGCGGGCGGCGCCGAAGAAGCGCTTCGGCTTCTGCAGGGCATTGCTGTCCACGCCGCCCGACAGGATGCGCCCGGACGCCGGCACCACGGTGTTGTAGGCGCGGGCCAGGCGGGTAATCGAGTCGAGCAGGATGACGACGTCGCGCCCGGTCTCGACCAGCCGCTTGGCCTTTTCGATGACCATCTCGGCCACCTGCACGTGACGCTGCGGCGGTTCGTCGAAGGTGGACGACACCACTTCGCCGCGCACCGAGCGCTGCATGTCCGTGACCTCTTCCGGCCGTTCGTCGATCAGCAGGACGATCAGGAACACTTCCGGGTGGTTCGCCATGATGCTGCTGGCGAGCGCCTGCAGCAGCATGGTCTTGCCCGTCCGGGGCGGTGCGACGATCAGGGCGCGCTGCCCCTTGCCCACCGGCACCATCAGGTCGATTACCCGCGTGCAGAGCTCCTCGGGATTGTGCTCGAGGTTGAACTTGGACTCGGGGTAGAGCGGCGTCAGGTTCTCGAAGAAGACCTTTTCCTTCTTTCGCTCCGGCGAGTCGAAGTTGACCGCGTCCACCTTCACCAGCGCAAAGTAGCGTTCGCCCTCGCGGGGCGGGCGGATCTGGCCCGACACCGTGTCGCCGGTCTGCAGCTCGAACCGCCGGATCTGCGACGGCGACACGTAGACGTCGTCGGGACCGGGCAGGTAGTTGTAGTCGGGACCGCGGAGGAAGCCGTAGCCGTCCGGCAGGGTTTCGAGGACGCCCTCCGAGAACATCAGGCCGTTGCGCTCGCTGCGCGCCCGGAGGATCTGGAAGATCAGGTCCTGCTTGCGCATACCCGTCGCCCCGGGCAGATCGAGCTGCTTGGCGACGCCCGTGAGGGCGGCGATGTTCATCGTCTTCAACGTCGCGAGGTCAATGCGCTCGACGTCGACGGTCTTCTCGGCGTCTACCGCGCCTGCGGCGTCCACTGGTCCAGTTGTTGCGCTATCCATGTCCACAGCTCGTCAATGCCCTCTCTGTGTTGCGCCGACGTCATCAGCGCCTCCTGGCCGAACGCGCGCGCCATCGCGTGCGCCGACCGCTGCCGCTCCGCGCGCGACAGCTTGTCCGCCTTCGTGGCCACCAGGCGCAGCGGGCATCCCTGCGCGGCGAACCACCGGAAGGCTTCGAGATCCGGTTCCAGCCCCGGGTGGCGGGCGTCCACCAGCAGCAGGACGGCGGCGATGTTCGGCCGCATCCACGCGCCTGGCGCCTCGCCGAAGAAGTACTCCTGGGCCAGCGATTCGAACCCGCGGCCTTCTTTGGCGCCGCGGGCGTATCCGTAGCCCGGCAGGTCCACGAGATGGAACGCGGATCCCCGTTCGCGTTCCAGCCGGTAGTAGTTGGCCAGCCGGGTCTTGCCGGGGGCGGCGCTCGTGCGCGCCAGCGTCCGCCCGGCCAGCGCGTTGATCAGCGCGGACTTCCCGACATTGGACCGCCCCGCGAGGGCCAGTTCAGCCAGCGGGGTCTGCAAGAGGCCGCGCGCGTTCGCGGCGCTCGTCACGAACGTGGCGGCCGATAGTCGTACGTTTGCCATTCGGCTGTTCGGGTCAGGCCCAGCGGCCTTGCGTCACCGGGGGGCCGTCAGCCCCGCCTGTCAGTGCGTGACCCGATCATCTCCGGCGGCGTGCGGCACCTTTACGGGCTCGATCGCCGATCCGGGCAGCGGGCGGCCGGGCAGGGGCCCTGCCATGGCAACCCGCAGCACTTCGTCCATCGTGTCGACCAGATAGATGCTCATGACGTCCAGGACGTTCCTGGGAATGTCCGCCAGGTCCTTCTCGTTGTCCTTCGGCAGGATGAGGCTGGTGATTCCGGCTCGATGGGCCGCCAGCACCTTCTCCTTGACGCCGCCGATCGGCAGGACCTTGCCGCGCAGCGTGATCTCGCCCGTCATGGCCACGTCGCGGCGCACGGCCACGCCGGTGAGGATCGACACCAGCGCTGTGGCCATCGTGATGCCCGCCGAGGGGCCGTCCTTGGGGATGGCGCCTTCGGGCACGTGGATGTGCACGTCGTTGCGGCGGTGGAAGTCCTTGTCCACGCCCAGGTCTTCGGACCTCGAACGGACCCAGCTGAGCGCCGCCTGGGCGGACTCCTGCATGACATCGCCGAGCTTGCCGGTGAGGGTCAGCCGGCCGCGGCCCGACATCAGCGTCGCCTCGGAGACGAGAATCTCGCCGCCGACCTCGGTCCAGGCCAGCCCGGTGGCGAGCCCGACTTCGTTCTTGGTCTCGGCCATCGTCGGCCGGAACTTCGGCACGCCCAGGTACTGCGTCACCTTCTCGGCGTTGATCTCCTCGATGTAGGCCTTGCCTTCGAGGACCACGCGGCGGGCGACCTTGCGGCAGATCGACTGGATCTCGCGCTCCAGGCTGCGCACCCCGGCCTCGCGGGTGTAGCGCTGGATCACGGTCTGCAGCGCCTCGTCGGTAAACGTCACGTTGGACGGCAGCAGGCCGGTGCCCTCGAGCGTCTTCGGCACCAGGAACCGCTTGGCGATTTCCGTCTTCTCCTGCTCGGTGTAGCCGGGCAGCTGCAGCACTTCCATGCGGTCGCGCAGCGCCTGGGGCACCGTGTGCAGGACGTTGGCCGTGCAGATGAACATCACGTTCGAGAGGTCGTACTCGACGTCGAGGTAGTGATCGAGGAACGTGTGGTTCTGTTCCGGGTCGAGCACCTCGAGCAGGGCGGCGGACGGGTCGCCGCGGAAGTCCATCGACATCTTGTCGACTTCGTCCAGCAGGAAGACCGGGTTCTGCGTGCCGGCCTTCTTCATCATCTGGATGATCTGGCCGGGGAACGCGCCGATGTACGTCCGGCGATGGCCGCGGATCTCCGCCTCGTCGCGCACGCCGCCCAGCGACAGCCGGACGAACTGGCGGTTCATCGATCGCGCCACCGACTTGGCCAGCGAGGTCTTGCCGACGCCCGGAGGGCCCGCCAGCGTGAGGATCGTGGCCTTGGGCTTCTTGACGAGCGCCCGGACGGCCAGGAACTCCAGGATCCGCTCCTTGATCTTCTCGAGCCCGTAGTGATCCTGGTTCAGGATCTCCTCGGACCGTTTCAGGTCGCGGCTCTCCTTCGACTTCTTGTGCCACGGCATGGCCACGAGCCAGTCGAGGTAGTTCCGCGACACGGTGGCCTCGGCGGACATCGGCGGCATGGCTTCCAGGCGCTTCAGCTCCTGGTACGCCTTCTCCGCGACCTCCTTCGGCATCCGGGCCTTCTCGATCTTCTTCTTGAGCTCGTCGACCTCGTTGCCCTTTTCGTCCTTGCGGCCGAGTTCCTTCTGGATCGCCTTCATCTTCTCGTTGAGGTAGTACTCCTTCTGCGCCTTCTCCATCTGCTTCTTGACGCGCGTCTGGATGCGGCGATCCACCTGGAGCTTGTCGACCTCGGCCTCGAGGATGGCACTGATGCGGTTCAGGCGCTCGAGCGGCGAGATCA
>Ga0334722_10001048_pt1 | contig 36363 bp, 28 predicted proteins | sample C3_bottom_MG_FD_207210 | JGI IMG/M metagenome (GOLD analysis project Ga0334722, IMG submission 207210) | Sediment microbial communities from Yellowstone Lake, YNP, Wyoming, USA - C3_bottom | ecosystem: Environmental > Aquatic > Freshwater > Lake > Sediment | place: USA: Wyoming | collected... | reverse complement strand
CGAGCTTGAAAAAAGCAACAGTGAGCTTATCAAATCAAACCAGATCAAGGCCCGCTTTATATCAAATATGAGCCATGAACTCAGGACACCGCTCAATTCGATCCTCGGTTTTTCGGAGATACTCCTCGAAAAGACCTTCGGTGACCTTAACGACAAGCAGCACCGGCATGTGTCGAACATCTCATCCTCAGGAAAACATCTCCTCCAGCTCGTCAATAATATCCTGGATCTCGCCAAAATAGAGGCCGGAAAGATTGATCTCTTTTATGAAGACTTCGACATACGGCAGGCTATTGACGAAGTCTCCATGATCATGAACTCGCTTGCCGCAAAAAAAATGATTAACATAAAAACCGAGATCGGTCCGGAGACCGGGAGCTTTCATGCAGACAAGGTAAAGTTCAAGCAGATTCTGTATAACCTGATTTCGAACGCCATCAAGTTCACCCCTGAGGGCAGCGAACTCGGGATCACGGTCAGCTCTCTGGAGAATAGAAATGCCGTTCTCCCCTGGGCGATTGACGGACAGCAGTTCCTGCAGGTGACGGTCTGGGACAGAGGCATCGGGATACGGCCGGAGGACGCCGATCGGATATTCGAAGAGTTTGAGCAGGCCGATTCCTCGATGGCACGTAACTTTGAAGGAACCGGTCTCGGCCTGGCACTGACAAAAAAACTGATAGACCTGCACGGGGGACAGATAACCCTCAAGAGTGTCTATGGGGAGGGAAGCGAGTTTACTTTTTATCTCCCCCGGATCCGATCAGAAGAAAAGAATATTGTGCCGGAGGAATTCATGCCCTTGCAGGATACCTTCCCCTGGCTTAAGGAAGAGGCCCCTCTTGTCCTTGTTGTCGAAGATGACCTGCCGACCTCGGAAATTCTTACGATACACCTCACAAAGGCAGGATACCGCGTTATCCATGCCTATGACGGTGTTGAGGCTATAGCCAAGGCAAAGGAATTGAGGCCTTTCTTAATCACGCTGGACGTCATGCTCCCCAGGAAAGACGGTTGGGAGGTCCTGCAGACGCTCAAGGCAGACCATGAGACGAACACCATACCGGTCATCATCCACTCGATGATCGACAACAAGGACCTGGCGTTTGCTCTTGGCGCATCCGACTATCTGTTAAAGCCTATCGACAAAACCGCACTGCTCGGGAAAATGAGTGAGCTTGCACTGTTCACCCGCAAGAACAGTCTGCCCATATCCATCCTCCTCATATCCACTGACATGGAAATGCAGGAGCAGATACATAAGATGTCGGTCGCGAACGGGTTTCTTTTTGACACCGCCCCCGGACAGGATGAAGGGATTGAACTTGCAGCAGCAACGAGGCCGCATATTATCATGATTGACCTCAGCACCAGCGGATTCGGGGTGATCAGTGCAATCAAGGGCAACGCGGCAACCATGGACATCCCGGTCTTTGCCCTCACCAATAAAGACCTCTCGATTGCTGAACGCCAGGACCTCACCGGGCAGATAGAGCGGATACTGAAAAAAGACAGCCTGATTGAAAATGACCTTGTCATGCACCTGAAGGACCTTGAGGTGCTTCATCCGCGGCGTGCCGGTCTGGTGGATGAACTCACCGGTCTCTTCAACCACCGCTATCTGCAGCTGAGGCTTGCGCAGGAAGTAAGCAGATCACGCAGGTACAGAACCCCGCTGACACTTCTTCTTCTTGATGTCGACAACTTCGGCCACTATGTGAAGCACAAGGGGCAATACCATGGCAACCTTGTGCTGAAAAAAATTGCAGACCTTTTAAAACGGAGCATCCGCGGCTCGGATGTACTGGTAAGAAATGGCGGCGATGCCTTCAGCGTCATCCTCTCGAACACGACCCCCGCAGCCGGCCTCGCGCTCGGGAAGCGCTTTAATGCCATAATCTCCGACTACCCTTTCCTCTTCGAAGAGGTCCAGGGCCGGGGCAAAATAACCGTCAGTGTGGGCATTGCCACGCTGAAAGACCAGTCGACGGAGGAACTGATCCGGGGCGCTGAGGCCGCGTTGATGGTTGCACTGCAAAAAGGCGGCAATGCCGTCGAAGTCTTTGAAACACTGGAGTATAAATCTCATGGATAATTCCCTCTCGGTCATTCCGCTCGGCGGAGCAGAAGAAATCGGTCTCAATATGACCGTTCTCGAATACGGCGATGACATGATTGTCATCGATGCCGGCCTGATGTTCCCGGAAGAAGGCATGCTTGGCATTGACTATGTGATACCGGACTTCACGTACATTCTCGAAAACAGGGAGAAGCTCAGAGGCATTTTCCTGACCCACGGGCATGAAGACCACACCGGCGCCCTCCCCTTCCTCCTGAAGGAGTTGAGCGTGCCGGTCTATGGCACCCCGCTCACTATCGGGCTTGTCAGGGAAAAACTCGTCGAACATAACCTCCAGGACACGGAACTCGTTTCCGTAAGGCCGCGTGAAATTGTTACCCTGGGCGTCTTCGTTGTCGAGTTTCTCCGCGTAACGCACAGCATTGTGGACGGCGTCGGGTTCGGGATAACGACACCTGAGGGCCGCATTGTCCATACCGGCGATTTCAAGATTGACCCGACCCCTGTCGACGGTCAGCTGATGGATTTCCATAAATTCACGGAATACGGTGAGAAAGGCACGATCCTCCTCATGTCCGACAGCACCAATGCTGAGAAGGGCGGTTTCACTTTTTCTGAAAAAGAGGTCAGGCGCGCCTTCGAGCGGATATTCGCACAGGCAAAAGGAAGAATTATCATTGCAACGTTCGCTTCGAACATCCACCGGATACAGCAGGCGATCGATGTTGCAACCATGTTCAACAGGAAGATAATCCTTTCAGGCAGGAGCCTCATCTCGAACACGCAGATCGCCCTGGATCTCGGGTATCTGAGGATCCCTGAAGATACCTGGCTGCGACTTGAGGATCTGAAGAAGCTGAGCGACAATGAGGTGGTGATCATCACTACCGGGAGCCAGGGAGAGCCGATGAGCGCCCTTTCCCGCATTGCCGTCGGCGAGCATAAGCAGATAAAGGTCAAGGAAGGCGATGTCGTCATCCTGTCGGCAAAGATGATCCCGGGCAATGAACGGGCGATCGGCAGAATTATTAACCACCTGTTCCGGCGCGGCGCTGACGTTATCTATGACAAGGTCTCGGAGATCCATGTCTCGGGACATGCCTCGAAAGAAGAATTAAAGCTGATGCTGAACCTGGTGCGGCCGAAATATTTCATGCCGATCCATGGAGAATACCGGCATAAGGTATACCACGCACGGCTGGCTGAAAACACAGGCATTGAGAAACCCGACATCTTTCTGCTCGAAAACGGCGAGGTGCTTGAAATCTCGGGGGGTATCGCTGCAAAAAACGGGAAGGTTTCTTCCGGCCGGGTCTATGTCGACGGCAAGGGAGTGGGAGATGTCGAAGAAATGGTGCTGCGCGACCGGAGACGTCTTGCCCATGACGGCATCGTCCTGATCATTATCGGGATCGAGAAGATCACCGGAGATATTGTCTCGGGCCCGGACATTATCTCCCGGGGCTTCGTCTTTGAAGACGCATCACAGGATGTGATCAACGACGTCAGGGAACTGGTCTATGTGAGCATCAAGAAACTCGACAATGAGATCATAAACGACCGGGAACTGCTCCAGGCAAAGATCAGGTCCATACTGAAAAAATACCTGCGCAATACCATGGACAGAATGCCGATGATCCTGCCGATCATCTTTGAAATATAGAGCCCGCTAATGCACCCGGGGACTGACTCTGAGCAGTGATGCGTGCACTCCCGTAAAACATATGCTGGAAGGTACAATACCGCTATGAGACTATCGTGATTACAGGCGCATACAGAAGACTGCGGGCTGATCTCTTTATGGTCATATTCCTCGGAATGCTCCTGCTGAATGCAGCGGCTGCTGCGTCCGAGACCTTAAAAATAGGCGGGGTCGGGACCGCGCTTGGATCCATGAAACTTATTGCCGCGGCCTTTGAAAAATCGAACCCGGGCATCAGGGTCGTCGTCATCCCGAGTCTGGGAAGCAGCGGGGCTGCTGCTGCAGTGCATAAGGGCGCCCTTGACATTGGCCTTATGGGAAGACCGTTTAAAGAAGAGGAAGCCGGAAGCGGTATGAAGGTACTTGAATATGCGCGAACACCCTTTGTTGTCGTCACAAAAAACAGGTCTATGCCAACGGGAGTAACAACAGCTGAGCTGGTGAAGTTTTTCAGGGGTGATACAAAGACCTGGCCCGACGGCAAGCCGATTCGCCTGGTCCTCCGGCCCGCATCCGACGTTGACTCGGCTCTGGCGAAAGATATATCTGCCGACATGCGCAGCGCGCTCGATGACGCACATGCCCGCATGGGGATGCTCACTGCCACCACGGACCAGGATAATGCCGATTTAATCGAAAGAACACCGGGCTCGCTCGGGTTCTCAACGCTTACCCAGGTTATAGCGGAACACCGGGCACTGAAGATTCTTTCCTTCAACGGCATGAATCCTTCGGTGAAAGCGCTTGCGTCCGGTTCCTATCCGCTTTTCAAACCCCTTTTTCTTATCACAAAAAAGGAACCGGCAGGGAGCATAAAAAAGTTTATTGATTTTGTCACACAGGCAGAGGGGAAAAAAATACTCGAAGCTTCAGGGAACCTGCCGTTGGGAACCCGGTGAGCAGGCCTCTATGTCCCTGAGAAAAAACCTTACCAGGATTATCAGCGTCCTTGCCGGGACAGTGCTTGCTCTGATCGTCATCATTTTTCCCGTAGGGTATTTTCTGAACTCGTCGCAATATGTTGCCGGCAGCCTCGAGACTGAGGTTGAGATCACGGCAAAGAGCATAACGCGGATCATCATAGAAAACCCCGAGTTATGGGAATTTGAGAAGCTCCGGATTGAGGCTCTGCTGGAAGCCCGCCCGCGGAAGGAATTCCCGGAGACACGGCGGGTGATTAATATAAATAATGAACTCATAGCAGAAAGCTCTGACAGGCCCGCAGGGCCGGTGATGGTGCGCTCCGCTGCTCTCTATGATGCGGGAACCGTTGTCGGCAGGATTGAAATATCGCGGTCTCTAAGACCGCTCATCGTGCGAACGGGACAGATTGGACTTCTCATGCTGCCTCTTGGGATTTTGGCATTCATAGTCCTCCACACCCTGCCGATCCGGGCCATATATAAATCTGAACAGGCATTGCGTCAGTCTGAAGAAAAATACCGCGATCTTTTTGAGAATGCCAATGATGCCATTTTTGTCCTCGGCGCTGACCTTCATTACCAGGACGCAAATAAAAAGGGTCTGGAACTGTTCGGATATACCAAACATGAACTTCTTTCGCTAAGGATACCCGACCTGATACCGCCTGAGCAGCTTTCCCGGTCTCAGCGCGAATTCAACAAACTGGCGAACGGGGGAAGCTATGAGAAATTCATCGGAAAAGTAATCAGGAAGGATGGAACCATACTGGACGTCGAGGTGAGCTCCTCAGCCATTATTGAAAAAGGTGCCATTGTCGGATCGCGTGACATCGTGCGTGATATTACCGGGAGAATGAAGATGGAAGAAGAGATCCGGAAATCCCAGAAGCTGGAATCACTGGGCATAATGGCTGGCGGCATTGCCCATGATTTCAATAATCTTCTGACCGGGATCCTGGGAAATATATCCATAGCCCTGCTTCATGTCGACAGGGACAACAACACCCGCCGGCGGCTTATGGAGGCAGAGAAGGCTTCATTGCGCGCAAAGGGTCTGGTACAACAGCTTCTTACCTTTTCGATCGGCGGCGCACCGATCAAGAAGACCGTTATGATTAACAACCTCATCAGGGAATCAGCACTGTTTTCGCTCCGGGGGACGACAGTCAAGTGTAATTTTTCAATACCGGACGATCTTCTGCCCGTCGAGGTTGATGAAGGCCAGATAAACCAGGTCATCAATAATCTGGTCATTAACGCGGTTCAGGCCTCGCCGGCCGGAGGAACAATTCATATCGCTGCTGAAAATATTTCGCTGGCCAATCCCGGGGGCCTTTCGCTTGATCCAGGGGAATATGTCCGCCTCGATATCCAGGATTTCGGCATGGGTATTCTGAAGGAACATCTCGTCAAAATATTCGCCCCCTTCTTCTCGACAAAGCTGGGCGGCAGCGGCCTCGGGCTGGCTACCGCTTATTCAATAATCAAAAAACACGGAGGTCAGATCACGGTCGATACCGAACTGGCAGCCGGCACAACGTTTCATGTCTTTCTGCCGGCATCCGATAAGCTGCTTTCACCCTCACGTATCGAAGATGAACAGCCTCTTCATGGAAAGGGAAACATCCTTGTTATGGACGATGAGGAGATCATCCGGGACGTCGCCGCGGAGATGCTTAAGGAGATGGGATATGCGGTTGAGGTAACGACCGACGGTGCGAAGGCCCTTGAAGCCTTTGCCAGGGCAAGGGTATCGGGAATGCCGTTTGATGTTGTCATACTGGACATTACCATCCCCGGCGGACTGGGAGGGCAGCAGACGGTCGAGAAGATGATCGAGATCGATCCTCATGTCAAGGCAATTGTATCGAGCGGTTATTCCCACGATCCGATCATGTCTGATTATCGGAAATACGGATTCAAGGGCGTTGCTGCAAAGCCTTACCGGATCAAAGAACTCGGCGACACCATCGCGGCAGTTATAGGGGGGACGTAGTATGACCGGGTTCGATATTGTTGCACTGTCTGTCATCGGTCTGACCGTGGCCCTGGGATTATGGAAGGGACTCGCGGTCCAGGTCTTCGGCCTTGCGGGACTGATCCTGGGATATATACTGTCAGTCAAGTACTACCTGAGCGCTGCCAGACTGCTGCCGGATATCAGCCAGGGAACCGCAAGGATCGCCGGGTTTCTCGCCATATTCATCGCCTGTATCATAGCAGCCTATATCCTGGGCAGGCTTTTGGGAAAACTGCTGAAGATCGCCGGACTCGGCTGGGCAAACAGGCTCTTCGGAGGGGTGCTGGGACTGCTGAAGGGCACCCTGATTGTCTCGGTCATCATGGTCGTCCTGGTCGCGTTCCTCCCCTCTGACAGCGTCATGATGAAGCAGTCAGTCACAGTCCCGTACCTCGTATCCGTCACCAGGCTGTTCGGAGCAGCCATACCCGAAGATATCAAGGCGAGGTACAAAAGCAGGATTGAGCTGTTCAGGACTCTTCAAAAAACAGGGGAAGAAGAGTGAAAGTCTGTCGCCGGACATCAGAGATCGGGCGAACCTAAAAAAAGGCCCCTGCTCTTTCAAGCAGGGGCCCGGACCTTAATCTAAGATAAATCTCCCGTATTCACGGAAATGTCACTGTTTACAAGCCTGCATGCCCTCTGATCTCGCGGCGGGCAGCCATATCCATAAGCACCTTTTCCGTTCCGAACTTGCCCGGCTCGTACTTCTTCAGTTTGAGGGCCTCACGCGCCTTGTCGATATAGTCCAGTGCCATGGCCAGAATCTTTTCAGGATCAGGCTCGAAGACAAACGCACCCTTGAACCTTTCCATCCAGACTTCGGTCATGATCCTGGTCACTTCTTTCGAAGCCTCAACGGGTGAATTACCGCCGAAGATAACCGGCACCCCGGATGCCGCGAAATAGCAACCGATCGCGATCGCCTTTTCAGACATCCATTCAGGCGCTATACCTACCGCAGGCATGCCGCCGATCTCATCGGAAAGGCCTCCCTCGGCTGCCATGGCGCTTGCGATGGTCAGGATCCTCGAGTTATCCACACAGGAACCGAGATGCAGAATCGGCGGTATGCCAATGGCCTCGCAAACCTCCCTGAGACCGGGTCCGGCATTCTCCAGTGCCATCTCCGGCTGCAGATATCCGGAAGTCCCGCATGCGGCAGAACCGCAGCCGGTCGAAACGATGAGTACGTCATTCTTGATCAGCTCGGTCGCAAGAAACTTGTGGAGTCCGGTCGACGGAACCCTCGGGTTGTCACAGCCTGCGAGACCGACAACCCCGCGAATTCTGCCTGCCATGATCGCATCATTAAGAGGTCTGAAAGAACCCCTCCAGGTGCCTCCCTGCATATACTCGATATACTCGTGCGAGAATCCGCCAATGACAGGAAACTTCTCGGTGATATGACTACCCTGGGTCTTTCTGTTGGTGAAATTGTCAATGGCAAGTCTTACAATCTTCCTGGCAATATCCTTGGCATGATGCTCATCGAACTGGATATGCTCTGCCCCGTTGATCTTGGCCTTCTCGCTGGTTGTTACAACCTTGGTGTGGAACTTCTTTGCGATTTCCGTGATGGCCGGCATTATACACTGGACATCCACCGTCATGAGATCCACAAGGCCGGTCATGATGCCGAGTTCCTGGTTGGTGAAACCTCCGGCCGTGGGAATTCCGTGTCTCATCAGGACTTCGTTCGCCGTGCAGCACATACCACCAAGGTTCACGCCTTTTGCGCCCTTGGACTTGGCATACTCCACGATTTCCGGCTCATTGACAACATCCACCATCATCTCCGCCATGAGCGGCTCATGACCATGGACCACCAGGTTCACTTCATCTTCCTTGAAGATGCCGAAACTCGCCTCAGCCCTGATCGGTTTCGGCGTGCCGAACAGGATATCGGTGATATCGGTTGATATCATGCACCCTCCCCAGCCGTCGGCAAGTGCGGTACGAAGCCCCTGCGTCAACAGATGATCAGCATCATGATCAACGCCTATGTTGGTGCGGTGCATCGCCTCGACCACCTCGCGGTCTATGCTTCTCGGTACAATGCCCCACTTCCGCCATCTCTCGAGGGTCTTCTTAGGTGCCCGCTTTGCAAAATTGATCTCGCCGCCCATCTGTCTTCCGAAGTCTTCTATTACCTTTGTAGCTACGTCCCGGGCGACATCATTGACTGTTCTGCCTTCGAACTCGATTTCGAGATATCCGGCGACCCGGTAGAGTTTCCGGACATCGGTAATCTTGAAGTCAGGGGCCTTGCCGTTGGCCACATCGAGAAGCGTATAGGCCATGCCCCTTGCATGATCGGAATGCGCCGAGGTACCGGCAGCGATCATCCTGAGAAAATTTCTTGCGGCTACCGTGGGCAGTTGTGCGCCGCAGACGCCGCGGGCATCCTCTTCTGCATTCTTGCCGACAAGTCTGCAGGGTCCCATATGGCATACCTTGCAGCACGCACCGGTTTCACCAATCGGGCACGGCTTCATCTTCGCAGCCCTGTCAAAACAGGTGTCTATCTTCTGCTCCTCTGCCAGAAGAACCAGTTTCTCCGCGGCAGGGTTAGCACTATGCACTTTCTTTTCCATTACATACCTCCGTTTTAATACGTAGTTATCACGATTCGCTTATATGATAGAATCCATCTCAAGCGCAGGATGGCCCTGAGCCGTAAGAAACTCCAGCAGTTTTTCAGAATCCTCGCAGATCGACTCATCAGCAATCTTATCGAGAAGGTCTGGTACGCCGGCCTCCTCACACCTCTTCTTGAATTCCTCAGCGATCCTCTCCTTGAGATTCTTCGGCATCCAGACGATTCTCTTGATGCCGCCGTCGCCAAAGAGGAATTTCTTGCTCGTGATGAAATTCACCCCAACACCCATAAAGCCGGGGGTCTGGGCTCCTCCGCCGACTGTACCGGCAAGCGTCGAGAATTTCATGCCTACCGGCGTCATGCCGATATGTCCCCGGTTGACAATCATGACACCGTTTGCCTCCGGTACAATCGCTATAATGCATTCAAAACACCCGCATGAGGTCATCGGGTTTTCCATGAGCGTATAAAGATTCATCGTCTCCACAGCACCGCCTGTCGCTTTTTTGAGGTACTCATCAGATCCGGTATATCGCCCATACCGCGCATCGACGCACTCTCCCTTCGCAATAGGCTGATTGCCGCCGGTCGGATCAATCTCGTAGGCAGCCTTGCCGTCCAGCCAGTTATAGGCACCACAGAGGCCGAGACGTTCCGGGGTGATAACGCAGACATGGGCCGGCGCAAAGGACTGACAGAGCAGACAGGAGTAGAAGACATCTACCGCCTCATCCGTCATGTTGCCGAGCCGATGGTCGCGTTCCTTGTATGCGGCACGGGCCTCTTCAAGCTTCTCCTTGACATCTTTCTCATCAATAAACAGAGTAACCTGCACCTTGTCGACAATGGATTTGAAGCGGTGATGCGCCATAGCAGCATTCACCACACCAAGATGCTCCAGGGTAAAGCCGTCCTTCTTGGCGGCATTGCTGATCCTGACCCAGTTAATATCGCGCTGCCCCATATGCCAGATGCCCTGGGCCTCGTTGATATTGGCATGAATTTTTCTTTCGATAACAGACTCGAAGTCCTTCTGCATCTTCCGGCCGGCCACTTCAATGAGAATTCCGAGCGGCAGTTGGCCGCCTTTTTCATAACGTTCCTGCCAGTTGTCCCCGACAATAATGACCTTGTTGTCCTCGATCTCATCGAGTTCGCGCATCCGGACCCATTCAAAAGCCGCTGTCCGCTGTCCGCCAAACTCGATAAAGGTGTCTTCCTTCCTGATGCGCTCGCCCTCAAACGCGGGCCCGAAGGCAACCGGGATCGGTGGCTTCTCGACCGTTATCTTCAGACCGCGAAGCTCAATAGCCCTGCGGACTATCTTGGAATGATCGAACTCCTTGTCAACTTCCTCGTACGTGCAGACACCAGTAGGATGGACAACAGGTATGTCCGAGTCGGCAATGGCAGGAAAGCCCATATTGATAGCGCCAGCGCCGGTGGTCCATATGATATCGGACAGAGGCCCGAGGACTATGGCAAAGGCAAAGACCCTGTCCTTCTGATACTTGAGATGTTCCTTGAAATCACCCGGTTTTTTCCCACCAAAGATAAGTGATGCCCTGATGGCCCAGTCAAGGGCATAGAGTGTATGCTCCGTATCCGGTCCGAGCGGAACAATTCGGGCATCCCACCCGAGTTCCACGCCCTTTCTGAGCAGCTGTTTGGTCATGCTGTTACCATTTACATTTCCGGATAGGAAGGTCAGAATATTCTTTTCCTGGAGTTCGCGGACGATATTTACGGCAATGTCATCAGTCGGAGCCGCTCCGATAATCGCCGCAAACCCGGGCATTGATCCGTCGACGAGCTGCACGCCGAGGTTTCTCTGAATCGTGTCAGAAATATACCCGTTGTAGACATAACCGGTTTCAGGGTCCGTGCAAGGCTCGAGCCCGTGGATATACCTCAGGGCAAGGAGAATTTCCTCAGCAAAGAGCGTCGCCATCCCCGAGTCCAGAGCCTCACCAAGGTATGGCTTCCAGATATGCTCGTCAGGCACATCATGGAGCAGCTCCTTTGCAAAGCCGAGTCCTACATTCATGTCCGCGAGGGTCTTGACCTGAAATCCCGTCATCGCATAGATCATTGGAAGGTAGAATGCGGTGTCAGGGAATTCAAATACAAAGTCCTTGCCCTTCTCTGCGATCGTCTTCTGCAGCATATCATCCACCTGCTTGACAAGTGTCTGGGCACCCCTAATCGCTGCTGTTGCAATTATCTTTGACATCTGACCTCCTTCTCCTGGCCGGGAACTCTGTCTAAGCGCCCGGACTCAGCTGCATGGTTATATTTTTAAATTATTTACTATAATAAATCAACTAATATTTCAACCCCTTGTCTTGAGAAACGCAGGGATGGCATTTGCCTCACGCGGACCGACCGTAATCTTCCAGCCAGGGAGCTTCTCCTCAATCGCGCCGCTCAGGATAGCCACATATCCCGGAATGATAAGTTCCTTGTTCGCAATCTCCTTTTCTATACCGCTTTCCTGAATAAAGGCCGCAATCTTCGTCGCCGTAAACTTGCCGGCTGCCCAGGCGGTAAGTACGGAAAGTCCTTCTGAATCCATGACAGCAAGTCTGCAGGAGACCTTGCTGTTTTCTATCTCGCCGGAGACGATGAAATAGGTGAGCGAAAAGTTGGTCGTAACAAAAAGAGGGGAATCCGGCTTCGGATCGCCGATATTGTATATCTTCTGCTCAACCTGCATCGGCACCTGAGGATCTGTATAGATATTCTGTCTCAGGGTGAAGAGTGCAAGATTTTTCCATTTCTCTATACTGCTGAGCACAACAATGGATGAATATTTCGCAATGCAGACAGAGGCCACAAGCGCTTCCAGCATGCTGTCGTTGCGCTGTGCAAAACTGATGACCGGGAACCCGAGGGGCTTGAAGTTCTTCTTGATCGCGGCCCTTCTGACGAGGGTATTATGCTCAATGATGCCCTTGGCCTTCCGGGCCCCTGAGTCGAGGACCAGGTCCTCAACGCCCAAGCCCTTGGCCTTCTCGGTGAGCGTGGAAAGTTCCTCCAGGTTCGCCGCCGATATGCCGAGTGATGCCTTATGGTTTTTTGCAACGGCCGCCATGGCCTCAAGATTCGTCGCATTTGCGCCGAAGACAAGAGGTTTCTTGTCGGCAAACAGCTTGACCGCTGTCTCTGCTGCCTGAGCGTTTGTCGTATTAATGATGACCGGAACACCGGCTGCCTTGGCAGCCACTGTTTTTGCTGCCGCCTCAAGCTTCGCCGCATCTCCTGAGTCATTCGAGATCATGATTGCGTTGACTCTCAGCTTCTGTCCGACGCGGTCCATTTCTGAGTGGACCACCTGATCACACAAGGCTGCAATGTCTGCCTCTGACTGGGTATCCTTCACCTCCAGGGCAAAGACACAGGGATTAACAAACTTCTTGTCATGTCTGAAAAGTACAGTCTCCTCCCCCATTTTCACTGCCTTATCGCCGGCACCAAGGGTGATCGGGCGGACAGGCGGGGCCGAGGCCTCACCCAGTTTCTGCTTCGCCTCCTCGGAGACGTCGGGGCAAAGGTCCAGGGTCGCCTGCCGCTGGGCAAGCTTCATGGCAAAGGCCAGACAGGTAGGCTGGCCGCATTTCTTACAGTTTGTCTTCGGTAAAAGTTTAAATATTTCAACGCCGGATAAAGCCATTATTCATTCCTCCTTATACAAGTTCTTCGATGATGGACTCGACTGCAGCTGCAGCCCTCGGATGACGCATGATCAGCAGTTCTGCCCCCGCAATCAGCAGCGCAGTTGCAGTCTCTGCCTCCCAGAGGATACCCCGTTCTTCAGCAGCTCCCCACTGCGGGAGGTCCGACTCAGGCGCCTGCGACTCCTTCACCTTCCAGACATACATCCCTACGTCCGCAAGCAGAGGCTGCTGCATCGTCTGATCGTTCTGGGTCAGGGCCGCAAGCCTGATGCGCTCCATGACTGAATAGGTATACTCAAGCCCATATCCAAGGGCCGAACACATCGGATCAGTTATAATCCTTTCCTTATCAAACCCCATCTGGGTGATCAGAATATTCAGCTGCTTCGAGAGGTTGATATCCAGTTCAGACATGGCGATCAGCTTGTGATTATTTGCCATGGCTGCAGCGGCAATGGTCTTGTAATTCGCTTCCTGCGCCTTGCCGATGATACAATTTCTGTCCTTTGCTGCTTCGGCTGCTGCGACAAGGATCGAAGCGTCCTTTTCTGCGTGGTTGCTGCCGAGTATGATAAGCGGCACCGTGATGGCAGCCAGGACATCCTTGACCGTCTTGACTGCATCCTCCGGCGAGCGATTCTCACGGTCCGGATGGGTACCGACCAGCCGCAGGGCAATTGCCCGGGCCTTCAGTTCATCCTGACAGTACTTCGCCCAGGTGACAGGGTCACCCGAGACACTCTCAAAAACCTTCCGGACATTCTCCGGCCAGTCGGTCGGCGGCACGTCCTGTATTTCAAAAGCCACCAGCGGGCGGTTCGGGGTCTCGCCCTCGAATGAATGGAACGCCAATACATTTTCGCCGCCGATCGTCGCTGCCTTGTCGCCGGTCCCTATGGTTACAGAATATACCTTTCCTGCATATGATTCTTTTGGTGCTGTAAAAGCCATTATATCCTCCTGTTAACAGTAATAGTGAAGTAGATAATATGAAATGTCGAAACAGCTCCAGACGGATTTTTCATTGATTTCAAATTACCCATCGTTTTTTTACATTTCCAGATAAGAATGGGCATAAAGCGTATTGCCCAGTATGACATCAAGCGTCTTCCTGATCTCACTCATCTTCTGCTTGTCCTCAATCTCCTTGCCGTGATACACATCCAGGATGAGCTGTTTTTCCTCCATAACCTCGGCCATTTCCTTGGCATCTGCAATTGCAGCGGTCAGACCTGCATCCATCAGCAGCACGAACATATGCTTGTTCAGGATAGGTCTGAGCGCCTTGGGGCAGCCATTCGAGATATTGCTTAATCCCACAACCGTCTTCATGGGAGGCTCATTGATCTGCTGGAAAAGCTTGACCGCTTCAATAACGTGGCGGGCCTGATCCTGGGTTGTTGCAATCTGGAGAACCAGCGGGTCGAGGTATAGATTGTCGAGCGGCAGCCCATATTCCATGGCGCGTCCCATAATTTCTGCAGCAATGGCAGCCCTTTCTTCGGCATCAGCAGGCAGACCGCCCTTCCCTACGGTGAGTCCTATAACGTCACAGTTATATTTGGCCCCAAGTTCAAGAATCGGAAAACGCTCGGGGTCGTTCGAGGTCGAATTGATCAGGGGCTTGCCCCACTGATTGTTATGCACCTTGAGACCGGCCTCGATAGCGCTGAAATTCGTGGTATCGAGACATACCGGCAACGGAACGACCTCCTGAATAGTCGTCACCATCCACTGCATCAGGTCCTCGCCCCCATCCTCTGCCGGACCGATATTCGCATCGATAATGCCCGACCCCTCTTTCCACTGCCGCGTCGCAATCTCCTGGATCGGACCCTTGTCCTTAGCCATCATTGCCTCACGGACCCGTTTGGCGATGATACTCAACTTCTCACCAATAATAAGCATCTACTGTACTCCTTTCTGAGAAATAATTTATGAAGATTTATTCTATTCAGACAGTACAACAGCACCGGACCCGTGAGTTAGACTATAACTATTTCTTATAAATTCATAAGACTATAGCATAACTTTATGAGCCCATAAAAATTTATTATTTTTATAAAGCTGATAATAATTTTTTATAAAGTAAGGAAAAATAACATATTTTTGACCTTAAATAAAAGAAAACACTGATTGTTTTAACTTATAGAGTCATAAGAAAGGTCCCGCACAGAAGCACGCCGGAAGAATGCTGCAACGGCTCCGGAGAAATGACGATCCCACGGTCCTGCCCGCAGCTCCCCGAAACTGCACAAAACAGGGCGGGGCTGACAACCCCACCCTGTTTTAACCTGTCTACTTTCCAGCAGTTTTAGCGGCAATGGCATCATTGATGATTTTGATCCCCTTCTGAGACTCATCGACCGACCTCGTCAGCGACTCGCGGGCCATGTCCGGATTATGGAACCCGTCTGAATTCTCGGCAGTCCAGTATTCCCACAGGATATGAGCACGCAAATGCTGGTCCTGCGCCTGTTTGATGATCTCATCCGAAAGTCCGGCCTTCTTGCCTTCGACAATCTTGTCGATGATTCCGGTGAGCCAGAACTCGGCCTTCCGCATCTTGCCCTTATTATATGCCTTGACAGAATCTATCGCATATCGGGCCATTTCCTCGGTCCATTTCGGATGGCATTTCAGGCAGGTCTCCTTCAGCATCACCCTCGGACTGACAGCGAAATGAGAGGTATACATCTTACCGGTTTTCTTGTCCTTCACCTTCGGGGTGTGGCAGTCATCGCAGCCGGCTCCTGCCTTTGCATGCCTTGAATTATAAAAGGTCTCTGACTCCGGGTGCTGGGCCTTCCAAAGCAGGCCTCCGGTGAGCTGATGTTTAAAATCGAGGAAACTCACCTGGTTCACATAATGGTCATAGAGGCTCAGCACATCCTTGTAAGGGAAATGGTTCGTCCTTCTGTCGGCCATGGTGACTGAATACTTCGAGGTGTCGGGGTTCTTCGGATCATACCCGGGGTTGCAGTTGTATTCCACGTGGCACTGACCGCAGATAAGGCGCGTATCATATTTGTCGAGCAGGGCAATCTTGCGCGTATAACCCCTTACCCCCATATCGATCACCCGGATTCCTGTCCGGTTGGGGTCCTTGTGCCAGAGGGTGTCAGCCTCAGGTCTCGTAAGGGCATCTATCAAGCCGTCCCTGACGATCCGCGGCTTTGCTGCGTGCGGGTCATGACACTGAAAGCAGTTCAGACCATGCTGGACCGACCGTGCAAGTTCGACCACATTCGAGGTCCGCGACCATTTGGCCCCCTTGTCCGGATCTCCCATATACGCCCAGTCAAGGATATGGTCCTGCGTCTTGCATTGGAGGCAGACAGGGTTTGCCGCTGCAGCAGACTGCGGAATAAACGGCTTATGCTCCTTGGAATCAGGATACTTGTCAACCAGGACATCTGACAGCTTGCCTTTATCAAAGACATATTGCCATCCGTTCTTGCCCTGGAACCTTCCGCCAAAGGCCCGATCCACGGCAAATTGGTCTACCAGCATCCAGATATGGCTCCTGGTCAGGTTATGCTCCTTGGTGAAGCCATGACCCATCATCAGTTTGTCCCAAAAGGGGTTCGGCGACCTGTTCGTCAGTTGTGATTTTTCGTCGCGTGCCGGGCGATGATAGGCACTGTTCATGAAGCTGTCGAACTGCTCCCTATGGCACTGACCACAGGCCTCCCAGGACGTTGCGGTTTCCGGCCTGGTATCGGGACCGGGATTCTTGAGATGCCTGTCGAGCCCCATGTGGCACTGTACGCAATTGACTTTCACGTGCTTGCCCATCTTATGGAGTTCTTTTATCGGCGCGTGGCAATCATAACAGGCCTCGATCTTGACTGCCTTCTCCTGCTGTGCTGCCTCACTGCCGGTCTTTTTCCCGTAATCCCCCTTTGCCTGGGCATCAGCTGACGATAGATAGAGCCCTGACGCAACAACACTGCCTGCCAGCAAAGCAGATACAACGAACATTTTCCTGTTCATAGAAGCTCCTCCTTTTGCTGCGTTAACCGTATTTTCACCACACCGGAAACACACCATTTCAGAATTGTCATGCTCCTCCTTAATTGGAGCGGGCCGCTAACTGCCCGCTCTCAATGAATTAAATATCCCGTGTACGGTAGAGTTTCAGTCCGCATTATTCTATGATCCAGATCATAATTACTATGCCCTGGTGAAAATGACAATTATGAGAAAAACTATAACTATAACTTCAGTATAGCCACATCAGGTTCAAAATCAAGAAAAAAAGAGGCAGGAGGAGAGTCGGCATTTCAGGCACTGCGAAGAGAGAATCTGCAGGGATCGGGGGAATCCCGATGGAAAGTTTTCTGAACGATTCAGGACTTGCCTACCGGCAGGCAGGCAAGTCCTGAATGACAGATAAACGGCAATCCCGGCCAATCTATGGACAGACAAATCAGATTGAACTTTAAATATAATATTGATATATATGATTATTATTTAATAGGTTACATCATATAAGTTAAAGTATTTCATGAGTATTTTACGGCAGAACCCACCAGGTATCATAGAGCATTATATTCCAAATCTCAGGTTTCGTCTTATCTCGCTATTTCCCTGCTTTACCCTGATCTGCCACTTTTTGCGCAGCCTTTCTGATCTCTTCAGGGTCACCAAGGTAATAACTTTTTATAGGTTTAAGATTGTCGTCAAGCTCATAAACAAGGGGGACGCCTGTCGGGATATTCAACTTTACGATCTCATCATCGGGTATGTTGTCGAGATGCTTCACCAGAGCCCGTAAAGAATTTCCGTGGGCGGTTATCAGAACCCTCCTGCCTGCCTGAAGCATTGGGACGATATTCGCATTCCAGTAAGGAATACACCGTGCAATCGTCTCCTTAAGACTCTCGGTCAGGGGAAGTTGCTTTTCGCTCAGATTCCTATAGCGCTTGTCCTGCCCGGGATACCGCTCGTCACTTTTTTCGAGCGGCGGCGGTGGAATATCAAAGCTCCGCCTCCAGATCAATACCTGCTCGTCGCCATATTTTGCTGATGTCTCAGCCTTGTTAAGCCCCTGAAGGGCACCGTAATGCCGCTCGTTGAGTTCCCAGGCGCGAATGACCGGGATCCAGAGAAGATCCATGGCATCAGTTACGAGCCAGAGGGTCCGGATCGCCCTTTTCAGCAACGACGTAAAAGCAACATCAAATTCATATCCTTCATCTGTAAGCAGCTTGCCTGCCCTCATCGCCTCTTCGATCCCTTTTTCAGAAAGATCGACATCGGTCCATCCGGTAAATCTGTTCTCCTTATTCCACGTGCTCTCGCCGTGCCTGAGCAGTACAAGCTTTATCATGGTTCATTCCCTTTCCCGATTTGATTAGTGTGTCGTCCAGTGCCCTGTAATTTTAAAAAAAAACAGCAACCGTTGTACAGAGGATCCCTATTTCGATAGCTCCTGTTCCGTCCACCGGACAGGAAAGGTCAGCGTAAAGGTCGTCCCCTTCCCCGATTCACTATTCACCAGGATTTCCCCCTTATGCTCCCCGATAATCTGCTTGGCAAGAGGCAGGCCCATGCCGAGACGGTTCTTCTTGGAACTGAAGAAGAGACTAAAAATCTTCGGCAGGTCCTCCGGCGGTATTCCGATGCCGTTATCAGTCACCGTCAGCCTGACATGGTCCTGGTCAGCGTCAGTTGCAATGGATACCTCTCCCTGGTCTGACGCTGATTCGATAGCGTTCTTCAGAATATGGAGAATCGCAACCCTCAGAAGCTGCCGGTTCGCCATGCACCGCTTCGGCTCTGACGAGAGGTTCATCAACAGCCTTATACCCTTCGCCTTGCGGTCTGACTCGACAAGAGGCATAACGCTCATGATGATCTCATTGAGGTCTTCGAACTTGAACATTGTCTGCTTCTTTTTCAGAACAGCCTCGTAGTCCCTTACGATTGCATCAAGCTTCTGCGCCTCTATCAGCATATCCGTCATACGGTCCCTGAGCGGCCCTGAAAGCTCTTCTTTTTTCAATATGCGGTTAAAGGTAGCGGCAATCGTCGTCGCCGGATTACGGACACGGTCGGCAACGCTCAGCGCAATGAGATTCATCGTTCTTTCGGTGATGATCGTCTCCATATCATGGTTGAGGTTCATCAGCTCAAGATTGATCTCCTCAATCCGCTGCCTGTCCTCATCCGTCCTGATGTAGAGCGCTGAAAAACGCCTGTTGACAATCGTCAGGATAATCGTCCCGAATAACAGGTAGATGCCGATAAAAATCAGGACGATCTTTCTCGCTTCAGCCAGAGGAACCCCGATCGGGATATAAACGAACGTCGCATCGATCAGATCTCCGACCTTGACCTTATATCCTCTTTTCGTTCCGTACCGTTCCCTGAACTCGGCAGGAGCATCAGCGGGATTCCCGTGGCACTTCAGGCAGTCTGCGGTAAACGGATCGCCGGCAACCGCCATGCTGTAAAATTGTGCACCCCCCCGCGTCCTGAACCCCTGCCATTCCTTCAAATTCCTGTTGCCGGCAAACATGGCGATGATCTTTTTTTCAAACGCATCCGCGTCATTCATGGGGTTCGTCGCATTTAACGAAGCGTTCTTGTACTGGTAATTCGGCAGTTCCCCCTGGACCCTCATCGCAACGCGTGCGGCTGCAAAAGACCGTGACATACCCTGTACGACAAATCTTCCAGGGAGTTCTTGATAGAAGACCGGCCGCAGTTCTTCTGCAACATAATGCTTGACGGCACCAAAGGCGGAAAGATAAAGTCTTCCGGATATCGCTGCATCTCTGATGGCATTTTCCCTGACGACAAGATAAGTCACAACCGTCATCAGAGAAAGAGAGACCACGTAGATCGCTATCAGAAGCATGGTAAACCTCTTTTTCGGGCTCAGGTCCGGAGCCATACAGCTATCTTCTTATCACGACAGATGCAGCATTCCTCATATCTACGTTATTATATATCAGATTGGAGTCTATGCATAATATGGAATCAGATAACAGCAGGGCATTGCATTATGTGGTCGACCCGGAGACTGACGGGCAAAGAATCGACATACAGGCTTCGGAGCTCTCGGGGCTCACGCGCTCACGCGTCCATAACCTGATAGAGGAAGGGCTGCTGAAGGTCAACGGGGCTGCTACAAAGCCAAATTACAAAACCAGGGCCGGAGATATCATTGCATTAACTCTGCCGGAGGAGACAGGCGCACTCATTCCTGAAAATATCCCGCTGGATATCCTGTTTATGGATTCTTCGATCATCGTCGTGAACAAGCCGCCGGGAATGGTCGTCTACCCCTCGACAGGGCATGACAGCGGAACGCTGATGAATGCCGTTGCTTTTCATGCCCCGCGTCTTGCGGGGATTGGGGGGCCTCTGCGGCCCGGGACAGTACATCGCATTGATAAAGACACCTCAGGCGTGATGATCATTGCCCTTGATGACACCGCTTACTACAATCTCGTTGCACAGTTCAAGGAACGATCCATCTTCCGGAAATATCTGACGATCATTTATGGAGATATGAAGATGAACAGTGGAGAGATCAATCTGAAGATAGGAAGGTCGGAGAGCGACCGGAAAAAGATGTCGACAATGACACGAAACGCAAAGGAAGCGCTGACCCGCTGGGTCGTGGTTGAACGGTACCCCGGCGCCACGCTGATCGAGGCAAAGCTCGGAACCGGCCGGACACATCAGATCAGGGTCCATTTCTCCGCTGTCGGCCACCCGGTGATGGGGGATACGACCTACGGAAAAAAAACTTCCCTCATGATAAAGGGGAAAAAGATAAGCTTCCCCCGTCAGATGCTGCATGCGGAGGTGCTCGGCTTTGTCCATCCGATAACCGGCGCATACATGGAGTTCAGGCGCGAAATGCCGGAGGACATGAAGGAGATACTCAGACAACTCAGAAATAGGGAGGAATGAGCATGGAATTGTTAGAGGCAGTCAATACACGAAGGAGCGTCAGGAGATTCAGCGACCGCCCTGTTGAGGATGAGAAGCTTCAGGCCCTGCTTGAGGCTGTCCGCATGTCGCCGTCGTGGGCAAACAGGCAGTGCTGGCGGTTTATCGTCATCAGGGACGGGCAGGCACGGGAAGCTATCAGTGAACTTTCCTATGTCGAAGCTTTCTTTGCACCGAAGGGATATAAGGTAAACCCGGCGAAAAAGGGCCTTGCTGAAGCGCCGGTCGTTATTGTTGCCTGTGCAGATCCAGCAGAGTCCGGGGTCCTCTGGGACCAGTCTTATTACATGACGGACATCGGAATAGCCTCTCAGACGCTCATGCTGACTGCCCACAGCCTGGGACTGGGCTCAGTCTTTGTCGGTGTTTTTGATGATAAAAAGCTGCGTGAGCTCCTCCGCATTCCGGAAGAGATAAAAATCGTCGGTCTCTTTCCTCTGGGCTATCCGCTCGATGAGACAAAGAAAGAAGGTCCGCCCAGAAAACCCCTCAGCGAGATCGTGTTTTACGAGAAGTGGAAATAGCAGTTTAAAAGGAAACAGAGGCGTGTCTGGACACCTCAAAAACAGACTGCGTCGACCGGATAATTGAGCTGGCATGCGTTTATTTTTAACAACTGGTGCAATTATGGAGATTTATCCTGTTACCTTTTTCATGTTTTTTTAAGGTGTCGGCATTCTGTTTATTCGGCATCCAGCCGCCCCTCTGCTCATATCCACGATGGGCAAGTCCTCTTTTGGGAGATAGGGGTGTTTGTCCCTCCCCTTTGGGTAAGGGGAGGTTAGGAGGGGTTATGAATTTCGCTGGGAGGGTTATCAGCAGCTGATGAACCTTATTCTTCTTTTCCCTGAAGACTTCATTGACAGCACCAGAGTACAGCTCACCGGCAGGCGTGCGGAGCACATACTCAGGGTCCATCGTGCCAAAGTCGGGGATATGCTGGCGGTCGGAATTTCAGGAGGGATGATCGGAAAAGGAACGTTACTTTCGATCGAAAAAGGATCGGTTGGGATGGAAACATCCCTGACACAAAAGCCCCCGGCCCCCCTGCCGGTCAGTCTTGTTCTTGCCCTGCCCCGGCCAAAGGTCCTCAGAAGAGTTATACAGACTGCAACGTCGATGGGAGTGAAAAGGATCTATCTCATCAATGCGTATCGTGTTGAAAAAAGCTATTGGAGAAGCCCATTTCTCGATGGGACAAGCATCCGTGAACAGCTCATTCTGGGGCTTGAGCAGGCATGCGACACTATCATGCCGGAGATTCTCCTGCGACCATTATTCAAACCGTTTGTCGAAGATGAACTACCCGGAATCATGATCGGGACAGTCGCCTTGGTTGCTCACCCGGCAGCTGAAAGGGAATGTCCCAGAAATGTTTCAGAAAATATAACTCTGGCAATAGGCCCTGAGGGAGGGTTTATCCAGTACGAAATCGACAGGCTTGCAGACTGCGGATTTCAGGCGGTCAGCATGGGGGTAAGAATCCTGAGGGTAGAGGCCGTGATGCCGTCTCTGCTGTCAAGGCTGGCTTGATCTCCGGCCAATGACGATTCTATACATCCCCCTCCCGGGCCGGGAGGGGGACAATGGATCTTACTTCAGATAACTATTCCTTGTGCCTGCTCCGGTAGTCCTCGATCGCTTTTTTCAGCGCATCGGCGCCAAGATTGGAGCAGTGCATCTTCTGCGGCGGCAGGCCGCCAAGCTCGGCAGCAACAGCCTCCTTGGACATCGCCAGGGCCTCATCAAGGGTCTTGCCTTTGACCATCTCGGTCACCATGCTGCTGACCGCTATAGCTGCCCCGCAGCCGAAGGTCTTGAACTTGGCATCGGTTATAATCCCATCCTTGACCTTGATATAGATCTTCATAGCGTCGCCGCAGGTAGGGTTGCCTTCCTGTCCGACGCCGTCCGCATCAGGCATATCGCCGACATTCCTCGGATTTGTAAAATGGTCCATCACCTTTTCACTGTACATGGCGTAATATCATACCGAAGCTCTGCATATGCCTGTCGGTATGCTCCTTTCCATAATTAATAATCGTAATTGTATTCCTCTTCATGCTTTATCTTACCATTTTTCAGCAGGGACTGCGCATACCTGGGGCAAAGACCGGCTGACGGGAACTGTCCCTAAAGTCTGCATGGATAGACAATAAAACACCCAGGATTTCCCGGATCAACTACAGGGCTTCGACCCGGGAATAACCACGGCCCCGGGCTATATAGTCCAGATGCAGCGTTGCAAGATCCTCGACCGCCAGCATCTCTGCGGGAGTCGGCGCAAAGGCTGTAATGACCTTGAGGTAACCATGGCACCGGTCACAGACCTCCACCCGCATTTTGTCATTATGGTCTTCTGTATAGAGGAGTCCGAGGGTTTGATGATCCTCATTGCCGCAATACAGGCACCGCAGTCGCCGGAAAGTCCAGTCGGCACCGCACGAACCACACCGCAGGTGCTTGGCCTGATTGTTCCCCTGAAGCTCAGCCATCGTGGCCGCAGCACCGCAGACAGGACACTGGCCATGGTCCCACGGCACCCCGTCTGCAAGGGGTCCTAATTGCCTGCACCACTGGCGCATAAAAGGTTCCATGGCATCGGACAACAGTGTCCTGAACATCCCGGAGTCCAGACCAAGATTCTGCGCTGCCGAGGAAATGCCTTCAGACACTCCGGCAGCAATATCGGGCAAAAGACTGCTCACATCCAGCTTCCCCTCATCAAGTGCCAACCGGATGCTACGGGCAGCATCAGCATGTGCAGTGTTCTGCCCGGCCGATCTTTCCAGGGCTGACGCAAGACGCATCATTAGCCCACAGACCTCCTGGTCATCAATTTCAAGGGGGACATCGTGGAGCAGCGGAACCCCCCTCTCCAGTTTTGCGCTTGCCTCCGCTGCAGTCATCGAAATCGGCCTTACTGTGATTTCGGCATCGCGCAGCGCCGGAAGGATTACCTCGTAGACCCGGGCCGCTTCCATCAGGTCAGGATTGTCTTTCACCACGCTGCGCAGGCGTTGCAATATCGGATCCTCAGCCGGATCTTCAGTATCACCGGGCTGTTTCAGATCAGTCCGCCCCTCAAGGCTCATTCGTTAACTCCGGAACCGGATTCAGACACTGTTTCGGCCTCCGTTCCTGCTTCCTTTTTGCCACGGCCTTCACGGAAACGCATAAGAGCAAGCATACCCAGCAACAGGGCAGAAAACTTTGAGCCACTTTTGTCGATAACCGAAAGCTTCCTGCGCTGCTGAACAACCGGTTTGTCAGGCAGGCCGTAGACCGCCGGATTTTCCATGAGCAGATAAAACACCTTGAGACCTCCGGCCTCGCTGTATCCATAAATGTTCGCCTTGTTCTCGCCGAGCGCCCTGAGTTGCGCAAGACGGGAGTCAGCCTTTATCTTAAGCTCGGGGACCTCCCCGAACAGTATCGACCCGGTCGGGCAGGCCTTGGCGCAGGCTGTCCCCATCCCGTTATGAATACGGTCGTTGCAGAGCGTACATTTATGGGAGGTACGCGTCTTCTCGCTGTATTTGACCACGCCGTACGGACAGGCCTTATTGCAGAGCTTGGTTCCGACGCACTTGTCCTGGCGAAGGACGACGTTGCCGAGGTCGGTACGCTCATAGGCCTCCACCGGGCAGACATTCATACATGCGGCGTCTGAGCAGTGTTTGCATGAATCGCTCATGAAAAGCCAGCGTGACGCAGTACGACTCGAATTGATCTGCTCTATGAATAATACATGACGCCAGTCCCGGGCGCTCAGCTTTCCGGTGTTGTCATAAGAGTTGCCGGTAAAATTACTGGCCACCGGATAGGGTATTCCCGGTACCGGACTGAAATGGTCCGGCTCGGCCTCAAGCCCGTTCCATTCCTTGCACGCCACCTGGCATGCCTTGCATCCTGTGCAGATAGAGGTATCAACAAACATTCCCTTTGCCATGTCAGACTGTACCTCCTTTCCTGCCCGCACGGACATTGCACGTGAAGACCTTTCCCTCATGAATAGAAACGTTGGGATCAGCCACAAGCGCACTGAGGTTGTTCACCACGTCGCCCTGCGCCGTCCCCTGCCAGCCCCAGTGCCAAGGCAGACCGATCTGATGCACGGTCTTTCCATTGATCGTGAAGGGCTTCATGCGGCGGGTCACCAGGGCGCGCGCCTGGATCTCTCCCCGCGCCGTCCAGATAGTCATATACTCCCCGTTCATGATGCCCTTTTCGATCGCCAGCTCAGGTGAGATCTCGCAGAACAGTTCAGGCATCAGTTCCGCCAGCCACGGAAGCCATCTGCTCATGGCCCCGCTCAGGTAATGTTCGGTCAAACGGTATGTTGATATGACGATCGGATAGTCGGGGTCTGCGACCTTATGATACGGGTTGCCTGCCACCTTCCAGACCTTTGCAACAGGGTTGGATTCCTGTTTATAAAGAACATTATGGACGGGCGATTCGTAGGGTTCATAATGAGTAGGCAGAGGACCATCGACCAGGCCCCCGGGCGCAAAAAGCCAGGCCTTGCCGTCAGCCCGCATGATGAAAGGATCGTTGCCACCCAGCCAGTCAAAGCCGATTCCCGCGTCTTTACCAACCGAACCCGGGGCCTTCGTAGGCGCAAAATCTATCCCGTCTCCGGACGGCGAGACCCACTTGCTGTTAGCGGCATCCCAGTAGACAAACTTCTTTTTCTCTGACCAGGGATTGCCCTTAGGATCAGCAGAGGCGCGGTTATACATGATGTGACGGTTTGCCGGCCACGCAAAGCCCCAGTTCGGCGATATCCAGTTGTCACCCTGACGACGCGCTGCATTGTTCTTTCCCTCCTCCGGAATGACTCCGGTGTATATCCAGGCGCCACAGACAGTAGAGCCGTCTTCGGCAAGGTTGGCAAACGAGGGGACCGGCTTTTTGTCTTTCCAGGTATAGCCGTTGATCTCTTTGAGCGCCTTATAGGCAGAGGGCTCGTCCTTGATACGCCAGCTCGCCACTTCTGAGGGCTCAGGCTCATAGTCCCAGGTCAGGTTCCTGATCGCCCAGTCACGATCCCGGGTGGAATCTTTGTACAGTGCCTTGATCTTCTTGCCGAGGTGGTACGTAAACCAGAGATTGCTGCGGCAATCATCGGGTGGATCGGCCGCCTTTTCATGATACTGCAGGAGCCGCTGGGTATTGGTAAAAGAGCCCTCCATTTCCGGCACACACGCCGACGGAAGATAGAATATTTCGGTCTTTATGTCCGTTGTCTTCAGCTCTCCTGACTTGATCTCGGGGGAATTCCGCCAGAATGAGGCAGTCTCTGTTTCGTAAAAATCCCTCACCACCATCCAGTCCAGCTTTGCAAGCGCCTTTCTCTGATACCGGGCATTCTGGCCGCCCACAGCAGGGTTCTGCCCCACACAGAGGAAGCCCTTGATCTTTCCGTCCATCATATCAATAAACATCGGCAGGTGAGAGTGATCGCCGGTTATCTTGGGATGGTAATTGTACCCGTAGTCGTTTTCTTTGGTGGCGGCGTCGCCAAACTGGGCCTTAAAGTATGAAACGGCAAACTTGGGATAGTTGCCCCAATAGCTTGTCGCAACCGGGACAGCCTCGGTCAGGATAAAGTCCTTCAGGGAATCGTGGTTCTGGCGTGCATCGGGCATATTCAGATAACCCGGCAGAGAATGATACAACGTTGCGATGTCAGTCGAACCCTGTATCGTTGAATGACCACGCAGCGCCAGAATGCCTCCTCCCGGCCTGCCTATGTTGCCAAGCAGCGCCTGGAGCATGCCTGCGCAGCGGATGATCTGGACCCCGACCGTATGCTGCGTCCAGCCGACGGCGTAGGTGATATTCGAGGTCTTGTCGCGTCCCGAATTATTCAGCAGCGTCTCGGCAACGATGAGAAAGGTTTCCTTCGGGCAGCCGCAGACGCTTTCAACCATTTCGGGCGTATAACGGGCATAGTGCTTTTTTATGATCTGGAATACGGTCTGCGGGTCCTGGAGCGTGGTATCGGTCTTCGGTCTGCCGGGCACACGCTGAAGCAGGAGGTCTGTAAAGGTTTTTGGATCGGTGACCGACGACGCCGGAGCAGGTTTGCGTTGGTATGACCAGCTGGCATTCGAATAAGTCTTACCATCCCCGGAAAGGCCCGAGAAGACACCATTAAGATCGTCAGGGTCCCTGAAGTCGGCATTAACCAGGGTCGCCGCATTTGTGTAATTGACGACGTACTCTTTAAAAAACGGGTCCGAATTCCAGCGGCTGCTGTTGATGACGTGGGTAATCAGTGCCCCGAGAAAGACTATATCGGTGCCGGCGCGGATCTGCGCATGGATGTCGCAGAGGGCAGAGGTCCTCGTAAAGCGCGGATCAACATGCATCAGGACCGCACCATGCTCTGTTTTTGCCTTCAGCGGCCACCGGAAAGCTACCGGATGGCACTCCGCCATATTCGAACCCATGATCATGACCGCATCGGAATTGACCAGATCGCGGGGAAATGTTGTGGAACCGCCTCTTCCGAACGTGACCCCCAGCCCGGGGACCGTGGAGGAGTGTCATATTCGGGCCTGGTTTTCGACATAGACAACGCCCAGCCCGTGCATCAGCTTTTGTTGTGCATAATTCCATTCGTTGTCTATCGTCGCACCGCCCAACGAGGCCAGGGAGTAAGTATTCATCACCCGCTTTTTCACCCTACCTCCCTTGCCATCAGAAATCTCTTCGAACTCGTTAAAGTTCGCATCGCGAGTCTGTCTGACCAGTTCGGCGATACGGTTCATGGCCCAGTCAAGGGGCCTGTCTTCCCAACGGTCACTGCCCGCTGCGCGGTATTTAACCTTTGTCCAGCGATGCTCATTCATCACGAGCTGGTAGGTCGCAGCGCCTTTGGGACAGAGAGTACCTTCGCTTAGCGGAGAATCAGGGTTTCCCTGGATGTCGATGATCTTGCCGGCATCGTTGACCATCACAATCTGCCCGCAGCCTACAGAGCAAAAGGGACAGATGCTCGGCACCTGCTTCCCTGTCTTAATCGGGACGCCCAGCGCACGCCCCTGCACGGCTCCGGTTTCCAGCCCCAGAGCTGCAGCCTCGGTGGCAACAACTGCACCGATAGCACCTGCGGAGATCTTAATAAACTGACGACGGGTGACGTTCATCATGGGATCGCATCCTCCTCTTTACCTCAGAATATCAAAATATGACAAGGACTTAAAGAATAATATCATTATGCAGGACTGTTTTTTGTAGGCATTTGGCATGAATGGACTGTCAGATTTTTCTGACATGAGGTTTCTTTGATGGACATATAATCATTTTGACGGTAAAGTTAAGGTATCCTCACAATCAAAAAGGAGGCTTACGGGTGAAGAGGACCAGCATGTATGTCGGGGAATGCCATGACTGAGTTTCGTATTGAACATGATGCTCTCGGCGAGGTTCGTATACCTGCCGATGCGCTCTACGGAGCCCAGACGCAGCGGGCGATTGACAACTTTCCGCTGAGCGGTACTGGCTTTCCGCGGGTCTTTATCCGCTCCCTCGGCCTGATAAAAGAAGCCGCGGCCAGGGTAAATGAAGAACTCGGGCAACTCGATGCAGGCACGGCAGAAGCAATTATGACCGCGGCGAATGAGGTTACTGAAGGAATGTGGGACGATCAGTTTCCTGTCGACATATTTCAGTCGGGATCGGGCACCTCGACCAATATGAACGCAAACGAGGTCATTGCGAACAGGGCCATCCAGATATTGGGAGGAAAACCCGGATCGAAGGAGATTGTTCATCCCAATGACCATGTCAACAGGTGCCAGTCGACGAATGACGTTATACCGACTGCTATTCATGTCAGCGCCTTTATACTCGCAAACGAGGCCCTTCTGCCTGCGCTGCGCCATCTCCATGAGACATTAACAGTGCGTGCAAAGGCGCTTGGTGATATTGTCAAGACAGGCCGAACACACCTCATGGATGCAGTGCCGATCACCATGAGCCAGGAGATTAGCGGATGGGCCCATCAGGTCAGACAGGCTGGCGAACGGATCGAGTCCTGTCTGCCGAGACTGGCCATGCTTGCAATCGGAGGAACAGCAGTCGGAACCGGCTTAAACGCCCATCCGGAGTTCGGAAGACGGGTGGCTGCGTTGCTTGCCGCTGCAACAGGCCTCCCCTTTAAGGAAACTGCAAACCACTTCGCCTCTCAGGCTGCAGTTGATACGGCAGCTGAACTGAGCGGCCATGTGAAGACAGCAGCCCTGGTACTCATAAAGATATGCAATGACCTTCGCCTCATGAACAGCGGTCCTGTTGCCGGTCTGTCGGAGATATCGCTTCCTGCAGTCCAGCTCGGTTCGAGCATCATGCCCGGAAAGATCAACCCCGTTATCTGTGAGGCGGTGACGATGGTCTGCGTGCAGGTGATCGGTAATGATGCCGCAATCACAAACGGAAGCCAGTGCGGCAATTTTGAGGTCAATATCATGCTGCCCCTCATAGCGCACAACCTGCTTCAGTCTGTCACGATCCTCTCTCATGCTGCAGAACTTCTCGCGGACAGGGCTGTTGCGGGTTTTACCGTGAACCGGGAACATATTGCAGAGCTCCTCGGGCGCAACTCAATCCTCGTCACCGCACTGTCTCCGGTGGTAGGATATGACAAGGCCGTCATGATTGCGCAGAAAGCCTTTACTGAAAAGCGGAGCATAAAGGACGTTGCAGCAGAAATGACTGAACTGCCGACAGAAGAACTCGACCGCCTGCTGGACCCGCGTTCGATGACCGGAAAACCGCTATAACCATCCTATATTTGACAGTGTCCTGAAAATAACATGTGAGGCAGACAGGAAGGCCGAAAAAACTCTGCCTGCAACTCCTTATAGTCATGGCATGGGGCCAGTCAACCTGCTTCTGAATTCACCTCATCGGTATGCCTGCGTTTACGTGATTCATACTCACATCATGTTGCATTGCAGAGTCTTTGAGGTGTTTCTGTCTGCCTCAACACATCATGAGGGCTATTTGATGGTACAGGTACCGCCTTCCTCATGTTCTCCCCAGCCCTGTGCAAAGGGGGAGATCTCCCTGAGCCGCTTGATCACGGCAGGGAACTCGGTCACCAGATGATCGACATCTTCTGACGTGTTGCCCATGCCCAGGCTGAAGACAATAGACCCCTGCGCCAGCCCGGTCGGAATACCCATCGCCAGAAGCACCGGCGATGACTTCAGGGCCTTTGACGAACAGGCCGAACCGCTTGCAGATAAAACGCCTTTGGCTGCCATCAGCATCAGCATGGCCTCGCCCTCAATAAATTCAACACAGAAACTGGCATGGCCCGGAAGCCGGTTCTGTCGGTCACCCGTCACAATGACATTCGGAATTCCTGACACACTTTCGATAATCCTGTCCCGTAGCGGCCTGAGATATTCCATCCTCTTGCCGAGTTCCGCCTTTGCGATCTCAGCAGCCTTGCCCATACCGACGATCGCGGGGACGTTCTCGGTCCCTGCCCTCCTGCCTGACTCCTGGATGCCGCCATAGATAAGCGGGACAATCCGCAGGCCCTGTTTCACATAGAGGGCTCCAGCGCCTTTCGGGCCATAGAACTGATGCGCCGCCATCGTCAGCAGATCAACTCCCAGGTCCTGTACATCAACCGGGATATTGCCTGTGGATGCGACCGCATCGGTGTGCATGATAATATTATGCTCTTTCGCGATCCTGGCGATCTCTTTGATCGGCTCGATCGTCCCGACCTCACTGCTGGCATGGGTCACTGATATCAACGTCGTCTCTTTGGAGATCGACTTTCTGACCGTCTCGGGGTCGACAACACCCTGCTTGTCAACCGGGAGATACGTGACCGCAAATCCGCTTTTTTCGAGAAACCGGGCTGAGTTCAGTATCGAATGGTGCTCCATACGGGAAACAATAATATGCTTGCCCTCGTTCTGCCGGGCAAGGGCAATGCCCCTCAAAGCAAAGTTGTTCGCCTCGGCACCGCTCGCAGTAAAGATGATCTCCGCGGCCTTGGCGTTGACCAGACCAGCTACCTTCTCCCGTGCCTCTTCAATGGCGTTCTTCGCCGTCATGCCATATACATGGACGCTCAGCGGGTTGCCGAAATCCTCTTTGAAATACGGCATCATCGCTTCGAGCACAACCGGGTCAAGCGGATTCGTTGCCACGTGATCAAAATAATATTTCTTCATACTCACCTCGCATGCTTTTTGATATAGAATTTAAAAAAATCCGGGGTCTCATCTATGCCGAGGAACTCATTGCCCGTCTTTTCGCACCATGCGGGGATATCCTCAAGCGCCCCATCGTAGTCAGTCATGATCTCGAGTATCTGCCCCGGATCAAGCTCCTTCATCTGCTCCTCAAGCTTCAAAAGGTGCATCGGACACATCATATAGACGATATCTGTGGTGACATCCGGCTTGACGTCCTGAACAAACTTCATGATACCAGACGGGCCTTTGCCCGATTAGGAATCTTGGCCGGGACATTGCCGTGACTGCCCTTCAACGAAATAAACTCATTGCCTTCGAGCAGGTCCTTGAGTGTCATGCTGTTCAGAAACGCCTCGATATTCTCACCAAGAGCCTTCCAGAGCAGGTGCGTGACACACCCTTCAACCCTCATGCAACCTTCCTTTGGGTCCAGGCATGAGGTTATTGCCACCGGCCCTTCGAGCTCCCCCAAGATCTCCCCGATACTGACTTTGTCCGGGTCCCTGCTCAGGACATAACCGCCGCCCGGTCCCCTGACGCTCTTGATAATGCCTGACTTACGGAGCTGGTTAAGGATCTGCTCAAGATAGGCGACTGAAACATCCTGCCTCTCCGATATCTCCCTGATGGTGACAGGACCGTGATTGCAGGACCGGGCGATCTCGAACATCGCCCGCACACCATACTGCCCCTTCGTCGATAATCTCAGCATATATAAATTTATAATAGTCTAGTGATTCTGTCAAGTATTAATATCCCGGCTTGCTATTCTGACCTTCGGGAGTCTGCCCACAATCTGCCTGAATTACAAAAAAGGCAGTCATTCCCATGGGACATACTCGGTAATCCTCTGGAAACTTAGAAATTTTCAAAACAACATTCGGGAAATGACAATTTCAAGGGATTTATTTACCGGTTGTAATGGCAGAGGGAAAAGGTGGAAAGGATAAGATCAATTAGACGTTTTAACAGTGCTCACGTCAGCGAATGTAATAATAAAAGGAGCGCCGTAACCGGCGCTCCCGAAATACTTAGCAGTATTCACCTTTCAAGGCTATCCAGCTAACCACATGATTTCCATCGCTCTCATCCGAATATCCAAGGTTGATCATATCTCCTACTTTCAGATCTCCGATTGAAGCGGTCTCATCGCACTTCATAACTTCAACCTTGTCATTCAGATTAAATGATAACTCGGCATTCGGACCTTCCTGCACCGTCACAATCCCGTCAGCAGGGTTAAATCCTACAATTGTACCCATATAGGTAAACGGAGTGCCTCCGTCTGATGTGAACGCAACGGCCTGATGTGTATATGCTGCGAGGAAAAGAACGGTCAGCATGCTCACCGTCAGCACCATCAGTACCTTCAGTATCTTTTCTCCTAACATAGTAAACACCACCCTTCTGTTCAATATACTTCAGGGAGCGGACCTAAGATCCATACCCCTTGATTTCATTTTATCACGCGTTGCATTGTTGTGCAAGTGCGAACATACGATACTTTCAATACCCACCGAAGGTCCCGGCAGGCCTGCAGATCAATACAAGAAATCCAGATCCTTTACTCTTAGGCAGCAGCACATTAAGACTGTGTCTCCGTATTCAATAACTACCAGTCAATAGGAAAATAATCCTTCAGAAATTTTCCGCACCAGTGTCTCCCTGTCAGTATTCCATCAAAAAACGGATCGCAAATCCGGGCTGCGCCATCAACAATATCCAGTGGAGGCTGAAAATCATGAACGTCCTGTTTCAATCGGGAAAGTTCAACGGGATCTTCGTCGGTAACCCATCCGGTATCAACCGCATTCATATAGATGCCATCCCGGGCAAGATCCTCTGCAGAGGTATGGGTCAGCATATTCAAGGCCGCCTTGGCCATATTGGTATGCGGGTGCCTTGCATCCTTTTTAAATCTGAAGAACTTACCTTCCATCGCGGTCACATTGACAATATGCTTCTGCCCGGTATAATCGCGTCTCATAAGAGCAGCCAGGCGATTACATAATACAAAAGGTGCAACCGAATTCACCAGCTGGACTTCAAGCATTTCCGTCACCGGTATTTCTCCCAGACGCAGGCGCCAGCTGTTTGTCTTTCGCATATCCACCTGTTGAAGATCTGCATCCAGCCTTCCTTGTGGAAATATGTCTTCAGGTGCAATCGAATCATCATGACTGTAGGGGAGCTGTGAAAGTGTAGCGGATTCACGCAGCCCAATGCCGGGTCCCTGATTATGCCATGCGACAGGAAGTGCGGTTTTGTTCTCCTGGTTATTATGGCAAAACACGTCAAGCTGCTGTTTGCATGCCTCATGGTCTGCAAGCAACTTCCGTGCTTCCCCGGGCACGACGTTGCAGCCCTTTTTTTCATTTTCTATCAGATGAAGATAAAAACCCGCAGGCCGTCTCACCGTCTGGGCAGCGTTATTTATCAGAATGTCAAGCCGCCCGTGCCGCTGTTCCACATAGGTTGCAAATATCTCAACGCTTGGAATATGTCTCAGATCAAGACCATGAATATGCAACCTGTCGCCCCAATCCTCAAAGCCCTCTTCTCTGGAATATCTGACAGCCGCATCCACCGGGAATCTGGTTGTCGCTATAACCGTAGCTCCGGCGCGCAGCATCTGCAGCGTGGCCTGGTACCCGATCTTCACACGCGCACCGGTAATAACTGCAACCTGCCCCTGAAGAGCTGCTGTCTGAAAACGTTTCCGGTAATTCAGGTCACCGCATTTATGGCAGAGCATGTCATAGAAAAAGTGAAGACGGGTGAACTCTTCTTTGCATATGTAACAATTTCGGGGCGAATTCAATGTTTCAGTCCTGCGTCCGGAGTCAGCTGCATTAACGGCGATCTGCAGCGGTGCGACGAAGGTTTTATCACTGCGTGCCTGGCGAATACCCGTAGAATTTCTGGCACGCCGGTTTTCTTCAAAAGCAGCCACACGCCGTAATTTGCCTGCAGCCTTGTTTCTCTTTTTTCGTTCTGCTCTATCGGGACGGGATATCTCCCCGGTGACTTTCATGAGTGCCGTTCTTAGAGCCTCCGGCAGTTCAGCAAGCTGATCTGAATCTTTTGCAAGGGCTTCCAGCACGGAAATACATTTGTCAATTTCATTGGCAGCTTGTTTCATCTCAAGTCATCCTCAGTGTTCTTTCATTTCCGGAACAATACATCATCCAATCTCTATTCCAGAACAGCCTTTTCCTCAGATCGCTTATTATCATAGCTGATTACTCCCTATCCCCGGACTGCCATAACCGAGACCTGATCCCCGGTGGAGATATGATACTGATCTGCCGCCCTGCCCTGATATATGAAGAACTCAAGATGACCCGAGCTGTTGACCAGCGAATAAAGTCTGCTATCACCCCCCTGCCCGTAGAACTCCTTCACCAGGACTTCCTGTTCATGCAGCATGATTTTGAGAGACTGGCTGTTGCCGGAACTCATGAGCATATTGAGTTCAACCCCCGTGATATTCGTAATCGCATTTCCGAATCTGTCGATATGGATCACCTCGCCAAGCAGCAAACCCTCCTGCGAGAGGTCAGGGACAGAGATGGGTATCTTTTGATAATCGCTGACAGGCTCCCCGAACCGGGCCATCGGCAGCCCGCGCGAAAACCATGCTGCCACCGGAGCAAGAATATCACGGCCCTGAAATGTCGGACTGACTGCCGACAGGAAGTAATGCTCTGAGGTGATATGGACCACCTGCAGGATCTCATGCTGCATGTTGTAGACATAGGAGAAGACGCCGTTGTCCGGTCCGATAAAAAAATGATGGTCAGCCTCAACCAGGACAGGTCTCCTTCCTGAGCCTACCCCCGGGTCGACAACCACCAGGTGGATGGTGTTGGACGGAAAGTAATGGTAGTTCATTCCGATCGTATAGGCAGCCTCCCTGATATCATAAGGTCTGATGCCATGGGTGATATCGATGATCGTGGCAGCCGGATTGATCTTCAGTATGACCCCCTTCATCACGCCGGCAAAGGGGTCGTCATACCCGAAATCGGTCGTCAGCGTTATGACAGGATCAGCCCGCATGAGCTGCACCGGTGAGTGAGCGTATCTCCTTTAACTTCTCGCGTTCCATGAAGGCCGCCATCCCCTCGATGATCTCAAGCGTCACCCCCGGGTTTACGAAATTTGCTGTCCCCACCGCAACTGCCGCTGCACCCGCCATCATGAATTCAAGGGCATCCTCTGCATTCATGATCCCGCCCATGCCGATGATCGGGATCTTAACCGCCTTATAGACGTCATAGACCATCCTGATCGCAACCGGCCTGATCGCGGGCCCTGAGAGCCCTCCCCTGACATTTGCAAGCTTTGGCCTTCTGGTATGGATATCAATAGCCATGCCGGTCAGCGTATTGATCAGGGAGAGTGCGTCTGCCCCGGAATCCTCTGCGACCCGGGCCATCTGAGCAATATCAGTCACATTGGGTGAAAGCTTCACGATAAGCGGCAGTTTTGTCTTTTTGCGGACAGCTCCCACGACATCACAGGTCACGGACGGGTCGGTGCCGAAGACCGACCATCCCGCCTGCTTGTTCGGACAGGAGATATTCATCTCAAGCGCATGGATCCCGTCAACACCATCCAGCCTCGCGGCCGCTTCTGCATATTCATCGAGGGTATCTCCGAAAAAGTTTACAATAACCGGTGTGGCAAAACGTTTGAGAAACGGAAGTTTTTCCTTGATGAACGCATCAATGCCGACATTCTGAAGGCCTATGGAATTGAGCATCCCCGAGGCAGTTTCTACAATCCTCGGAGGCGGGTTTCCCTCCTTTGGTTCGAGAGAAAGGCCCTTGACCACAATAGCCCCGAGTCTGTTCAGGTCAATGAACTCGGCGTACTCAGGCCCATAACCAAAGGTTCCTGATGCGGTCATAACAGGGTTCCTGAGCTTCAGACTTCCTATGGTAACTCCAAGATCTACGGACATGCCCTCTACCATATGATATCCTCAGCGTCAAAGACCGGCCCTTCCATGCAAATCCTTTGGTACGTCCCGTATTTTGCTGTTCCCTGAGCCTGCTTCTCATCTTTCTGCCCCGTGTCTCCTGCGTCCCTGGCCTTGATCTTCACCACACACCCCAGACAGGCACCGATACCGCAGGCCATATGTT
>Ga0334722_10001047_pt1 | contig 36425 bp, 26 predicted proteins | sample C3_bottom_MG_FD_207210 | JGI IMG/M metagenome (GOLD analysis project Ga0334722, IMG submission 207210) | Sediment microbial communities from Yellowstone Lake, YNP, Wyoming, USA - C3_bottom | ecosystem: Environmental > Aquatic > Freshwater > Lake > Sediment | place: USA: Wyoming | collected... | reverse complement strand
CCTGTGAATCCTTCAAGGCAAACCCAAGTTCGTCGACCAGGCCTGCGGTCCCCAGTTTTCCGAGCAGGCGCGCGGTATTCATTCTCAGCACCTGATTTTCATCCTTCAGCATCTTTACCAGATCGTCGTCAGTCATTGCGGTTTTCAGATTTGCCAGCGCCCCGACCGCGGCCTCCTGGACGTCGTCATAGGGGTCAACGAGGAGTTGCCGGACCTTCCCCGTGGCCCTCTGGTCCAGAAGATTGGAGATGCTGATTGCTGCGGTGGCGCGGACATGACCGTCCTTGTTGTCCAGCAGCGCGTACAGAATATCGTAATAGACCGGAGACACGACCTTCTCGGTCACCTCGCAGATAAACCTCAGTTGGTGCTCGTTGTCCGTATCGAAAAGTTTCAGCAGCGACTCCGGGTTATGTTTTCCGATATAGACAAGGGCATTTTTGACATCTTCAGCAAACTCCTCCTCATGCGAGATGTCGAGGAGGGGACCATAGGCTGCCTCGTCTCTCATCAGACCGAGGAGCAGGATCGCCGATATCCTTACCTCCCGTTTTGCCGACCAGGCATAACCGATGAGCAGATCAACGGCAGCGGTCCCGAGGATGCGCTTCATCTCGGAGGCGATAAAAGCAGCATCGACCCCGTTATGGTAGAACTTTTCGATCGTCTTGAGCGCCTGCTCCTGGATGTTCTTTGAGGGGTCCTGGAGCATCGGGATGATCTGTTCGAGGGTTGAAGGTTCCGCCAGCCTGCCCAGGGCCTTGAGTATCGGCTCCCTGAGAGGTTTCTTGGCAAGCGCCGCCACAAGATGCGGGACAGTCTTGCGGTCGCCGATCCGGCCGAGGGCATCTGCCGCCGGATAAGCGGTCCAGAGATCGCCGCTGTCCAGAATCTCGATCAGCGCGTCAACAACAGAGACTTCACGCACCTTGCCAAGATGTTCGACAGCGGTAGCGCTCACGTTTTCGTCTTCGTCCCTGATCGCCTCGAGCATCAGGGGGAGCGCCCTGCTGTCACGATGCTCGCCCAGCACGTCGATGATGAATTTTCTGACATCCCGGTTCGGAGTCTTGAAGGCCTCGATCAAAAAGGTCGTCGCCTTCTTGCCGAGTTTGATCAGGGCCTCGATGGCTGAATTCCGGGCCCCGGCGTTATCTTCAATATAGAGGAGCTGGACCAGGCCGTCTATATACTGTTCAACCTCGTACTCATCAAACAGAATATCGACAGCCGTCTTCCTGACCCGCCAGCTGACATCCTCCATGGCCTTCAGAAGGACCGGGATGTAGACGCAGTCCTTCTTGCCCCTGATCGTCTCGACCGCCGTCCGCCGCGTCTCTACATTGCTGTCACTTATCTGCTTTATCAGTTCCTGCAAGGCCTTCTCCTAACATTCCTATTGATTCTTTGAGGATGATCTTCTCCTCTGATGTCAGCAGGTTATCGATATTCAGGAGGATGATAATGCTGTCCCCCTTCCTGCCGAGCCCCGTAATGTATTCGGTCTTGAACCCCTTGAATATCGAGGGCGGCCGCGTCATTTCTTCAGGGGCCAGTGACATGATCTCCCTGATTTCATCGACGAGAAACCCTATCTTCTCCTGATCAAACCTGACGATGATGATACGCTCTTTTTTGCCGGAAGGCTCTGTTCCAAAGCGTCTCCTGAGATCGATCAGCGGGACCACCAGCCCCCTGACGTTCATGACCCCCGACAGAAATCCGGGGAGGCCGGGGATCGTAAAGACCTTCTGCACCTTGATGATCTCCACCACCCGGTCGATCGTGATGCCGAAGACCTCATCGGCTATTTTAAAGACCGCGAATTTCTGCATCTACCTGACTTTGAAGACCTCCATCTCTCTTTTCAGAATCTCTATCTCGCCAAAAAGCGTATTGAGCGATGCAGAGACCTCTTCCATATCCTTCACCGTGGCGTTACCGATGCCGTTGATCTGGTCCATCGTGCTGGCGATCATATCATTCATCTTCTGCTGGTTGGCGACAGCATCATTGATCTTTGCTGTCCGCTCATTTGCAAGTTCGAGGTTCCGGGAGATGCCCTTGGTGCCGATCGCCTGCTCTTCCGTCCCGCGCTTTGTCATATCGGCGACGTCTTTGACCTCTCCGACGCTGTCGAGCAGGAAGCTCAGGGCCTTATCCTGCTCCCCGGTGGCCTTCGCAATGTTCTTCATCATCTTTCTGATGTCCTCGATAGCCCCGGTGATCTGCTTTAACCCCCGCGATTGCTCCTCGGTCGCACGTTCGATCGCCTTGGTCATAAACGTCGAATGTTCAGACGCTGTCAGAATGTCCTTCAGCACATTGCCGACGGTCAGGACCAGGCCGTTGCCTTCATCCACCTTTGTCTTTGCTGAATTGATCGATGACCCGGCGTCCTTGATATCCCGCTGGATCGACTTGACAATGCCGCCGATCTCCCTCGTCGAGCTTGCCGTCCGGTCGGAAAGGGCGCTGATCTCGTCGGCAACGACAGAAAAACTCTTGCCGTATTCACCTGCCTGGGCAGCCAGGATGGCCGCGTTGAGGCTGAGCAGACTCGTCTGCTCGGTCACATCCTTGATGACCGACAGGACCTTTTCAATGTCGGTCGACCGTAACTCAAGCCGCTGCACGATCTCGAAGGACTTCTGCACCTCCGTGGCTATATTGTCCATGCCCTCGACCGCATTCATGATCGTTGTCATGCCGGTGTCAGAGGTGATCTCCTGCACGGTGCCGGCCATCTTGGAGGACTCGCGGGCATGCTCCTCGACCTCTCTGATCGAGGCGCCGATCTCCTCGACCGAGGCAGAGGTATCTTCAACCGCAGTCAGCGCGCCGTTGGCGGTCTTTGAGATCGCACGGGCCGACTGGGTGACCTGAGACACGACAGAATACAGGTCCTCTGTTGCCTTTAAAAGCCGGTGGGTATTAGACGCGATCTCCTCGGCCGTAGCCTTCAGTTCAATCAGGGACGACACGTTCTCAACCGAGAAGTTTGCCATTTTATCGGCACTGTCACTGATCTCCGCCTGCGCCCTGGAGGCATTCTGGACCGCACGGGTAACCTCCCTCACCGCCTCAGCCTGCCGGGTCATCCCGCCGGTGACGTTATTGTACGTAAGGTTCACCTGCTTGATTGCCATAGAGACATTGACGGCCGTCGAGTTCAGCTTGGAGACGGTCAGCATCAGTCTCTCCACAAGGAACCTGATCCCCTGGGCTATGCTGCCTATCTCGTTTTCGCCCAGGACCGGGACCTCAACCGAGAGGTCTCCGACGGTTATCCTTTCAACTGCCTTGTTTATCATGGTCACCGGCCTCTTGATGTTGCGGTTAAAGAGATAGACCATAATTATACCCGTACTGAGCAGCATCAGCACCTGGTACAGCAGGATCGTGATAATACTGTCAGAAATGTTCTTGTTGATGCTCTTCGCCGAATAATCGATGCGAACCTCACCAATTTTATTGCCGGCCGCAGTCACCGGCACTCTCATCGTCATGCTCTTGCCGAGGAGAAAGGGATTCCAGGTACCCAGGTCTGCATCCGTTGCTTTCGCACTCTCCCGGATGATCTTGTCGCCGCTGTCGAGTATGTGGACCGAGGTAATGTCCTCGTCCTTCATGATCTCCTCGAGATAGACATCGATCAGTGCGTAGTCATAACTCAGCAGCGGCCCTGAACTGACACCCGCAATAGTTGATGCTGCCCGCTTAATCCTCTTTTCGAGTGAATCGGACAGGGCGGTCCGCATAAACCCGATGAGGAAAATCCCCCCCAGAGACTGCCCGACCAGAAAAACGACAAAGACGGCGGTGATAAACTTCGCTGTTATGGATTTTTTGAATATCATTTAACCGGGACCGCCTTGTGGGCCTGAATGATTCTTGCGCCCTTGGGACTCCGGATAAAGCCGATAAAATCCTTTACCGGTCCCGCTGCCTGGCCCTTTGTCACGAGGAAGTTATGCTTGATTATCTTGTATTTCCCGCTCTTGATCTGATCGGGTGATGGCTCAACACCATCCAGTTTCAGAGGCACAATAGCCCCTGCAGAGTCTTCCACGGCAACAGAATCAGTAAACCCGATGGTGTTCGGGCGGGAATTGAGGACCTTCGTCATCTCAGGGGCAGTGGCGATCGTAATGACCGAGGGGGACTCCTTCAAGTCTTTAAAACAGGGCACATACATCCTGACCGTCTCCTTTGTCGCATCCTTGTCCGGCCGGGTGAGAGCCAGGATAGGGTCTTTACCTGCACCAAGGTCCTTCCAGTTCGTCACCCTGCCTTCGTAGATCCGGCAGAGGTGGTCGCTGCTTATGTCCTTGAGTGCCACGCTCCTGTTGACCCCAATGACCGTTGCCGCCCTCGAGATTTCGACCGCCTGCACTCCCAGACCCTTCTCATTGTCCTTGAGGGGCCGGGCGCTCATGCCGATATCCACCTTGCCTTCAGATGCAGACATGACCCCCCCCCGTCGACTCAATCGATTTCTGGTTCACCTCGATCACCACGTCCTTATTCTCAGCCATATACGCCTTTGCCAGTTCAGTCATCAGCGAAATCATACCGCCGGACCCCGCTATCCTGAGCCTGGTTTCGGCAGATACAGCATGAGCAGACAGCATCATGATGACAACACCGCAGAACAGATTTTTTAACCCGTTCACCGCGACACCTCCGCGTTTATTTATCATTGAAACAGACAGCGCAGCCCCATGCTTCATCTTAGTCCTCCTTGCGCAACGTTGATTCCGGTCAGCACGCATCATATCAGGCCAATCCGGGACATCATGAGCCGGACGCTGTTATAGTCCTCGTCAGCAGCCTCGGCGAACCCGGTATACTTCTCATCTATCGACCGCAGGAGCGCGGCCCCTTCCGGTGTGCTGTCGCTGATGGCAAGGAGCAGCGCCTTCAGTTCGGCCATCAGGACAGGGTCCAGCTTGCTGGAAACCGCAATATTGAACTCCGGAATATCTTCAGAGAATTTTATGAACTTCAGCCCCATATCCTTGTATTTATAGGCCGTGGTCTCCATGACCGCACCGGCGTCAAAGTCGCTGTTGAGGACCGCCTTGGCAACGTCGTCGTGATGGCCCAGGTAGTTGTAATAGAAAAGATCCTTGATGTCGATGCCTTCAGCAAGGAGCAGCCCCCTCGGAATGATATGGCTCGACGTCGAGTGAGGATCGCCAAAGGCAAATGAACGGTTTTTCAGATCTTCAAGGGCATTGATCGTGCTGTCGCTCCTGGCGATAATAACCGCGTGATGATAGGGTTTTCCGTCCCGCAGCGCCTTCACCAGCACCCGGGCATCATACCGTTTATGTGCCTCGACATAGGTTGAAGGGGTCATAAAGCAGAGCTGGGTCACTCCCTGGCCGAGGTCATTGACCGCACCCTGGAAATCGACCGCTACCTTCAGGTCTATCTTCCTGCCCAGGTGCTTGCTGAGGTACTCGATAATAGGACTGAACTTTTTGAACATGATGGCAGGCGATTCAAGCGGCACAATACCCATCCTGAGCAGCCCTCCCGAGGTGTCAGAAGAAAATTTGAACCGTTCCATCTCGATCACGGTCAGTTCTGCATCCTTCAGCAGCTCCTTCACCATCTGGTCAAGCTTGAACGCGCGCTCCTTGGTCTGTCGCGGAAGGTCCTTGATCTTTTCGATGGAGGTCCATATCTGATTCGACCCCAGTTTCTGCTCCTTGATAGCATTGGAGATCTGCTGGCTCTTGTCTGAAACCAGGTCGAGAGCCTGAGAAATCTGTTTGCTGTTGAGCGACTGTTCATTGGTCGCGATCTTGACGTGGTGTGAGACCTCGCTGACCTTTTCGGTGGCACCCATAATCAGCTGGATACCCTTATTCTGTTCAGTAGTCGCCTTGGCGATCTGGCTGACCATGGTCAAAACCTTCTCCATCGCCTCTGACACGAGACGGGCTGCTTTAGACTGCTCGGTGGTCGAATTTTCAATAGCTGCCGCCATGTCCGACGACTGCTTTGAGCTCTCAACGATCTTCCTCAGGGCATCGACCGCTTCGTTGGTGACTTTAAAGCCGATCTCGACCGAGTTCATGCCGTCGTACATGGCAGAAACCGCGTCAGCCACCTCGGACTGAACCGCCTGGATCAGGGCCCCGATCTCCTGCGTCGAAATCGACGTCCGGTCGGCAAGCTCCTTGATCTCGTCTGCAACCACCGAGAACCCCTTACCGTGCTCCCCTGCCTGGGCCGCAAGGATTGCAGCATTCAGGGCGAGCATCGTTGTCTGGTCGGTAATCTCATCGATCACATTGAGGATCTGGCCTATCTCCTCGGATCTCCCCCCGAGCTTTGCGATGCACTCCGAGGTCCTCTCGACCGATGACTTGATCTGCTGCATCCCCTGGATCGATTTTTCGACAGATACCATCCCGAGTTTGACTGCATCGTTTTTGACCTTGTCTGAGATAACAGCCGAGTCCTTTGCGCGCCGTTCGACCTCCTTGATCGACGAGGCGATCTCGAGAATCGCGCTCTGCGTCTCCTCGGCAGCGCTGGCGAGTTCACCCGTATTGCCCGCAACCTCCCTGATCGTGGCCGACAACTGCTCTATCGAGGCTGACGTGGCCTCAACCGCTACGGACATCTCCTGGGAATTGTTCGTGATCTGCGAGATGCTGATGACCATCTGTTCCATGGCCGCGGCCGTCTCTTCAGCAGATGCGGCAAGCCCGTCGGTCCCTTCGGCTATGTCTGTTATAGAGGCGTTCATCTCTTCGACCGAGGCCGATATATTATTGATCGCCTCGGTTTCAAGCATGGTCCCTTCCACAACAGCCCTTGATTCCCGGCTCACGTCCTCGGCCACCCGTGTCACCCGCCTCGAGCCGTCCTTGATCCTCTGGAGTATGCCCGAAATCGATATCAGGGACGACTTTATCTCCTTGCTGAACCTGCCGATTTCATCATTACTTTTGATGTCGACACTGAACGCCATGTCCCCTTCGGCAAGACTTAATGCCGCCGCCTCCAGTGACATAATCGGCGTGATGACCATCCTCCGGATCATGACCCACAGAACAATACTGAAGCAGATACACGCCAGGACCGTAGCCAGTATGACCATGACGATCATACGCATGGAACTGTTATATTCTTTTTCGATCGAAAACGACAGCTTGACAGCACCCAGGACTGCGGGGTCATTAGCATGACAGGCCTTGCACCGTTCGGCGTTTTCAAGAGGACGATAAAAAACGATCCGCTTCTGATCACGCTGGACAAACGGCGCCTTTGTCTGAATAATCTTTTTCATGATGTCCGTATCGGCTGCGGTACCGCCTTTGTCTGCAAAGGCAGTATGCCCGTCGAAATGCAGAAGTGAAATGTCGTCCATGTTTCTGACCGACTTAAGGTCGGTCATATAGGACTTCGTGACCTCTGCCCGGCCCTCCAGCATAATCCGCTCGATATTCTTGACAATGACATCAGCCGTCACTTCGGTCGTGGTCTCTGTCAGGGAATAGAGGCTTGCCTTCTCAATATTAAATGTCATGAACCCGGCGGCACAGATCCCCAGGACGAGGAGACCAACCACAAGGGCCAGTATTTTGACTTCAAGTTTATCGCGCATTATCCCTCCCTTAACCAACCTCTATATTCAGCGCATCTGCAGACCGGATGATCGATATGAAGCGCTTCTCTACTATCACGACACCCTCGATAAACCTTGTTTCATCTTCAGTCAGATGTGCCGGCGGCTCAAGGATCACATCGTCCGGAAGCCTTACCACTCCCAGAACCTTATCGATAATAGCTCCAATAAGACCGAGAGGTCCTGAAAGGACGATTATCTTGCCGGTGCCCTCGATCAGGCCGTCAGCATCCGCTGTGGGAATAGGCGCAGCCTCCTCGCCTTCATCCTTGAGTGCCAGCCTCGTCCTGAGGTCAATGACCGGGATGATCTTGCCCCTGAGCGACGTTATGCCGGCCACATACTCAGGCATGGTCGGCACCAGGGTTATCCGCTGAAACCGGATAATCTCCTCCACCTCAGAGACCTTGAAGGCAAATTCCTCTTTCGCCAGGCTGAAGGTCAACAGTTCGGAAACTCCCCCATCCTCCTGCTCACCGGCAGCATGGCCCTCACCACCTCCGGTCCCCCGGACTTCCGGAGCCGCGGCCGCCCCCGGTTCCGCAGGACACAGGTCTGCCCTTTCCGGAATCTCCAACGCCCCGACAGATATGCCGGCCTGAGTCCCTGTCTCGTCTGCCGGCTTCCCCGTCAGGTCAGCGACGGGATTCAGGGACTGATTCCCGGACGGCTGCTCGGACGACTCCTGTAGCGGTCCATCAACCTGATGCCGGACCAGCTCCCCCGGCTTTTCCTCCGCATTCTGGCCCTGCGGCTGTCCCTGGGACTGAATCTGCGCCTGAGCCTTTTTTCTAATTTTCGCTATATCCATTTAATAATCCCAGCTCCCTGGCCGCATCTTCTATCAGGGGTTCATCAATGACCTCAACCTCTCCGGCATATCCGTCAAGGAGGGCTGATGTGGCGATACTGTTGATCAGCCGCGGAATCCCCCCCGAATACCGGTGCAGGAGCTTTAGTGCCCTTTCGGTAAAGAGCATACGCTCCCGGCCGGAGGTCTTCAGTCTGAAAAGCACATAGTCTTCGATCTCCTCCGCACTGATCGGCCCGAGATGGTAGAAAAGACCGATCCTCTGCTTCAGCGGCAGATACGTCTTGTGGTTGAGCCGCTTCCTCAGGTCGGGCTGTCCGACAAGAATCAGGCTTACCATGTTCGTATAATCGAGCTGAAAATTTGTCAGCAGCCGGATCTCTTCAAAGGTATCCCTGGCCGGGATCAGCTGTGCTTCGTCGATGATGATCACATGAGAAACCCCGACCTCGAAGTCCTGATATACCTTGCTGTATATCGCGTCGAGCAGATCGGCCTTGTGTATCGAAGGGATGTCGATCCCCATACGCATGGCAATCGTCCTGAGAAACTGTGCCGGAGTCAGGACAGGATTGATGATATTGATCACATTGTAACGGTCATCGAGCATATCCATAAGTGCACGGGTCAGAGTCGTCTTGCCGCAGCCTACCTCGCCGGTCAGTAACACAAGTTCCTTCTCTTCCACCGCATACTGAAGCCGTGCGAGCGCCTCCTCGTGGCTCCTGCTCAGGAAGAGAAACTTCGGATCAGGCGTCTTGCTGAACGGTTTGACCCTGAGACCGTAGTATTCCTCAAACATAAATCGCCCCCCCCTTCTGTTTTACAACCGAATCATCGATCAGCGACTCGATATCGAGCACCAGGATGACTTCATGCTTGCCGATCTCTGCAGCCCCGGCAAAACCGTGCATCTTCTTGAGGTATTCGCCCAGCGATTTGATCACGATCTCCTGCTGGCCGAACAGCTCGTCCACCAGGAGTCCGACCTTCCTCTCGCCAAAGCCGACCACTACGGCAAAGGAGCGTTCAGTGGGAACCGGTGGAAATTTGAAGAACGTGCTTACCCTGATCATCGGAAGCATCTCGCCCCTGAGGTAATAGACTTCTTTCCATTCAATGGTCTGAATATCCTTATGTTCGACAATGAGCGTCTCGGACATCGAGGTGAGGGGAACCGCAAACCGCTCGTCGCCCACCCGGACAATCAGGGCCTTGATGATCGCGAGCGTTATCGGCAGCGTCAGCATGAAGGTTGTGCCGGCATCTTTTTTCGTCTCAACCTCTGCATACCCGCCCAGGACCGAAAGCTTCTCTTTGACGACATCCATGCCGACGCCCCTGCCCGAGATGTCGCTGACGACATCCTTGGTGCTGAACCCCGGTGCAAAGATAAAATCAATGACCTCTTTTTCCGACAGGACCGCGCCTTCCTGGACGAGGCCTTTCTCGATTGCCTTTTTCCTTACCTTGTCAAGATCAATCCCAGCGCCGTCGTCCTTCAGCTCGATGACAACATGGTTGCCTTTCTGATAGGCCCTGAGGATGACGGTTCCTGATTCCTTCTTGCCCTTTCTCCTGCGGTCTTCGGCGTGTTCAATGCCGTGATCTATCGAGTTTCTGATAAGGTGCATGAGCGGGTCGACGATCTCTTCAGCAAGGTACTTGTCGAGTTCTGTATCCTCACCGTAGAGCACGAGATCGATCTGTTTGTCGACTTCACGCGAATACCGTCTGACAATCTGCGCCAGCCGGGTGAATATCTGTCCGATCGGAACCATCCGTATCTCGAGCACCTGGTCCTGAAGCTCTGCCAGCCTGCGCTCCAGGGTCTGGGATATTTTATGTATATCATAGACAAGGGTATTATGGCCGTACAGTTCTACAAGCTCTGTGCCGATCCGCTTGACCGCACCCTTGGCCAGCGTCAGCTCGCCGACGGTATTGAGGATCCTGTCGAGTTTTTCGATATCCACCCTGACCGTTGTCGACGTGCTTTTGAGATGCGTATCCTGCGGTTTCTGCTGCGCCGCCGCAGGGGCCTCTGCCGCAGTCTCAGGGACGACCGGAACAGGAGCTGCCGCCCTTGGTTTCACCAGTACGTCAAGGGGATATCCCAATGCCTGGCGCAGCTCATCCGACTCCACAACGGAACTGAACATAAGGTTGAACCCGATGGAACCGTCCGGGACATTCTCGGATGTCGGAAGTGTCGAGATGAGTTCCCCCCCGGCCTTGACCGTCTTCGTCAATGCCTCCAGGGAGGTGTCAAAGGTCTCAAGCGGAAAAACTGCCTTGACCAGGAAAATACCCTTGCCGTCCTTGAGGTTTGCCTTCAGCCGGTGTTCTTCATATTCAGAGAGTACCTTCAGGATAGACTGGTCTATCAGCGCCAAGGAAGAATCACCCTCAACCTGGCCCTTCAGCGACGCCCTGAACGCCTCGATGTCCCTGAGATATGCCGCGATATCCCCTTCGTCGCTGTCCTGGCTGACGCGGTCGGTAATATCCTTCAGGATGTCGACGTTCTTAAAGAGAAAACTGACGACCTCGGCCGTCACGTCAATCTTCCCGAGCCTGACATCGTCCATTAGCGTCTCAAGGGCATGGCTGAGCGTTGTAATCCCCTGGACGCCGAACAGACCCGAGACGCCCTTCAGCGTGTGCATGGCCCTGAAGAGGGCATTGATCGTATCAGGGTTAAGACCGGATTGGTAGGTATCCTGCACTTCAAGGATCAGGCGCTGGGATTCCTCGAGGAGTTCCTCTGCCTCAGCAATGAATTCCTTTTTTGATGCCTTCATAACCCGATCGTCTTTTTTACGATATCAAGAAGCTCGCCGGACTTGAAGGGTTTGGTCACATAATTGGTGGCACCAAGTGCCATGCCGCGCTTTTTATCTTCCTCGCTCCGCTCGGTGCTGACAATAATGATCGGGAGATGGATATAGCGCTGGTTGCTCCTGACGAAGCTGATCAGTTCGAGGCCGTTGATATCCGGCATGTTGATATCGGTGATGATGAGGTCATATTCCTGCTGCGGCAGCAGTTTCAGGGCCTCGAACCCTGATGCAGCCTCAACGGTTTCCACATCGCCAAGTTCATCGATCACTGCCCTGATCAGCGCCCTGGTTGTTGCCGAGTCCTCGACTATGAGAATCGTCTTCACAGAACCTCTCTTCGGTTATTCAGTTTAGCTTCTCCTCCCGATGAAATCGCGGAAATTCGGGAAACTACATCAGCATAAGATTTTATCAGAATAACGGAAAAAAAATCTCAACGAGCTATCCCGCATCCCTTTTCTGCTCCATCTCCTGTATCCTGCGCTGCAGCAGGGACTTCTCAAGTGCCAGTCCCGCATGGTTGATAAAGATCTCCAGTCCCTCAGTCTCACCAAACGATTCTCCGGTGGTATAGTTGTCACAGAAAAGAAATGCAACGACCCTTCCCTCTGCAATGACCGGGAAAATCGCCACCTCCTTCGGCCATTCCCCTCCGAGGAGCTCCGCCAAATGCTCGGTCACCTCGTCCTTTTCGAACGGGCCGCGGTACGCCATCTGCTCGGTCACGATCTTTCTGAAAAAGGGGCTCCGGTCGATATGCAGCATGGTGGCCCGGACCTTCTCATCGGCCCCCTCGATCTCGAGCCCGAACTGGCCGAGGCCGACCATCTCACTCTTGCCGATCATGAAGAGGATCCCTCGGTGAAAGATATCACTCGCAAAACGCAGGATCAGCAGGGTAATCTCAGAGGCGGAATTCGGGAACCGCAACTCATGGGTCAGAGACTTGAGGGCCGTAATATCCTTGCGCTCGGAGGTCTGCGTCTCCCAGTCGTCGTCCCACCCTGAATCTGTCTCCACGCCTTCGGTCTCTTCCGTGTCATCAAACGAGAACTCCTCGGTCTTCACAAAGGACTGCGTTGATTCATCCTGGACGCGGGCCCCTTCCATCAGAAGGTACTCGGGACTGAGACCCTTCGAAAGCTCCCAGCCGTGATCTGTCAGGGTCGTCTTGCCTTCGAGGACGAGATCATCGAGTTCGAACTGAAAATCCCCGTCTTCCCAGAGGAGAAGCCGGCAGATGACCTTCTCTATCCTCTTGCGGGCGACTTTCTCAAGGTGTTCGAGCTTGACCGCGCCGAGGTCAAAGAGTATCTCGGCGATCGGTGTTGCGGGCAGCTTTTTTTTTACCTCCAGGGCCAGGTTCAGGATCGTCTCTTTGATGAGGCCGGCATCGATCAGGTTCTGCCCGAGGTTGCGGTCCAGGTCATCGGTCTCGGCCCTGACAATCATGCCGTTCTTGAATACGATCAGCGCCGTCCCCCTGCTGCCGTTGACGATGAAGGTGCCGGTTTTCCTGCCTACACTCAATATCTGAAATATATCAGCCAGAGCAAGGTCTTCAAGCCTCCCGGCCAGACTCATGTAATCTCTGCCCCCTTCGGGATAATGACAACTCCTCCTTCACTGACCGAAAATCTCTGGCGGTCTGCCTCAGGATCATAGCCGATCGTCGTCCCTGCCGGCACATAGACATCCTTATCAATAATAGCCTTCCGGATCCTGCAGTTTCTTCCAATCTCAACGTTTTCGAGCAGGATCGAGTCCCGGACATCCACAAAACTGTTGACCCGCACGTCCGGAGAGAGCAGCGAGTTCTGCACCCTGCCGCCGCTGATGATGCAGCCGCCGCTGACGATTGAATCCAGTGCGACCCCAAGCCTTCCCCCCTTGTGCTCCTGGGCAAAAACAAACTTGGCCGGGGGATACTGCCCCTGGTTCGTCCTGACCGGCCAGGCCCTGTCATAGAGGTTAAAAAGAGGGTCGACCGCGACGAGGTCCATATTGGCCTCCCAGTATGCGTCAATCGTGCCGACGTCCCGCCAGTATTTCGCCTCTTTCCTGTTCTCGTCCTTGAACTCATAGGCAAAGAGCCGTCCGCAGTCCTTCATGGCCGGAAGGATATTCTTGCCGAAGTCATGCGCCGAGGACGTCCCGGCGTCCGCCCTCAGTTCGGAAATGACCGCGTCGGTATTGAAAAGATAGACGCCCATCGAGGCATAACAGTGTTCCGGGTCCCCGGGGATCGTAACCGGCACAGCAGGCTTTTCGTGAAACCCGATAATCCGGTGATCATTGTCGACCTCGACGATCCCGAAGGCAGAGGCGTCTTTCTTGTCTATCTTGATCGTTGCAACCGTGCCGACAGCCCCGTTGCGGAGATGAAAATCGAACATTTCTGCATAGTTCATCTTATAGATATGGTCACCGGAGAGGATCAGGATATAGGGAGGATTCTCCTTCTCGATCAGGTAAATATTCTGGAAGACCGCATCTGCCGTGCCCTGATACCACCGTTCATCAATCCGTTGCTGCGGGGGGATGCTGAAGATGAATTCGCCGAGTTCAGGGTTGAGCAGATGTTCCCACCCCAGCGCGAGGTGGCGGTCGAGCGAAAGAGATTTATACTGGGTGATGACAACAATATTCCTGATATGGGAGTTGATGCAGTTGCTCAGGGTAAAATCAATAATACGGTATTTCCCGCCAAACGGCACTGCGGGCTTCGCGCGATGCATGGTCAGGGGATGAAGCCGCTCCCCTTTTCCGCCGGCAAGGACCAATGCCAGCACGTTGCTCATCGAACTCTCTCGTCTGCCTCTATCCATTTCCTTGCCTATGCCTCAACCAATCTCAATAAATATTCGCAGATTTCCCTGAAGATGCTTCCGCCGAAGGACCGGCATCCGCTCCCTGCTTTTACAGTCGAGTATATCAGGAAAAATTGAAGAGTGTCAATGAGTTATATGGCCTTGCTTGACAATTCTCCGGGGCGGGAATTAATTTAATTCATGATAGCAATCGTCGATTATGGCATGGGAAACCTCAGAAGTGTTGAAAAGGGCTTCAATAAAGTCGGGGTAGATGCGCGGGTCACGTCGAACCCGGGGGTCATCGATGATGCCGATGCAGTCGTGCTGCCGGGAGTAGGGGCCTTTAAAGACTGTATCCGGAACCTCAACGACCTTTCGCTCACCGAGGCTGTTGTCAGGGCTATCACAAAGGGAAAACCTTATCTGGGCATCTGCCTGGGCCTACAGGTGCTCTTCAGTGAATCAGAGGAGTTCGGTACCTGCAGAGGCCTTGATATCTTCAGGGGAAAGGTGGTGCGGTTCCAGATTCAGGAAAAGGTCCCGCATATGGGATGGAACAACGTCAGGCTTGTTCGCCGGCCGCCGATCATGAAGGACATCCCGGACCAGTCATATTTATATTTCGTCCATTCCTACTATGTAGTACCGGAGGACACGGATATCGTGGCCGCCTCGACAGATTATGGGGTGACGTTTACATCAATGGTATGGAAAGACAATATCTTTGCGACCCAGTTCCATCCCGAAAAAAGCCAGGGGCTCGGACTGAAACTGCTCAAGGGCTTTGGAGAGTTTGTCGCAAAGGCATAGGGCACCTGCAGGCTGACTTGCCGGCTTACAGGTTTCAGCTTCCCGGTCCGACTTTATTTTTGATGCAGCTTTTTTCAAATAGTGGTAATATTGTGGGTTATGGGGAAGAGACGTTCAGAAAGAATAGCGGTCAACTTCAATACCAAGATCATCCTTGCCGGCAAGGCCTATGACGGGTATATCACCAATGTTTCCCAGGACGGCATAGGCTGCTCGATAACCTCAGTACTGAAGGCCCCGAAAGACTTCATCCCCATTAAGATACCTGAACTCCGGTTTGAACTGCCCTCAGGCGAACCAGTCAACCTGATCTGCGAGCTGGCCTGGTTTACCGGCACCGAACTTGATGATCAGCAGTTGACCCTCGGACTGAAGATTATAGAACCGTCGCCCCGCTACAACGAATTCATAAAAGAACTGTTCGTCACCCACCCGGACGAAAAATCAGCCGTCCCGGGTGTGCCCAGTGAAGGACTCAGCGAAGGCCCGGAACTACAGGACGGTGGACCGAATGCAGCTCAAAGCAGAACAAGGCCGCTCGCTGCCGCCTCCGGCAGCGATGTCTGCCGCTCGCTTGTGGAATCGACCGACGATTCGATTTATATTGTCGACGCCGATTGCCGGTATCAGTTTATGAACCCTGAGCATCTGTCCCGGCTTAACCTGTCGGGCGATGAATATATGGGAAGGCACTACCGTGATTTTCATTCCGGAGACGAGGCGGAAGAGCTGGAGAGAAAAGTTGCAGAGGTCGTTGCAGCCTCAAGGCCGGTCAGTTATGAGCATCAAAGCAGGAGAGAAAATAAATATTACGTTCGCACCCTGAGTCCGCTGAAGGGACCAGATGGTTCGGTGATTGCGATTGCGGTCGTCTCGAAGAACATCACCGACCGCAGACTTGCCGAAGAGCTGCTGTTGAAATCAAACCAGGAACTCGAAAAACAGGTCGAGGAGCGGACCACCACACTGCTTGCCCTCAACGAAAATCTCCAGCGTGAGATCAGCGGACATAAACAGACTGAAGACACCCTGAAACAGACCTCTGAAGACTGGAGGGTAACGTTTGATTCGACCAGGGACATGATGCTGATGGTGGACAGGGATTTCACGATCCTCAAGGCAAACAGGGCTATTTCGCAATTCTTTGCAATGCCCTATACGCGTATCATCGGCCAGAGGTTCTTCGAGCTGTTTGCGGATATGGACATACCGTCTTATGACCATCCCCTCGAAAAAATACCGCAGTCGAAAAAGCATGAAGAGGCTGAAATCTATCTGAAAGACAGGGATATCTGGGTGCTGGTATCGGTCGACCCGATCATGGGCAGCGAGGCGGGGATGGCAGGAGCCGTCCTGAACATCAGGGACATTACCGAGCAGAAAAACCTGCAGCAGCAGCTGCTGCAGGCACAGAAGATGGAATCGATCGGTCGTCTTGCCGGAGGGATAGCCCACGACTTCAACAATATCCTCTCCTCTATTATCGGGTATACGGAACTGGCACTGCTCAAGATTCCGGCCGACAGCCCTGTTCGTAATTACCTGGTCACGGTCAAGGAATCGGGAGAAAAGGCAGCTGCACTCACCCGGCGTCTGCTGGCCTTCAGCCGCAAACAGGTGCTGCAGGTACAGCCGGTGAACCTCAACAGGACCATCGAGGGCATTACCCAAATGATGCAGCGCCTCATCAGGGAGGACATACTGCTTGAAGTGCACCTGGAGCCGTCAATACAGTCGGTGCTGGCCGACCCGATGCAGCTGGAACAGATATTCATGAACCTGATCATCAACGCGCGTGACGCAATGCCGCGCGGGGGCAAACTGATCATTGAAACGGCGAATATGTATCTGGACGATCACTTTATTATCAGGCATGAGAATGTCAAGCCGGGGCATTATGTATTGCTCTCCGTCAGCGACACCGGAATAGGGATGAGCAAACAGGTCCAGAGGAAAATATTCGAACCTTTTTTTACGACCAAACCGGTCGGCGAGGGCACCGGCCTCGGCCTCTCAACCGTCTACGGCATTGTCGCACAGCATAACGGATATATATACGTATACAGCGAGGTCGACAAGGGAACAACGGTCAAAATCTATCTGCCGGTCAGCAGCGAACAGAGCACCGGAGCGGTATCGAGCAACCCGTTACCTCTGGCACACGGCAGAGAAACGGTGCTGGTCGTAGATGACGACCCCTCGATCCGCCGGCTGGTAAAGGACATGCTGCTTCCGCTCGGATACAGCCTCCTCGTCGCACACGACGGGGAAGAGGCACTGAAAATTGCAGAGAAGTCGGAAACTCCGGTTGACGTACTGCTGACCGACGTTATTATGCCGAACATGAACGGCAGACAGCTTGCCGGCCTGTTTCACAGCAGATATCCCGGCTCAAAGATCATCTTTATGTCCGGATACACCTATGAAACCATAGCCCAGCAGGGGGTCGTGGATTCATCAGACATCCTGATACAAAAACCGCTGTCTCCCAGTCTCCTTGCCAGCGTGCTGCGCACAACACTCGACGCCGGGAAATAAACCGGGCGTGCACAAGACCCGCCCCTACAATTCAGGATTCATGGTTATGGGCCCCTCTTCCCGCTCCTCAAACCTGATCTTTCCAAAGCATTCGGGCAGGTGGAAATTCAGGCTGGGGAGCGGCTGCCATGAGCCCCAGTGAGGATGGGAGGTCTCGTCGCCGCATTTAAAAAAATTTGCCGCCCACTCCTGTCCGGCCGGATCCCCGATATTGCCGGTATATTTTTCGAAGAGTGCAAACGGTATGAAAAATTCGAGCAACCAGATGATCGGCCCCGTGATCTCGGGAGCGACAGTCGCGGGCAATGAGTGATACACCCTGACCTGCCCGCCGTCTTCCAGCGGAAGAGGGGTAAACTGCTTAAAACCATCAGCGGTCCTCTCAGGGTCTGAAATATAACTGCAGAGGAGTGTCCCCCCGCAGTTAAACTCGAAATTGAAATAACCGCCGCCTGGCCTCGGCTGAACAAAAAACTCAACACAGCTGTCTTTATAGACCGGATCCATATACTCTGTCCGTATGCAGCGCACATACCGGTCCTCGACCTTGAAAATACCGGAGATCCCGGCATCATGGTAACAAAGCTTTACTGTCGTCCGGGGCCGGTGACCGCTGCCTTCAGCGCGGAAATACGGCAGTTCCAGCGGTGCAACGTCCCGCCAGTGCGGACCCTCCCATTGCCCTTTCAGGCAAGGTCCTGATGCATGAAAACGGACACGATACATGGCCGAAATTTTATACCCATTTGCGAAAATTTGCACCTTTTGATAATCTTGATACTCAGCCATATTCACAAAAAGGAGCCACTCATGGAAAAATCCAGCGAAAAATGCCCGTGCGGATCAGGTCTTGCGTATACAGAGTGCTGCGAGCCCCTTATCAGGGGTGAACGTCCGGCACCGACTGCAGAACAGTTGATGCGGTCGCGGTATACGGCCTATGTAAATAAAGAGATTCCCTATCTGCAGACGTCACTTCATCCGGACCATCGGAAAGACTATAACGAAAAAACCACCCGCGAATGGGCAGAGAGTGCCGATTGGCTCGGGCTCGATATTGTCAGGACTGAAGCCGGCGGCGCTGACGACAAGGAAGGTACGGTAGAGTTTATAGCCTCTTTTTCACACGAAGGAAAGAAGACAGAGCACCACGAAGTGGCCAGCTTCCAGAAGATGGACGGGAACTGGTTTTTTGTTCACGGAGAACCACCGGCACCGAAAACCGTTGTCCGCGCTGCGCCCAAGGTGGGACGCAATGACCCCTGCACCTGCGGCAGCGGGAAAAAATTCAAAAAGTGCTGCGGCTAATCGGGGTGATGCTCTGAAAGTTCCTCTTCGCACTGGCTGACTATCTCCTGAAGCTCTTCGTCCGAAAGGTTTTCAAGGATAATCATGCCGCTTTCATCCCGTTTTACATCCGAGATCCCCGGGAACTGCCTCTCAAGGAGTTTCATCTCGACTGCGTGCCTTTTTACAGCCTGCAAAAGCCTGCGGTTTTCAGCCTCAAGGTCATGCTTCTCAAAAGCTGACCTGATTGCAAAAACCAGGGTGACGTCATCCCAGGGCTTGGTGAAAAAACGGTAGATCTCGCCCTCGTTGATAGCGAGCATGGCTGCTTCGATGCTCGCCTGTCCGGTCAGCATAAGCCGAACCGTCTGAGGGTAGCGAGCCTTCACGGCGGCGAGAAATTCTGAACCTGACATAAAGGGCATCTTTTCATCGGATAGGACAACCTGGACGGGCTTCTGCGACAGGACTTCAAGCCCTTCCCTGCCTCCCGTCGCCGTCAGGATTTCAATCTCCTCATTGAAAAGCGCCCGTTTGAGCGATGCGATAACATTCGGTTCATCATCAACGATCAGCAATGTATGGTCTGTCATTCTTCCTCCTGCTCCTTTGCCTGACTTTCGTTTTCTATCATGAGGCCGGCCTTCCCAGGCTCGTCTTCCTGACAAAGACCCCTGTCGCCGGAGGATCGATCTTGTAATAGCGCTGGAGACCGGCAATAATCCTCTGATCGAGAAGCACATCACGGGCAAGGATAAGCAGGCCGGTGCCGCTCCTGACATCCCGGGAGAGGACCATGCCCGGCGCCAGCCGGGACGAAGGCACTTCCACTTCTTCCCCCCCGGATCGCCTGGTCAGCGCTTCTATCTTCTTTTTCAGAATGGCGGCCGCCACCGGGAAGATGCCATGATCAAAACGGGTATCTGAATAAAACTCAAGGTGTTTCAGCACCGCTGCATAACTTGCAGGAGAAAGCGGATCGCGGTTCGCAATCTTGTCAATGGCATCGGCAATAGCTATGATCCTGCTGCCCAGGGGTATGGCGTTCTTTTTGAGGCCGTCTGGATATCCTGAACCGTCAATATGCTCATGGTGGTGCCGTATCAGCTGTCCGATCTCCTGAAAGCCTTCGATACCCTCAACGGCAACCTGCCCGCGGACCGCATGCATATTATATTCTTTACGTTCATGTTCATTAAACTGCTCCTCGTCTTTCAAAAGGACCGAATCGGGAACACCTATTTTGCCGATGTCATGCAGCAGGGAGGCTACAAGGATATTGCTCACCTCATTCTCGGGCAGTGCCATGCCAAGGGCGATCTGCCGGGCATATGCAGCAACATTTTTCGAGTGGCTTGACACGGATTTCTCGCGCATCTCGATCAGGCCGGTAAACGATTCTATCGAACTCCTGAAATTTCTGCTGAGCTGGTCGTTCAGCTTTTCAAGCTCCCTGTTCTTGTTCTGGATGTCCATCGTCTGCGCCTGGACCATCTCCTCAAGCTGCGTGTTCCACTTCGACAGCTCTTCGTTCTGCTGAACAGTCAGCGCCGTGAGATACCGGTTCTCCGCAATGAGACAGAATTTATCGGTTGCATCCCTGACCATCAGCCGCAGTTCATCATTGTTCCAGGGCTTAGTTATATACCGGTACGCACCGCCTTTGTTAATGGCATTAATCGCAGCCTCCACATCAGCGTAGCCGGTCAATACGATCCTGACGGCATCCGGCACCAGGGCGCGTGCCTTCTCGAGGAACTCCCAGCCGCTCATGCCGGGCATCCTCTGGTCGGAAATAATTGCGGCAAGTGCCAGGTTCTGCTCAACGATCTTAAGGCCCTCAGGCCCCGACGAGGCGGTAAAGACTTCGCAATCTTCATCGACAAAAAGTCTTTTCAGCGCATGGAGAACGTTCTCCTCGTCGTCCACAAAAAGTATCTTAGGTGTCTGTCTTACAAATGTTTCTGTCATCGTTATCCTCTCATAGGTCCTTGCACTCCGGTATAAGAGTGAATGTTGCCCCTTCCTGCCCGGTCGTTGGGTCAATGAGATTTCCTGACAACCGGCACAGCCTGTTGTTGACCACTAATTCCAGCATGACATGCCCGCTTTTGAAAACGTCATCCCTCATCTGCACCAGCTGATCAATCCCCATATCCGCAATATTCGTTCCAAGAATATCAAGCGAACATCCGGTCACCTCGCGCCACTTTGTGTTGCACATGGCGATCATACCGGAGCGATCAATACCGATGATTCCTGCCGGAATAGAATCGAGGATATTTTGATGCGCGCGGAGAATCTTCTCCCGGACGGCAAGAAGTGCTGCTTTTTCACCGAGCAGTTTTTGCTGGCTGTCATTCAGCTTCTGCAATTCAAGATTCCTGGTCTGGAGTTCTTCCGTAAGCTGGCGATTCTTTCTGAAAAGGAAAAACCGTTCAATCGCGTTTGAAACGGTGACCTTCAGGTCATCGTCATTCCAGGGCTTCGGGATAAATTTGTAGACATGGCCGTCATTGATCGCGCTGACGATCGAAGCACTGTCGGCATAGCCCGACAGCACAATGCGCACGGTATCCGGCCACCGCTTGTATACCTCGGCAAGAAACTCTACGCCGTTCATCGCCGGCATACGGTAGTCCGATATAACCAGCTGCACCCGTTCCTTTCCCAGGACACTGATGCCTTCCTGTCCTGATGAGGCGGTCAGTATCGTGTAGTCCTCATCAAGGAAAAGCCGCTTGAGTGCGTTTAATACATTCGGCTCGTCATCGACACAGAGGATCCTGATCTCCTCTCCCCTCTCATCCATCCCTAAGCCTCCACAACCGGAATTTTTACGGTAAAGGTTGTCCCTTTTCCGACCTCGCTCTCAACCCTGATCTCACCCTGATGCTTCTTCATGATCTCATAGGCAATACTCAACCCCAGCCCCGTCCCCTTCCCCACCTCCTTCGTCGTATAAAAGGGCTCAAAGATCCGGTTCAGCTTATCTGCCGGGATACCGCTGCCGGTGTCAGATACCGAGGCATATATATATCCGTCTTCTTCCCACGTCCGAATCGTGATCTCCCCCTGCTTGTCGATCGCATGCGCCGCATTCACCAGCATATTCATAAAGACCTGGTTCAGCTGCCCGAGATTGCACTTTGTCTGCGGTATCTCCCCATACTCCTTCTTCACCACCGCCTTGTATTTGAGCTCATTCCAGACGATATTGATCGTGCTCTCCAGACCCGCATTGATATCTGCCAGCTTCTGTTCTGAATCATCTACCCGCGAGAAACTCTTGAGGTCCTGCACGATCTTTTTGATCCGCTCGGCCCCGTCCAGAGATTCCTTTACAAGATTTACCACGTCCTCCAGGATAAAATCCACTTTCAGCGCCTTGCGTTTTAAGGCGAGCCCGCTCCTTGCCGCCTCGGGAAGGTCCTGTATCATCTCATCCTGTGTCTTCAGAAACTCCCCGATCTTTATCATATACCGCTGCAACGATCCGAGATTGCTCATGATAAAGCCGGTAGGGTTGTTTATCTCATGCGCAACTCCGGCTGCCAGCTGTCCTATCGAGGCCATCTTCTCCTGCTGGGTGATCTGGGACTGGGCAATCTTGAGTTCATTGTAAGCGTTCTCAAGCTCCTGGTGCTGTATCTCAAGGATATGCATCATGTTGTTAAAGTTCTCTCCAATCTGATAAACCGGGTCAGAAGTCGCCAACTTATAGACTGAACATTCTGAGCAGTTTTCGTATTTTTGAGCAAACATGCCCTGTACCTTTCCGCCGCAAAACGTGCCTGCCGTCTGCCAGCACCGGCGATCGTCGGATCCATAGGCAGGACAATCGGGCTTCCCGCAGTTCATGACTTCATGGCAGACCACCATATTGGGATTACTGAAACGTGTGCTGAAGTCTTTATGCTGGGTGACCCGCTGAATAAGGCCGGTCAGGCCCTCAAGGGCCTCATGCAGTTTCCGGTTATTCTCTTCAGCCACCCGGTTGGTGATCTCAAGTGCCTCGGTCATGTTCCTCAGTTCGGTGAAATCATTCAGCGTCAGCACCGTGCCCTGTATGCCGAAGGCCATATCTTCATAGGGGTAGCTATTGAGCATGAACCACCGGCCCGAAGGCTGGTGGTAAAGTTCGATACTCTGACCATAGACCGCGTCAGTCATCCGGTCGTTAATCAGGTCATGCGCGTTGAGGAGGTCTGCCCAGTCCTGTTGCAGGATATCCGGATACTCCAGCCCGGTCAACTCTTTCACCGCCCTGTTGCACCGTTTAATCTTCCCTTCCGCATCCGAGAGTATGATCATATTATCGGTGCAGTCCATAGAGAGCTCCCACTCTTTCTTGACAAGCTGCACCCGGGTGAAAAGTTCCTGGAGCTCTGCATGATTTTTCTTCGATGCATCCTCATTATGTTTTCGCTCCGTAACGTCGCGCAATATACCGTGGACACCGGCAAAGTTCCCCTGCGCGTCGACCAGCATCCTGCTGGTTGCCTCAAGCTCAAAGATTGTGCCATCAGTGCGTCTCGCATGCATCGGGTAACTCTTCACCACTTTATCCCGCTGCAGCTTTTCAACAAACCGTTCCCGGTCCGCTGGCGATATCCAATAGGTTAATGCCGACTTACCGATCATTTCGAGGGGTGAGGCATGTCCAAAAATCTCTGCGCCAGCCTGATTGATCAGGGTGAATAACCCTTCCCTATCGGTCCAGTAGATGCCGTCGAGACTGGTATCAAAGAGGCTCCTGAATCGCTCCTCACTTTCACGGAGGTGTTGCTCTGCCGACTTTCTTTCGGTAATGTCGCGCTGGACATGGACCACTTTTGTGACGGCCCCTGAGGCATCCAGAACCGGGGACACCGACACCTCGACATAGATCTTCCGGTGGTGATGACGGTCAAAATGCAGATGTTCAACCGACACATGCTTCCCCGTATCCAGAAGTTCCTTCATCGGGCAGATATCCAATGGTCCGGTGCAAATGTCGGCCCGGTCGTGGGTAACCTCATGACAGGTCTTTCCGATCACCTCCTCCCGGGTCCGCCCGTTCTCCGCCAGAAAGGCGCTGTTTACTTCAATAATCCGGTAACTGTTTACATCGATAATCGAAATGGCATCCTGCATGCTGTTGAGAATGGTTTTCGAAAATTCATAGGACCGCGTAAGAGCATCCTCGGTCTTTTCTCTCGCCGTTATTTCGCTCTGGAGCAGTTCATTGGCGAGCAGGAGGTCCGCCGTCCGCTCCAATACCCTATTCTCCAGCAGCTCGCTCGCCTGTTGCAGCTCTCTCTCGTGCTCTATTCGCTCATTGATATTGAGGATCATGGGACGAAACATGAAAAAATAAAACGCAGGTCCGAGCAGTATGATGAGAAAGGTTGAATCGAGCAGGGTTTCAGCAAGGTCCGAACTGAAGGGCCTGAGGTAATAGACAACCGTCATGGAGACCATTTCCGAAACAAATACCAATACTGTAATCATCACGAGCAGCGTAAGAGGAGAAGCCAATGATATCCAGCCGGCGACTCTTTTCACCAAAGCACTCCGTTGGTCATCATACCTTAATCCTTGAGTTCATTCCATGCCATGTTGATCGTGCCCGGTAATACATTTTTTCATATGCCATACATAGTGTATGCATCAGTTTAACAGAACCGATCCGGGGGCCGCCATCCCCGCACCCGGCAAAAGGAGCAAGCCGAAGACAAGGCAGTATTGCTTAGAGGATAATCTTCCAACTCATTGTGCACATACCTATTGATGCTGATCGAAAATCTCTTCAAACACGGGCGCGATCTCTTTAAAGGCCTTGAGTGCAGCCGGATCGAAGTGTTCAGGCATGGTCCTCCCGTCCCCCTCGGTTATGATCTTACACGCCTCCAGGTGGTCAAAGGCAGGTTTGTAGGGCCTTTGACTGCGCAGGGCATCATACTGATCAACGAGCATCACGATCCTGCCCTCAAGAGGGATCTCCTCACCCTTAAGCCCCCCCGGATATCCCCCTCCGGCCCAGCGTTCGTGGTGGTTAAGCGCAATAGAAGCAGACAGTCTGATCCTGGGATCTTTTGATCCGGAGAGTATCTTTTCGCCGATTGTGGTGTGTGCCTTCATGATCTCAAATTCATCCTTGGTCAAAGGACCTGGTTTCAGAAGTATGCTATCGGGAACACCTAACTTTCCTATATCATGCAGCTGGCTGGCAAAGGTCAGTACCGAAATAAAATCCGATGACAGCTTCATGGCAGCCGCAAGCCTGCCGGAATAAAACCCTATCCTCGAAATATGGGCGCCGGTGTCTGTATCCCTGAATTCTGCGGCCATCGACAACTTCTGGACAAGCTCGCTGCTCATGCTTTCGAGATCTCTGCAGGCATCATCAAGCTCCAGCGTCCTTTTCCTGACCTCGGATTCAAGTATCTGATTATGGTTAAGCACAAAGTCTTCGAACTCCTTGATCTTCAGGAGGTTTTTGACGCGTATGAGCAGTTCTGCCCGATCGAAAGGTTTGGAAAGAAAGTCGTTTGCCCCGGCAGTAAGTCCCTTCAATTTTGAGACCTTGTCATGCAGCGCAGTCACCATGATTACCGGTACGTTTTTCGTATCCGGGTCTGCCTTGATCTGGGTGCAGGCCTCGTACCCCCACATCCCCGGCATCATGACGTCGAGGATGATCAGGTCCGGCTTATACAGCTTACTCTTAAGCACAGCCTCCTTGCCGTTAACCGCTAATTCGATTCCGTATCCTTCCGGAATCAACAGGGCGCTGAGCAGTCTTAAATTCGGCTCCTCATCGTCAACTATCAGTATTTTTTCCCCGCTCATCTGCAGCCCCCTTCGTTACTGATGTTCATTTATCCAGCACCTCTCTTATCTTGTTCAACAAATCCTTTGGCGAGAAAGGCTTGAGAATGAGGTCCATACCCTCTTCCCTTATGTTCCCGGTATTGATAATATCCATCGTGTATCCGCTCATAAAAAGCGTCTTAATTTCAGAGTTGGTCTTTTTGATCTCCTCATAGACCTCTTTACCGTTTCTCTTCGGCATTATCATATCGAGAAGGACCATGTCGATCCGGTCCCTGTTCTCCATGAACTTCGTTATTGCATCGTCCCCATCCTCTGCCAGTATCACATGATAGCCATATGTCTCCAGGATAATCCTTGAAAGCCTCCGCAACGAAGCATCGTCCTCTGCAATGAGTATGGTTTCGCTCCCGCCACGCGGGGAAGCAACGGCCATGTCCTCCGCTACTGTATCCGCCGCATTTTCGATGAGCGGTATCAATATCCTGAAGGTAGTACCTTTCCCTTTCTCGCTGTATGCATTAATAAAGCCCCTGTGCCGCTTGATGATGCCATAGGCGATCGAAAGACCGAGGCCGGTTCCCTGCCCCACATCTTTGGTCGTAAAAAAAGGCTCGAACATCTTCCCCCGTGTCTCCTCATCCATGCCTGAGCCTGTATCAGAGACCGAAATCAGAGCGTACCTCCCGGGTTCGCCGTACCCATGTAACGCTGTAAATTCATTGTCCAATTCCGTGAACCCCGTACCGATGGTCAAGCTCCCTCCTCGTGGCATAGCATCACGGGAGTTTGCAACAAGATTCATCAATACCTGCTCCACCTGTCCGGTATCAGCCATTATCAGCAATTTTCCTCCGGCAAGGTTGGTAGAAAAAGCAATATCCTCGCCTATGATCCGCGAAAGCATTTTCTCCAGACCTATGACAATATCGTTGACATTGACGGGTTTCAGGTCGTCCGCCTGTTTCCTGCTGAAGAGCAGCAGCCTCTGCGTGAGATGCGTAGCCCTCTCCGCTGCCGCGAGCACCTCGTTCGGATACTCTATTGCCGGATGTCCCTGCTCAGTGCTGCTCTGCGCCATCGCACTGAATCCCATGATGACATTGAGAATATTATTGAAATCGTGCGCAATGCCCCCTGCAAGCGTACCAATCGCCTCCATCTTCTGGGCCTGTCGAATCTGCATCTCAAGTTTCTTCTGCTCTGTTACATTAAGAACCATGCCCGATATAACGTCTCCCTCAAGCGTTGCACTGATGAGCAGATGAATGGTATTCCCTGACTTTGTCAGAGCTTCAAACTCAAAATTGTCCACCCTGCCGGCTTTCTCCAGTTCGTCCAGAAAATTTATCCGGTCTTCGCGGCGCTTGTATCGGGACATGACTTTCTGAGATATCATCTCTTCCGGCGATATGAATTCAAATATATTTGCCAGCGACTCATTGACATACAGAAAATTGCCGTCACGCGTCGCTTTATATATGCCGACAGGGGCGTTATCCACAAGTTTACGGTATTTTTCTTCTGAAAGCAGCAGGGCCTCCTCTGCACGCTTGCGCTTTGTTATGACATCGAAAACAACAACAAAGTGCTCCTTTTTTGGGCTGTAGACCGAGAGGAAAAACCAATTATCCAAAGCTTTCACGTATGTCTCAAACCGCTCAGGATTGCCTGTCAGTGCGACTCTGCTGTATATCTCGAAAAGATTTGCATCTGTCTCATGTATACCGGGGATTAAGTCGGTAACTTTTTTCCCGACGACATTCTTCAGCCCTGTCAGTTCTCCGAATGCTTCATTGACATCGAGATAGATAAAGTCCTGTGGACGATTCCCCTCGTAGAGCATCTTGCAATAGGCAAGCCCATTTATCATGTTTTTAAAAAGCGTGCTATAGCGTGCTTCACTTTCCCTGAGGTCTTCTTCTGCGCGTCTCCTGTCAACCCTCTCTTTCTCTTCCTTCAAGGCCCTTTTTACGGCAGGAGCCAGCCGTGACAGCCTATCTTTTAACACATAATCCGTAGCCCCGTTTTTGAGAGCCTCTATCGCTATGTCTTCCCCGATAGATCCGGAGACGAAGATAAACGGAACGTCAGGATATTTCTCTTTGGCAATTGTCAAAGCTGAAAGGCCGTCGAACGAAGGAAGTTTGTAGTCAACGAGCAGCAGATCAAAGCAGAACCCGGTGAGGGCAGCAATGTAGTCATCTTCTGTCTCAACGCGGGTTATTTCGCAGGAGATACCTTCTTCTTCGAGCATGGCCTGGATGAGCTCAGTATCGGTCTCACTATCTTCAAGATTGAGGATGCGCAACTTATTCATAGCATAACCGCCCGTTAAGCAATACTCCCCGGTGGCGGCTCGTTGACGATCGCCCAGAATACTCCCAAGCTTTTTACCGCGTCTATAAAGGCATGGAAATCAACCGGCTTTACGACATAGGCGTTTACCCCGAGATTGTAACTGGCAATCCTGTCACTCTCCTCATGAGAGGACGTAAGGACCACCACCGGTATGAGCTTTAACCGGTCATCGGCCCTGATCTTTTCCAGGACTTCTGTGCCGCTTATCTTCGGCAGCTTCAGATCCAAAAGAATAACAGCAGGGTTGCCATTGGCCCTGTCTGAAAATCGGCCCTCGTGATACAGGTAATCGAGCGCCTCCTGTCCGTCCCTTGCGACCTCAACCTCGTTCGCCAGATTGTGCTCGGACAAGGCCTCAAGGGTAAGCTCTACATCATTCGGACTGTCCTCAACCAGTAAGATTCGCTTCAGTTTGACCACCATCATACGCCTGCCTCCTTGATCTTTGGAAGTGAAAAGAAAATCGTAGCGCCTTCATTCAGTGCGCCCTCGGCCCAGGTCCGGCCTCCATGACGATGGATGATGCGCCTTACGTTCGCAAGCCCCAGCCCTGTGCCTTCAAACTCTTCCGCGCGGTGAAGCCTCTGGAAGAGACCGAAGAGCTTATCTACATATTTCATATCGAAACCCACCCCGTTATCCTTGACATAGCAGATCAGCTCATTCGGTTGATCAGCAATGCAGCCTATCTCGATCAAGGCCCTGGATCTGGTGCGGGTAAATTTGACCGCGTTCGAAAGGAGATTTTCGAAGACAATCTTCAGCATCACCTTGTCACCATATGCCTGGGGAAGGCTTCCGGTCTTCCACTCGATAGTACGCCCCCGCGTTTCCACCTTGCAAGCTTCAACGGTCTCTGAGACGATCTTATGAAGATCCATCGTCTCCTGCAACATCTCCGCACGCCCCATCCTCGAAAAGGAAAGGAGATCATCCACCAGCTTTCCCATTTGCCGGGCCGAATCAGAAATGACATTCAGATAATGCCTGCTCTTTTCGTCCAGTGCCGCAGGGGCCTTTCTGATCAGCAACTCTGCAAAACCGGTGATATGCCTGAGCGGCGCCCGCAGATCATGCGAAACAGAATAACTGAACCCTTCCAGCTCCCTGTTGGCGGCTTCAAGCTGGACAGTGCGGTCCCTGACGCGCTGTTCAAGTTCTGCGTTCAGACGTTGGATCTCTTCCTCTGCACGTTTGCGCTCAAATATCTCCTTCTGCAAATTTTCCACGGAGGTATAAGAATTCTTCAGTCTGGCAGCCATTTCATTGTTCGCCCGGGCCAGGTCGGTAAGCTCATCATCGCCCTCTACTGCGATGCGATGATCAAGATTGCCGGCTCCGATCAACTCAACCCCTTTGCCCAGTACTGAGATGCGTATTGACAGTGTTTTGCTGATAACCGCTGAATTGGCGATGATCGCAATGATTCCACCCAGTATAAAAAGAACAACAACGAAAGCCCCTCTGTCCCGCGCGATTGTTGCCGTCTTGTGGGCTGATTCATGCAGCCTGTTGATGTTGTCGGTCAGGGAATACGCTTTCAAAAACACCTGGCTGATCGACTGCGATTCTGCATCGCTGAAACCAGGCTTTGTATTTACGCCGGGGGTCTTCTGTCTTGAGCGGCCCTCCATAACCTTGGCAAATCCGGAGAAGGTGGCCTCAAAATCCTCATGCGCAGCCTGAAGCACTGTTTTATCTTTCTCCTGGTCAAAGCGTGTATCAGCCAGAGCAAGAAGTTCCCGGAGTTTATTGGACTTGGCGTGCCACTGAGTTTTAGCGCGTTCTTCCTGATACAGGAGATATTCGTCCCGCAGCAAAATCCTGTCAAAAGCGACCCCCCGCATTTCATCAGCCAGTTTTATATTCCGGTCTGCAATAATTGTCTCCCGGAAAGACCAGCCAAGAGAAAGCAGGATGAGAATGACCGCGCCCAGAGATATGAAGGTGTTGAGCCCGAGTCTTGTCTTTATCCTCATGCCTCGCCAGCCCTACCGTACCATCCTGACAGCCTCCGGCTTGACCGCCTGGAGGCCATCAAAATAAATATAATCGAGATAATTCGGCATACTCGTGCCTTCAGTCAATTTATTCTTAAGCGCCCAGCGCGTCTGGGCCTCAAAGTCCACAAGCAGGGCCTGGTTCAGGGACACCCTGGTCGTGAAAATAGGCCATATCTCGTCAAGGACTGCCTTATCTGTGTTGATAAATTCAGCCACGAGGCGCCGGGCTTCTTCATCATGCTCTTTTACAAATGTCTCGGCCTTAATGAGCGCCCGCAGGACTTTCTTTATCGCTTCCGGGTTCTTTTTTGCATACTCCTGCTCTGCTGCGAGGCAAAAGGCTTCTGTGTAGATCGCTTCTCCGAAAAAGACTATCCCCCTTTTTCCCAGTCCTTTTTCCAATTGTTTCACTGTTGGATTAAATATTGAAACCGCGTCAACCTTTCCACTGTCAAGGGCCGTTGCCATCTCATCGGGCTTCATATCGATCAGCGTCACCTGCTTCCTCTCCATTCCGTTTGCAAGCAGAAAGGCATCAGCGAAAAACTGCGCATTCGTACCGAACGGGACACCTATTTTCTTCCCTTTGATGTCCGGGGGCTTTTCAATGCCCCTGTCCCGGCGTGCAACAATGGCTTCGTTTTTGTTTGAAGTCTGGATCACTGCAAGCGTAGTGATCTTTTTCCCATTCATGACAGCAAATACGATTGGCGTGTCTGCCACGGTCGCCAGGTCGGCCTTTCCCTCAAAAACTGCATTGAGCGCGAGTTTGCCAAAGGCATGGGGCTGTGGCGTTGCAGCAAGTCCCTCTTCAGCAAAAAAGCCCTTTGCAAAGGCGATATATACAAGAACTGCATTTGACGCGGTCGAATAGGCAATAGTGATTTTTTCAGGCGGCCCTGCGATTCGGGCCGGGTTGCTGCAGGACAGGGAACATGACAATAATCCCGAAATCAGACTCATTAGAAAAATATTTTTCAGAAATAAAGACGACGGCCTCTTGACGTTATAAAACATTATTTCCCCTTCTTTATAGACTAGCATCAGGCATAGGCGCTGTCAAATAGGTGTGTGCATAACAGGAGCAAAGGTCTATTGAATTAACAGGCAGTAATAGATATAGTAAGAATACGGCCGAACCATGCATACCAACCATCAATCCGCACGGGACAATGAGTTCATCAGAATCTGAGCATACACGCAGGGAATGGGAGCGCATCTTTGATGCAATCGGACATCCCGCGGTCATCCTTGACCCTTGCCACAAAATAATCGCGGCCAATGCTGCCAGCGTTAAACTGACCGGGAAGCCCGTCAGCGAAATAATCGGCAGGCAGTGTTACGAAGTCTTTCACCTGAACAAGACCTCAGTCTCTCCAGCGGGCTGTCCGATGGAGACCATGCTCAAATCGGGCCGGATTGAAACAACCGAAGTTGAAATGGAGACCCTCGGCGGAATTTTCCTCGTTTCATGTACGCCTATGTTCGATGAGCAGGGCAGACTTGAGAAGGTGATCCATATTGCCACCGACATTACCAGCCACCGAAAAACAGAGAATCAGCTCAGGGACAACGAGGGAAAATTCAAGAGGCTGCTGGACGACTCCCCGGTTGCCCTTTCAATAATCAACCAGAACGGCACCATCGAGTACATAAACAGCAAGCACAGGGAACTCTTGGGTTTTGACCTTGAAGACATACCTGATCTTGAGCGTTGGCGGACCCTCGTATACCCTGATGAGACCGAGAGAAACAGGATCGCCGCAGAATGGAAAGACACAGCAAAAAGGGTCCTCGGCGGTGAGAAACTCGGCAACCAGGAACGCAGAATCACCTGCAAGGACGGAACGATCAGGGAAGTCGAGATCCAGCTTACCCCTGCCGAGGACAAGGTTATCGTTGCTTTTTTCGATATTACTGAACGCAGGAAGATGGAGGAACTGCTCCGCAGGGCCAAAGAGGATTGGGAAGAGTGTTTCAACACGATTAACGAAGCGATAACCATCCATGACCAGGATTTCAACGTCATCCTCGCCAACAGGGCAGCAGGGGAATTGCTTGGGATTCCTCTCCTGAATATGACAAAACAGAAATGCTTTCAATCATACCATGGCACGGACTGCCCTCCCGAGGGCTGTCCGAGTTGCGCGGTCCTGAAGACCCACAAGCCCACCGTGTCAGAAATGTTCGAGCCGCATCTCAAGAAACATGTTGAAATAAAGGCTCTCCCGCGTTTCGACAAAGCAGGCGCCCTGATAGGGTTGATCCATGTCATACGGGACATCACCCAGCGCAAACAGTCAGAAGACGCGCTGAGGGATCAGCAGAGATTTTCCCTGGACCTGATAGACAGCTCGGCCACTGCCACCTTTGTTCTTGACAAGGCACACCGGATAATGCTCTGGAACAAGGCCTGTGTTGAACTTACCGGCTGCTCGGCAAAAGAGATGGTCGGGACCGACAATCAGTGGAAGCCTTTTTACGGCCATAAAAGGCCAACGGTTGCCGATGTCATTATCGACAGTGATATGGACCGTTTTCCGGAATTGTACAAGACTTTTTCGCAATCGACCCTGAATTCTCAGGGGATCAGGGCGGAAGGATGGTATGCCAGTCTTGGCGGCAGGGAACGATACATAATTTTTGAAGCGGCACCGATTTACGACAGCAAGGGCGATCTGATAGCTGCGATCGAAACGCTTCAGGACATAACCGACAGAAAGCGGGTTGAAGATGCGCTGGGTGAAAGCGAAGAGCGCTACCGGATGCTCTTTAAAAGTTCACCGGTCGGCATATTCCATTACGACAGCAACCTGCATATTACGGACCTTAACAGGCGCTTTGCGGAAATCATCGGGGCGGACGTCGAGACGCTCAGAGGTCTTGATATGAAAACCCTGAAGGACCAGCGGGTGCTGCCCACACTGCTCGAAACGATCAACGGAAAAGAGGGCTTTTTTGAGGGCCCGTATATGACGACAACCAGTTCAATCGAGATCTGGGGTACGATACATACCACCCCACTGCTCAACAGCAAGGGAGATATCATCGGCGGCATCGGGATCGTTGAGGACCATACGGACAAACACAAGCTGGAGCAGCAACTCCGCCAGTCGCAGAAGCTCGAGGCTGTCGGCCAGCTTGCCGGCGGAGTGGCCCATGATTTCAACAATATTCTGTCTGCCATAGTCGGGTATGCGCACCTGACACTCCTGAAACTGGGAAAAGACGATCCGCTCAGACTGAACCTTGACCAAATACTCCAGGCATCAGACAGGGCGACCGCACTCACGCAGAGCCTCCTCGCCTTCAGCAGAAAGCAGGTAATCAACCCGAGGCCGAATGACCTGAACGAAATCCTCAGGAGGGTTGAAAAGTTCCTGCTCCGTCTGATCAGGGAGGACATAGAAATAACGACCCACTGTTCTGTCGGCAAACTGACCATCTTTGCGGACAGCGGGCAGATCGAGCAGCTGCTGATGAACCTGGTGACGAATGCACGGGACGCCATGCCCGGGGGTGGAAATATCACTATAGAATCAGGGTCCGTGCAGCTGGATGAAGAGTTTATCGAGGCGCACAGTTATGTGAAGGCCGGAAGCTATGCCCTCATATCCGTCTCTGATACAGGGGAAGGCATGGATGCAGGGACAAAGGAGAGGATCTTCGAACCCTTCTTCACCACCAAGGCAGAGGGAAAAGGCACCGGCCTCGGGCTTTCGATGGTATACGGCATCGTCAAGCAGCATGACGGGTACATAAACGTTTACAGTGAACCGGGAAAGGGCACGACGTTTAAGGTCTACCTGCCTCTGTACCGGGGTGCTGACAGGGTGGAAATTGCAAAGACCGAGCCGGCAGCGGTAACGGGAGGCTCTGAAACAATACTCCTTGCAGAAGATGATGCCTCGCTCAGAAAACTTGCATCTATTATCCTGCGCAATTACGGCTACACCGTGATCGAGGCTGTTGACGGCGAGGATGCGGTTGCAAAATACGGAGAGAACAGAGATGTCGTGAAGCTGGTCATTCTCGACGGCATCATGCCGAAAAAGAACGGCAAGGAAGCCTATAACGAGATACGAATGATAAACCCGTCAGTCAGGACAATTTTTGCAAGCGGCTATGCAGAGGATATTCTCAGCAGGGAAGGCCTTCTGGAGCCGGGCATTAATTTTCTTCTCAAACCCCTCACCCCCTCAGAACTGCTGAAAAAAGTGAGAGAAGTACTGGATGCGTAAACCGGGGGCTTAAAACAGGGGGCCTTTCAGCCCCCTCGGAAAAATCAGGCCTGACCAGCCGACCCCAGCACTTCCTGGTTCTTATGAATGATCATCTTCGTAAGCTCGTCGCGTGCCGGCCCAAGGTATTTTCTCGGATCAAACTCCGCCGGACTGTCGGCAAAGACCTTGCGGATCAACGCGGTCATCGCAAGTCTGCCGTCACTGTCGATGTTTATCTTGCAGACAGCACTTCTGGCGGCCCTTCTCAACTGCTCCTCAGGGATGCCGACCGCATCCTTCAGTTTTCCCCCATGACTGTTGATCATCTCAACATATTTGGGCACAACGGATGATGCCCCGTGCAGGACAATCGGGAACCCGGGGATCCGTTTTTCTATCTCGTCCAGGATGTCAAAGCGCAGCGGCGGGGGTACCAGGACACCCCTCTCGTCCCGGGTGCACTGTTCCGGCTTGAACTTCATGGCCCCATGCGACGTGCCGATCGAAATTGCCAAAGAATCGACCCCGGTCTTACCCACAAAATCCTCAACTTCTTCAGGCTTTGTATACGTGGATTTCTCAGCGGACACTTCATCTTCTATGCCGGCCAGGACCCCGAGTTCACCCTCGACTGCCACATCATGGGCATGCGCATATTCCACAACCTGTTTTGTCAATCTGATATTCTCTTCGTACGAGTGGTGGGACCCGTCGATCATCACCGAGGAGAACCCCGAATCAATGCATGATTTGCAGAGTTCGAAGGTATCACCGTGATCAAGGTGCAGTGCAAACTTTACCGGCGAATTCGCATCAGCAATCATGCCCACAGCACCCATGGCCAGAAAGCGCAGGAGGGTCTGATTGGCGTACTTCCTGGCCCCGCTTGAGACCTGAAGGATAAAAGGGGAACGGGATTCAACACAGCCCATCACGATTGCCTGCAACTGTTCCATGTTGTTGAAGTTATACGCCGGTATCGCGTACTTTCCCAGCATTGCCTTCTGAAACATCTCCCTGGTGTTGACGAGTCCGATTTCCTTGTACGAAACTTTTTCCATAGTGCTGTCCTTTCGTGAAAGATTAAGGTTTGGGGATAGTCCTGCCTATTATAGTATATTTCAGGCGAAGTGTTAAGCCCTGTATATTCTTCCTCTAAAGCTTCTCGTATGCCGTTCTCCGGTTCGTCCTGCGGGTCAGTTCGTTGCTGTAGCGGTTTACTCCTGTCCCCCCCGGGTACCCGCGCAGCCGTTGACCGAAACGCGGGATAAATGGAATAACTCTATGTTATAGTAAGCCACAATACGAAACAAGGTAATTTCTAAAAAAATCCGGCGAACTATCCCAATGCACCATATCAGATCCTATTACCTCCCCGCACTGCTCATTGTCGTCCTGACAATATCTTTTTTCAGGCTCGGATCATTGACCCTCTTCGACGTCGATGAGGCGGTTTTTGCCGAGGCCACGCGGGAGATGGTCGAAACCGGTGACTGGCTGACCCCGACCTATAACGGGGTCAACCGCTATGACAAGCCGATCCTTTTTTACTGGATGATGGCCCTCGCATACAAGACCTTCGGCGTCAATGAATGGGGAGCACGGTTCCCCTCGGCAGCAACAGGCGTACTGGTTTGTCTTTCTCTTTTCTTATTCATGCGGCGGCAGAAAGACGAGAGGCATGCTTACTACGCAGTCACTTCCCTTGTGTTGTCCCTCTATTTCGTTATTTATTCTCATGCCGCGGTTACGGACATGACGCTGACCCTTTTCATCACCCTGTCACTGCTCTCCTTTTACCAGTCTCTCTCTCATGACCGGGAGAGTGCGCAAAACAGGCGTTATTATCTTTACGGGTTCTATCTCTTCTCTGCCCTCGCCTTCCTTACCAAGGGGCTGATCGGCATCGTCTTTCCCTTTGGGATTGCAGGGCTCTACCTCCTGGCCACCGAGGGTATCGGCGGTACAAAGAAGATCATGAGCGCAGGTGGTACCCTTCTTTTTCTTCTGGTTGCAGCCCCCTGGTACCTTGCAGAACTGTCGGTGAACGGCAGGGAGTTCATTGACCAGTTTTTTATCAAACACCACTTCAAACGATTTACCGATGTCATATCCGGCCATAAGGGGCCGTGGTATTACTATGTCCTGACGCTGCTCATCGGGCTTGTACCATGGATTACCTTTCTTCCGGGCGGTGCTGCCGGAGCATGGAGCCGTTTCAGGCTGGCCCGCAGCAGAAAAGAGCCTTCAGCAGCCCATTCGCCGGAGC
>Ga0334722_10001045_pt1 | contig 36473 bp, 30 predicted proteins | sample C3_bottom_MG_FD_207210 | JGI IMG/M metagenome (GOLD analysis project Ga0334722, IMG submission 207210) | Sediment microbial communities from Yellowstone Lake, YNP, Wyoming, USA - C3_bottom | ecosystem: Environmental > Aquatic > Freshwater > Lake > Sediment | place: USA: Wyoming | collected... | reverse complement strand
AATCAAAGGATTCGCTGTTGCGATTTTCGAGCGAAGGAGGAATGGAGGCGGCACCCGGATTCGAACCGGGGGATAAAGGATTTGCAGTCCTCTGCCTTACCACTTGGCTATGCCGCCGAACCAATCGAATAAACTACTTACGGGTGAATAACCGTTCATTTCGTGTCTAACCATTCACATCTGCTGACAGAGTCGGCACCGATTCTACCATAGATTTTTCCAGTACTGACATCGCTTTTATCAACCTCGGGGACTCAAGTGGGCATATCGCTCTGTGAATGTGATTGTTGAATGCCCTGGCAACGTTTTGGCAGTGTACAGATCGACTCCCCGCAGGACAAGTCTCGATGCAAAAGCATGGCGCATGGTCTCAGGGAAAAGAAAATTCCCATTGTAAATTGGCATTATTGAATATAATGCCATTCGATGGCAGGCGTTTTGGGCAAGGGGAGAATTGGATGGCTCTGCCCGTAATAGACTGGACCTTTCGTCCCTTCCCCGACTCATGCCGCAAACTTGCATCACTCCTTGGAGCGACCACTGCCGCGCTGGGGTTCCTTGGTTTGTTGGGCTGGATTCTTGGAATGCCCCTCCTCGCAAGCATTCGATCCTCCTATATCCCGATGGCTCCCCTCACCTCGATCGCTTTGATTTGCCTGGCGGGGATGCTCCTCGTTCACTCGATGGGACTCTCGCAAGGTCCGGTGGGCATACTCGCAGCCGTGTTGTCCGCGCTCCTTTCGGCATACGGCGTGATTGCTGTTGTGGAATATCTTGGAATCCCTGTCATTTCCCTGGAAGGACTGCTGTTTCCCGATCCTCCAATGATGGGTGCGATCCACACCGGCCGTATGTCCCCTGCGACGGCGACACTCCTGCTTCTCTCGGGAGCGGTTGGCCCGATGCTTATTCTCCGTGAGCGGGGAGGGGATCGACAAAAGTTTTTTGGAGACTTGGCCGGGAGTCTTGGGATTCTCGTGGCGGTGGGCGGAACGGTAACCGTCCTGAGCTACCTGCATGGGTCACCTTTGCTATATGGCACCTCGACCATACCGATGGCGGCGACGACCGCGCTTGCGTTCCTGTTGCTTGGAATCGGGCAGGTCCTTGCGGCGGGACCAGACGGTTTCCCGGTGAGGTTGTTTGCGGGGTCTTCGATCCGAGCCAGACTCCTCCGGGTATTCGCCCCGACGACGGTCGGTGTCGTGGTGGCAATCGATCTGATGCACATTTATGCACGGAGTATCTTCTTCGAAGATAACGCAATTTTGTCCAGTGTTTCCACCACGGCCTTGGCCGTGCTAACGGGTGCGCTGATAGCGAGGGTTGCCTTGAAGGTCGGCGACGACATGGACCGTTCCGAAGAAGCCCGCAAGCGCGCGGAAGAGGAGTTGCGGCAATCGGAGAAGAAGATCCGGGAATCGCAAAATCTCCTGCGGGTGGTGGTGGATGGGACGACGGACGCGATCTACGTCAAGGATCTGCAGGGACGTTACCTTCTTTTCAATGATGCGGCATCGCGCTTCACGGGGAAGAGCGCCGCCGAGGTGATCGGAAACGACGACTCCCTCCTGTTCCCTGCCGATGAAGCCAGGGCGGTCATGGAAGGCGACAGAGGCGTCATCACCTCCGGGAAGACGATAACGTACGAGAAGCATCTCACGACAGCTGAAGGGAAAAAGGTAACCTTCCTTTCGACGAAGGGCCCCATGATTGACGAACTCGGCAATATCACGGGGATCTTCGGTGTCGCCCGTAACATCACCAAACAGAAGTGTGCAGAAGAGGCGCTGCGGCAGAGCGAGGAGCACTACCGGACGGTGACTCGTTCCGCCGCTGACGCTATTGTCTCGGCCGACAGCGCAGGAAACATCGTTGGTTGGAACTTGGGAGCAGAGAAGATCTTCGGCTACTCGGAAGCCGAGGTCACCGGTCGGCCGATAACCTTGCTGATGCCGTTCCGCTTCCGCGATGGGCATTTGGCGGGCACGGCGCGGATGCGCGCCGGCGAAGTGTCCCGTGTCAACGGAAAAATCGTGGAAATGAAAGGTCTTAGCAAGGACGGCACCGAATTCCCGATGGAATTATCCATGGCAGGCTGGGAGACCGCCGAGGGACGGAATTACATCGCCATTATCCGTGACATTACCGACCGCAAGCTGGCCGAGAAAGAGAAGCGGAATCTGGAGGAGAAGATTCGGCAGACGCAGAAACTTGAGAGCTTGGGCATGCTGGCCGGCGGGATCGCGCACGACTTCAACAACATCCTGATGGCCGTGCTGGGGCACGCCGAGTTGGCCCTCGATCGAATATCCCCGATGTCGGCCGCCCGCGGGAACCTGGCCGATATTACGACCGCTGCGCGTCGAGCTGCCGACCTGTGCCGGCAGATGTTGGCGTACGCGGGGAAGGCGTCCTTCGCCCTGGAGCGGGTGGCACTACGGGATCTGGTAGAGGAGATGGCGCACCTGCTCAAAACCGCGATCTCGAAGAAGGCAATCCTGAACCTGACCATGGAGCGGGGTGATCACCGTGGCGGTGGGCGCGACCCGATGCGACGAGGAGTACCTGCAAAAGACGGAGCTACCCGGCGACCTTGCCCCTGGATTGTACGTGCACCTGGAGGTGACGGACACTGGCGAGGGGATGAATGCGGAGACGCGAGCGCGCATTTTCGAGCCGTTCTTCTCCACGAAGTTCACGGGACGAGGCTTAGGCCTCGCCGCCGTGCTGGGAATCGTCCGCTCGCACAAGGGGGCGCTGAAAGTGTACACCGAACCCGGCAAGGGAACGACGTTCAAGATCCTCTTCCCAGCGCTGGAAGAAGAAGTGAAGGGAGTGCAGGCCCACGAGATCTCCTCTCTGGCCGACTGGCGGGGGAAGGGGACGATCCTGCTCGTGGACGACGAGGAGAGTTTGCTCGCCCTGGGAGCACAGATGCTGGAGCATCTGGGCTTCAGCGTGCTAACGGCAACCGACGGGCTGCAGGCGGTGAATCTCTACCGGAAGCGGGGGAAAGAAATCGACCTGGTGCTGATGGACCTGACGATGCCGCATATGGACGGTGCGGAGGCATTCGGTGAAATGCGCCGGCTGAACCCGGAAATTCGCGTTGTCCTTGCCAGCGGGTATAGCCACGAGGACGTGGCATCGCGTTTCGCGGGGAAAAGCCTCGACGGGGTATTGCAGAAGCCGTACACCCTCCTCAAACTGCGAGAAGCGCTCGCCGGGCTGCTGCCGAAACAGCGTAAACTTCCTCCATGATTCCTGCATGGTCACGTTTTGTCTGGTGCCTCTCCCACTCCCTGCCAAGGTATTCCGGTTCTGCGGTACTATTGGTGGGAGCAAGGGAATGAAACCGCCGGAGGTAGACATTGCCCCGCACCGTCTTCGTCACCGGTGCCGCCGGCTTCATCGGCTCGCACGTATCGGAAGCCCTCCTGGCCCGGGGGGACCGTGTCTTCGGATTCGATAACTTCGATCCGTTCTACGACCGGCGAATCAAGGAGCGCAACCTCGCGCCGCTTTCGGCGCACCCTACGTTCTCCTTCGTCGAGGGGGACATCCGCGACGCCTCCGCCCTCGCCCGCTGGGGGGAGGGGATCCATCCCGACGCGTTGATCCACCTGGCCGCGAAGGCCGGGGTGCGACCGTCGGTCGCCGATCCCGTCGGCTACGCGGACGTAAATGTACACGGCACGATCCGGATGCTCGAGTGGGCGCGGGAGCGGCGGGTCCCGAAGGTTCTCTTCGCCTCCTCCTCGTCCGTCTACGGCGGCAACACGAAGGTTCCCTTCTCCGAGGACGACTTCGTCGATCACCCGGTGAGCCCCTACGCGGCGACGAAGAAGGCGGGGGAGCTTCTCTGCCACACGTACTGCCACCTGTACGGGATGAACGTCGCGGCCCTGCGCTTCTTCACCGTGTACGGCCCCCGCCAGCGCCCCGAAATGGCGATCCGCAAGTTCACCCGGAGGATCCTGGACGGGAAGGTGATCGACCTGTACGGTGACGGCTCCTCCCGAAGGGATTACACCTATATCGAAGATATCGTCTCCGGGGTCCTCGGCGCGCTGACCGCGCCTCCAGGGTACAGGATCTACAACCTCGGGGAGTCGGCCACGATCTCCCTTGCGGACCTGGTCGCGCGGATCGAGAAGGCTTGCGGGAAGGCCGCCGTGCGGCGCTTCACGCCGCCGCAGCCCGGGGACGTCCCCGTGACGTTCGCGGATATCTCCCGCGCGAGGAATGAGATCGGCTACGACCCGCACACTTCCATCGCGCGGGGGATCACGCTGTTCGTCGACTGGTATCGCAAACAGGCGACCGCGGAAGCGGGGCTGTAGGAGGGCAGCATGTGCGACGGGATCCGGTTTCGCTTCGATTTCTCCCTCGTGGGAGAGAGCAACCTCCGGGGGGGGGACGGGATCGCCGCGCCCGACTTCCGGAAGATGATGGCGCTGGTCGACGATGCCGTGGATACGCTCGCGGCGAAACATCGGCGCGGGGAGATCGGCTTCCCCGACCTGCCGTTCTTCGTGAAGGAGGCCCGGGCGATCTCCCGGGACGCGGCGGCCCTTCGCGCGAAATGCACCCACCTCCTCGTCCTCGGCATCGGCGGCTCGGCGCTGGGAACGAAGGCGGTGCACGAGGCGGTCGGAGGCGCGGCGGGACGCCCCGGGATGGCGCTCTCCGTGGGGGACAACGTCGATCCCGACGCCTTCTTCCCCCTCCTGGCGAAGCTCCCGATGAAGAGGACCGCCGTGGTGGCCATCAGCAAATCGGGCGGGACGGCGGAGACGAACGCCCAGCTTGCGCTCGCGATCGCCGCGTTGAAGAAAGCCGTCGGGAAGCGGTGGAAGGAGCGGCTGATCCTCGTCACCGATCCTTCGAAGGGGGTCTTCCGCCGGATGGCGGACGCGGAGGGGCTGAAAAATTACGCCGTTCCGCCGAACGTGGGCGGTCGCTTCTCCGTCCTCTCGCCTGTGGGGCTGTTCCCGCTCGCCGCGGCGGGGGTCCGCGTGGAGCGGCTTCTCGCCGGGGCCGCGCAGATGGAGGCGATCTTCCGGCACACGAAGGGTACCGACAACCCGGTCCGGTTCGCCGCGGCCGTCTACGCGCACTACCTCCTGGTGAAGCCGAAGGTGGTGCAGGTCTGGTTCACCTACGGGGCGGGGCTGGAACGGATCGCGGAGTGGTGGCAGCAGCTCTGGGGAGAGAGCCTGGGGAAGGGGCGCGAGGGCCGCGCTCCCGTCGGACAAACTCCCGCGCGCGCGATCGGCGTCACCGACCAGCACTCCCAGCTCCAGCTCTACCAGGACGGCCCGGCGGACAAGGTGTTCACCTTCGTCCGGTGGATGGCGGGAAGGGAAAAGGGGAACGTGCCGAAAGCGGGGTTCGCCCCGGACATGGCGATGCTCGGCGGCCGGCCGTTGCGGGATCTCTTCGACGCGGAGTTCGAGGGGACGATCGGCGCGCTGTGGAGCGCGGGACGCCCCATCGTGCGAATGGAGATCGGAAAGCGCGACGAGGAGCACGTCGGCGCGTTCCTCCACTTCTGGGAATGGGTGACGGCGATCGCGGGCACGTGCGCCGGGGTCGACCCGTTCGACCAGCCCGGCGTGGAGGAGGGGAAGCGGATCGCCCGCGCGCTGATGGGGGAGAAAGGCACGGAGGCGCTCCGCGCGGACTTCGCGGAGAAGGTCTCGGGGATCCGACGCGCCGAGATCCGCATCGGGGAGGATCTTCCCGTCGTTCCCCCCCGCCGCAAGGGCGGGAAGTAGTTGCCCTCCCGCATCCGGCCGCTTCCGGACGACGTCGTCAACCGGATCGCCGCGGGGGAGGTGGTCGAGCGCCCCGCATCGGTCCTCAAGGAACTGCTCGAAAACGCCGTCGATTCCGGTGCGGCGAGCGTGGAGGCGCAAGTCTCGGGTCCCTTCCCGTTCTCCCTCCGCGTCACCGACGACGGGTGCGGCATGTCCCGCGAAGAAGCGGAGCTCGCGGTGCGTCGGCACACGACGAGCAAGATCGCCTCGGCGGACGACCTCGAGCAGATCGGTTCCTTCGGGTTTCGCGGCGAGGCGCTCCCGTCGATCGCCTCGGTCGCGCGGGTCGCCGTCGTCACGAGGCCCGGGGAGGAGCGGAGCGGGACGGAACTGGTGACGGAGGGGGGAACGATCCTCTCCATCCGCGAGGCGGGAGCTCCCCGGGGGACGACCGTCACCGTCTCGGGGCTCTTCGAGAACGTCCCCGCCCGCCGGAAGTTCCTGAAAAGCGAGCGCACCGAGATGTCGCACCTGTGGGAGGTGTTCCACGGCGTCGCGATTCCCGGCGAGGGGATCTCCTTCCGGTTCATCGATCCCCGCGGGGCATTCGCGTACGAGAGCCGCGAATCCGCCCTGGACCGGGCGAAGCGACACGCGGGCGACGACGGGCAATACCTCGTCCCCGTGGACGTCTCCTCCGCGTTCTTCCGGATCTTCGGCTGGGCGGGGCTCCCCCAGGTTTCCCGCACGGGCGCGGGCGGCCTCTGGTTCTTCGTCAACGGCCGGCGGTTCCGCGATCGCGGCCTCTACGCGGCGGTTCGGGAGGCGTACCGGGGGATCCTGCCCGGCGACCGCCTCCCCGTCCTCTACCTGTTCGTCACCTGCAGCCCGGGGGAGGTAGACGTTAACGTCCACCCGGCGAAGACGGAGGTCCGCTTCCGGTATCCCCGCGACCTGAACGAGCTGGCGCGCCACGCCCTCGGCGGGGCGCTCGGGGAGGCACCGTCGCGCGCGGCATTCCCTTTTCACGTTTGGGAGGAACGGACAACGCCGGGAGGGCTCAGGCCTTCGGGGTCGCCGCCGGACATGTCGCTCGAGGGCGTCACCGGCTCCCCCTTCCCCCTTCCGGCGGCCGGCGCGGAACGGGCGGGGGATCTGCCGTTCGCCGAACGGGGCGGCGAGGCGGCCGGGGAGCGGTTCTTTTCGTCCCTTCGCCCGATCGGGCAGGCGCTGGAGACGTACCTGGTTTGCGAGGAGGCCGGCGGGATCGTCCTCGTCGACCAGCACGCGGCCGACGAACGGATCGTCTTCTCGCGCCTGAAGGATCGGTTCCTCGGGAAGGGGGCTCCGACGCAGCGATGGCTCGACGCCGTGGAGGTTGCGCTCCCCGGGGTCCTCCCGGAGACGGACGAGCGCCCGGCCGTGGAGACGTTTCTCGCCCGCACCGGGTTTTCCTTCGAGCCGGCGGCGGGGGAGCGGATCCGCCTGACCGGCGGCCCGGCGGCCCTGCCGGGGTTCGACGCGCGGCGGTGGTGGGAGGAGCTGTGCGAATCGCTGCGCACCCAGGAGACCCTCCCCAAGGACCTGTTCGACGCGGACCGCGAACTGTGGCGGATGGCGTGCCACTCGGCCGTGCGCGGCGGCGAGCGGGTGACGACGGAACGCGCCCGCCTCCTCCTCGCCGAGCTCGACGCGGCGGTGGCCGCCCACAGCTGCCCCCACGGCCGCCCGGTGTGGATCCGCATCTCCCGGGCCCGCCTCGAGGCCCTCTTTCACCGCACGTGACGAGGATCGTCGTCCTCTCCGGCCCGACGGCCTCGGGGAAATCGGCCCTGGCCCTCGCCTTGGCGCGCGAATTCCCCGTGGAGATCGTCAACGCCGATTCCCTCCAGGTGTACCGCTACTTCGACATCGGCACCGCGAAGCCGACCGTGGCGGAGCGGGCCGAGGTCCCCCATCACCTGATCGACGTGGCGGATCCCGACGAACCGTACGACGCCGGGAGGTATGTCCGGGAGGCGGAGCGGGCGATCGGGGAGATCCGGGCCCGGGGAAAAATCCCGATGCTGGTCGGCGGGACGGGGATGTACATCCGCGCGTTCCTGCGGGGGCTGGACCCGCTGCCCCCGGACCCGCGCGTCCGGGAGGCGCTCTCGCGGCGTTGGGAAGCCGAAGGGGGCGCGGCGCTCCACGCGGAGCTGGAGCGCATCGACCCCGAAACGTCCGCAAAGGTGCATCCCTCCGACCGCCTCCGGGTCCTGCGCGCGCTCGAGATCGCCGTGATCGCCGGTATCCCACCCAGCCGGGCGCGTGCGGCCTGGAGCTCCCCGGGGGCGAGGCACGGGTGCCTGTTCCTGGCGCTTTGGCCGGACCGGGAGACGCTGCACGGAAGAATCGACGCACGGACGGAGGAGATGTTCCGGCGAGGGTTGGTGGAAGAGGTCCGGGGTCTGCTCGCCAGTGGGTTCGACCGCTCCCTCAAGCCGATGATGGCCCTCGGGTATCGGCACGCGGCGGCACATCTCCTGGACGGCGTCCCGCTTCCCGAAACGATCGAGACGGTGAAACGGGACACCCGCCGCTACGCCAAACGGCAGGTGACCTGGCTCTCCTCGGAACCGAATCTCGTTCATTTTGTCCCGGGCGACGCGTCCCGCCCCCCCCGGGAAGTTGTCAGAATGTACTTGTCCTGACCGTAATTCCGCATAAAATATAGGTTTACGAATTTCCATGAAGGAGCGCGGATGATCCTCCAATACCTCGATTTCGAGCGGCCGATCGTCGACCTCGAAAACCGCCTCGAGCAACTGAAACGCCTCGACGACGGGACGGACAAGAGCGTCAAGGAAGAGGTCGGGAAGCTGGAACGGAAGATCGGAAAGATCCGCAAGGAGGTTTTTTCGAACCTCACGCGCTGGCAGATCACCCAGCTTGCCCGCCACCCGAACCGGCCGTACCTGCTCGACTATGTCAACCTCTGCTTCAAGAATTTCATCGAACTGCACGGGGACCGGGCGTTCCGCGACGATCCGCCCCTGGTGTGCGGTTTCGCCGAGCTCGATGGGCAGCGGGTCGTCCTCATCGGACAGCAGAAAGGGCGCAACACCAACGAGAAAATCCAGCGCAACTTCGGCATGGCGAATCCGGAGGGGTACCGCAAGGCGCTCCGCATCATGAAGATGGCGGAGAAATTCCGCCTGCCCGTCATCACCTTCATCGATACCCCGGGGGCCTTCCCGGGGATCGGTGCCGAGGAGCGCGGCCAATCCGAGGCGATCGCGCGCAACCTCCTGGAGATGTCCCACTTGAAAACCCCGATCGTCGTGGCCGTCATCGGCGAGGGGGGGAGCGGCGGGGCGCTCGCCATCGGGGTGGGGGACGAGATCCTGATGATGGAATATTCCGTCTACTCCGTCATCTCCCCCGAGGGGTGCGCCTCGATCCTCTGGCGCGACACCGCCAAGGCCGAGGTGGCGGCGGAGATGATGAAGATCACGGCCCCGGACCTGAAGAAGTTCGGGGTCATCGACCGGATCATCCCGGAGCCGCTGGGCGGCGCGCACCGCGACCACAAGGCGGCCGGCGACGCGTTGAAGGCGGCGCTTCTGGAGGCGCTCCCTCCGCTCCTGTCCATGCCGATCCCCCAGCTCCTCGAGCGGCGCTACCGGAAGTTCCGGGAGATGGGGGCGATGAAGCGAAAGGCCGGGGGAGCGGCTTGACGCAGGACCGCCTGAAGGAGCTCCGCGTCGAAATCGACTCGATCGACGACCGGATTCTCGAGCTGTTGAACCGCCGGGCGAAGGCGGCCATCGAGGTCGGGTCGATCAAGAAGGAGCACAACCTCAAGTTCTACGTGCCCGAGCGGGAGGTGGAGATCCTCCGGCGCCTGATCGCCGTGAACGAAGGGCCGTTCCCCAACGACGGGTTGAAGGCGATCTACCGGGAGATCATCTCTGCGTCCCTCGCCCTCGAAAAACCGCTCTCCGTGGCGTTCCTGGGCCCCAAGGCCACCTTCACCCACCTCGCGTGTCTCAAGCATTTCGGCGAGAGTGCCGAGTACGTTCCCCAGATCAACCTCTCCGCGGTGTTCGACGCGGTCGACCGGAACGCGGCCGACTTCGGGGTGGTGCCGATCGAGAACAGCAGCGAGGGGATCGTCAGCAACACCCTCGACATGTTCGTCGACCACAACCTGCTGATCTGCGGGGAGATCCTGCTCGAGGTGGCGCACGACCTCCTGAGCGTCACGGGCGACATCGGCCACGTGAGGAAGATCTACTCCATTCCGCATGCCATCGCCCAGTGCCGCGGCTGGCTCGAGCGGAACCTTCGCGAGGTCCCCGTCTTCGACGTCGAGAGCACGGCGCGCGGGGCGGAACTCGCGGCGGACGACCCGGCGGCGGCGGCGATCGCGGGGGAGGCGGCGGCCAAGCTCTACGGGCTGAAGACGATCCGGAAGCGGATCCAGGACAACACGAACAACTTCACCCGGTTCATCATCCTCGGGAAGCAGGAATCCGATCGGACCGGGAACGACAAGACCTCGATCCTCTTCGCGGCCCGGGACGAGGTGGGGGCGCTCTTCCATATGCTGCAACCGTTCGCAAAGCACAACGTGAACCTGACCAAGATCGAGTCGCGCCCCGTCAAGACGAAGGCGTGGGAGTACCTCTTCTTCCTCGACATGTCGGGCCACATCACCGACGAGCCGATCGCGAAGGCGCTCGAGGACCTCAAGGAACGGGCCCAGTTCATCAAGACCCTCGGCTCCTACCCCCGGGCGATCTAAGCGATTTTTTCCAAGGCGAGCCCGTAAAGGATTACTTGATTCAGGAAGGAGCATACGCATGATCATCGTTTTGCGCGCCGGCGCCACCGACGAGGACGTCCGGCAGATCGAGGAGACGATCAAGGGGAAGGGGCTGACCGCGCACATCTCGCGCGGAGTGGAGCGCACGATCATCGGGGCGATCGGCGACGAGCGGAAGCTCGACCCGGACGCGTTCGAGGGGCTGTCGGTCGTCGAGAAGGTGCTGCGGATCCTCGCCCCGTTCAAGCTCGTCAGCCGGGAGTTCCGGAAAGAGGACACCGTCATCACGGTGAACGGGAAGACGGTGGGGGGAAAGGCCCTCGCCCTGTTCGCCGGCCCCTGCTCCGTGGAAGGGCGCGACATGATGGTGGGAATCGGCGAGCGCGTCGCCTCCGCGGGGGCCACGTTCCTGCGCGGCGGCGCGTTCAAGCCGCGCACCTCCCCGTACGCCTTCCAGGGATTGGGGGAGGAGGGGTTGAAGTACCTCGCGGAGGCCCGCGACCGGACCGGGCTTCCCGTGGCCACCGAGCTCATGGACCCGCGGGACATCGACCTGGTGGCGCGGTACGCCGACGTCATCCAGATCGGGGCGCGGAACATGCAGAACTTCCGCCTCCTCACCGAGGTCGGCAAGCTCGACAAGCCGGTGATCCTCAAGCGCGGGATGAGCGCGACGATCCAGGAGTGGCTCATGTCGGCGGAGTACATCGCCTCCGAGGGGAACCAGAAGATCATCCTGTGCGAGCGCGGGATTCGCACGTACGAGACGGCCACGCGGAACACCTTCGACGTCTCCTCCATCCCGGTGGTCAAGTCCCTCTCCCACCTTCCCGTGATCGCCGACCCCAGCCACGCCGCCGGGAAGATGGCCCTGGTGGAGCCGCTCGCCGCGGCGGCGATCGCGGCGGGGGCGGACGGCCTGATGATCGAGGTCCACCACCAGCCGGAGAAGGCGCTCTCCGATGGTCCCCAGTCGCTCAAGCCGGACGCGTTCACGCGGATGGTCGAACGTCTGCGGAAGGTGGCCGAAGCGGTCGGAAGGACGTTGTAGGGTCGTGGCGCGGGAGCGGGTGGGCATCCTCGGCCTCGGGCTGATCGGCGGTTCCCTGGCGCTTTCCCTCAAGGGGAAGCGCGGCGCCCCCGAGGTGTGGGGGTGCGACCGCAGGAAGGGGACCGTCCGCCGGGCGCTTTCCGCCGGCGCGATCGCTCGCGGCTGCACCGAGGCGCAACTTTCGGCGTGCGACGTCGTCGTCGTGTGCATCCCGGTCCTTCGCGCGGTGGAGGCGATCCGGCGCCTCGGTCCCCGGATGCGGCCCGGGACGGTCCTCACCGACGCGGGGAGCGTGAAGTCCGGGATCGTCCGGGAAGGGGAGCGCGCCGTCGCACTGGGCGCCTTCTTCGTGGGCGGCCACCCGATCGCGGGAACGGAAGCGTCGGGATATTCCGCCGCCGACCCGGCCCTTTTCCATCGGCGTTCGTTCATCGTGACCCCTACGCGCCGGACCGACGCGGACGCGATCCGACGCGTGGAACGGATCTGGAAACGGGCCGGTTCCGCGGCCCTCCTGCGGATGGATCCGAAGATCCACGACCACGTCTTCGCGTACGTCTCCCATCTTCCCCACGCGGTGGCGTATGCCCTCGTCCACTCCGTGGCGACCTTGCCCTCCAGGGTCCCGCTTGGCTACTCCGCGGGGGGATTCCGGGACTTCACCCGGATCGCGTCGAGCAACCCGGAAATGTGGAAGGACATCGTGCTCGAGAACCGGACCGAGCTCCTTCGGGCCCTCGCGCACTACCGCAGGAACCTCGCCCTCCTCGAACGCCGGATCGCCCGGTGCGATTCGGACGGGCTCCTCGAATATTTCGGGCGCGCGAAGAAGACCCGGGACGGGCTGCTGTCGTCATGAGCGGGAAAACGGTCGTCCGCGGCGCGCTTTCCGTCCCCGGCGACAAGTCGATCAGCCACCGGGCCGTGATGTTCGCGGCACTCGCGACGGGGGTGAGCCGTGTGCGCGGGTTCCTCCACGCGGCGGATACGCTGTCCACGGCTGGCATGATGCGGGCTCTCGGCGCGCGGATCGAGGAGGTCTCGCCCACCGAGCTGCGGATCGAGGGAAAGGGGCTGCGTGCCCTTGCCGAGCCCGCCGACGTGATCGACGCCGGGAACTCGGGCACCACGATCCGGATCGGGTCGGGGATCCTCGCCGCCCAGCCGTTCCACTCGGTGGTTACGGGCGATCGGTACCTTCGCCGCCGCCCGATGGGCCGCGTGATCGATCCGCTGACGCGGATGGGGGCGTCGATCCAGGGGCGGGACGGGAACCGTTTCCCGCCCCTGTGCATCCGCGGCGGGGCGCTCCGGGGAATCCGGTACGAGATGCCCGTGGCTTCCGCGCAGGTGAAGTCGTCGCTGCTGCTCGCCGGGCTGTACGCCGACTCCCCGGTGACGGTGGTGGAACCGATGCGCTCGCGCGACCACACCGAGCGGATGCTGGCGGCGATGGGGGCCAGTGTCGCCCGGGACGGGAACGCGGTCACCGTGGCCCCTTGCGGGCGGCTCGATCCGCTGGACATGACGATTCCGGGCGACCTCTCCTCGGCCGCCTTCTTCCTGGTCCTTGCCGCCGTGACCCCGGGCTCGTCGCTCACCGTCCGCGGCGTGGGCGTGAACCCGTTCCGCACGGGACTCCTCGACGTGCTCCGCCGGATGGGGGCGGACATCCGGCTTGTCGGGGAGCGGACCGAGGGGGGGGAGCCGGTGGCGGACCTGGTCGTCCGCGGAGCGGCGCTGGTGGCCGCGAGCGTCGCCCCGGAAGAGGTCCCCGGCCTGATCGATGAAGTTCCGGCCCTATGCGTAGCGGCCGCCTTCGCCGCCGGCCGGACCGAGATCCGCGGCGCCGGGGAGCTGCGCGTCAAGGAGTCGGACCGGATCGCGGCGATGGCCGAAAGTCTCTCCTCCCTCGGGATCCCTTGCGGCGAGTACGCGGACGGTCTTTGGGTGGAGGGGCCGGCCGCGGTGCGCCCCACGGGTCCGTGCGACAGCCGGGGGGACCACCGGATCGCGATGTCGCTGCGGATACTGGGCGCGGCGGCGGGGGTTCCGGTCGAGGTGACGGACGTGGAGTGCATCGACACTTCCTTCCCGGGATTCCAGCCGTTGCTCGAACGGTTGACGCGATGAGGAGCCGTCCGGTCGTCACCATCGACGGGCCTTCGGGGGCGGGGAAGACAACGGTGTCGAAACGGCTCGCGGAAGCCGCCGGAATGGTCCGCGTCGACACCGGCGCGATGTACCGGGCGGTCGCCCTGGCGGCCCGCCGCGCGGGAGTCCCCTGGGACGACGCGGTTCGCCTCGGAGGGCTGGCCCGGGAGCTGGACCTTTCGTTCCAGGGCGCCGCGGGGGCGCCGCGCGTCTTCCTGTCGGGAGAGGATGTGAGCGATGCGATCCGCTCACCGGAGATCAGCATGGGGGCCTCCGCGGTTTCGGCCCACGGCCCGGTCCGCGAGGCGCTGGTGGCGAAGCAGCGGGAGATGGCGCGGGAAGGGGGCGTCGTTCTCGAAGGGCGGGACACCGGCACGGTGGTCTTCCCCGACGCGGAGGCGAAGTTCTTCCTCGACGCCGCGGCCGCCGTGCGCGCCCAGCGCCGCTATCTCGAGATTTCCCCCGCCGGCGGCCAGTCGTTCGAGGAAGTCCTGCGGGACGTCCTCCGGCGCGACGTGCAGGACAGCACGCGGGAGCATTCTCCCCTGCGGGTGGCCGACGGCGCGGTCTACATCGACTCGACGACGATGACGGTCGACGAGGTGGTGCGGGAGATGATGCGGCGCCTGCCGGGGGTACCGCGATGAAGAAGAAAGTCCTGATCGCCAGGAGCGCGGGTTTCTGCTTCGGCGTGAAGCGCGCCATCGCCATCGCCGACGAGACGGCCGGGAAGCGGGAGGGGGAGGGCGGGAAAGAGGGCCCGATCCAGTCGCTGGGCCCCATCATCCACAACCCGCAGGCGGTGGAACGGCTGCAGGAGAAGGGCGTGCGCGTCGTCGATACGGTCGAGGAGATCACCTGCGGGAAGGCGATCATCCGCTCCCACGGGGTGACCCTCGCCGACCGGGCGGCGCTGGAAGGGAAAGGGGTCACGATCGTCGACGCCACATGCCCCTTCGTGACGAAGGCCCAGGAGCACGCCAGGACCTTGAGCCGGAACGGGTACGCCGTGGTCGTCGTGGGGGACCCGAACCATCCGGAGGTGAAAAGCATCATCAGCTACATCGAGAAGGGGGTCCCCGTCTTCACCTCGATCGCGGAAGTCACGGCCGCGAAAGGGGTCCGCAAGGCGGGGATCGTGGCGCAGACGACCCAGTCGTTCGATAACCTCATGGCGTTCGTCGCCGCGGCGATGAAGCGGTTCCCCGAAGTCCGGGTGTTCAACACGATCTGCAACGCGACCGCCCTGCGGCAGCAGGAGTCGACCGGCCTCGCGGGAATGGCCGACGTGATGTTCGTCCTCGGCGGGTACAACAGCGCGAACACCCGCCGCCTGGCCGAGATCTGCAAGGCGATCAACCCCCGGACCCACCACATCGAGACGGAAGGGGAGCTGACGCCTTCGATGGTCGAGGGGGCGTCCGTGGCCGGGGTGACCGCCGGGGCGTCGACCCCCCAGTGGATCATCGCAGGGTTCCTCGAGCGCCTGAAGGAGCTTTGGAAGTGCGAAACGATTGAGGTATCCTTTTACCGGTAACGGGTTACGGTGTATAGTAGAAAATTCGGAATCCACCACAGGAGCGCGGAATGGACAACAAACCCGACCCAACTGACCTTCCCGGGGAGATGGACCCGGAAACCCCCGCCGCCGGTGCGCCGGCCGGGGAGGAAGATTTCGCCCGGATGTTCGCGGCCAGCCTCCAATCCACCGGGGAAGGCCAGGTCATCCACGGCAAGGTCATCAAGGTCCTGAAAGATTTTGTCGCCGTCGACATCAACAAGAAATCCGAGGGGATGCTGCCGCTCGAGGACCTTCCGGAGGAGGAGCGCGGCGCGCTGAACCCGGGCGACCCGATCGAGGTGATGACCGAGGGGTACGATACGACCCTTGGCGCCATCCGCCTCTCCCGCTCGAAGGTCATGAAGATCCGGGTGTGGGACGACCTGCAGAAGGCGTTCGACGACGGCACCCCGGTCCAGGGGGCGATCGTCGCCAAGGTCAAGGGCGGCTACACCGTGGACATCGGGGTGAAGGCGTTCCTCCCGGGCAGCCAGGTGGACCTCCGGCCGGTGCGGGACACCGACCCGGTGATCGGCATCTCCGGGAAGTTCAAGATCCTCAAGTTCTCCCGCAAGAAGGCGAACGTGGTCGTCTCCCGCCGCGCGTTCATGGAGGAAGAGCGCGAAGTCCAGCGCACGGGACTCCTCGACAACATCAAGGAGGGGGACGTCGTCGAGGCGCGGGTGAAAAACATCACCGACTACGGCGTCTTCATGGACCTCGGGGGGCTCGACGGCCTGATGCACGTGACCGACATGAGCTACGGGAAAGTCGGGCACCCCTCCGACCTGTGCAAGGTGGGCGAGCTCTACAAGGTGAAAGTCATCCGCTTCGACCGCGAGCGCGGCCGCATCTCCCTGGGCCTCAAGCAGACGAAATCGGACCCGTGGCTCGATCTCGACGCGAAGTACCAGCCGGGGATGCGCGTCCACGGAAAGGTCACCAACACCACGAAATACGGCGCGTTCATCGAGCTCGAGGAGGGGGTGGAAGGGCTGCTCCACATCTCCGAGATGTCGTGGAGCAAGCGGCTGAAGGACCCGTCCGAGGTGATGAAGGCGGGCGACGCGGTCGAGGTGGTGGTCCTCAAGGTCGACAAGGCGAACAAGAAGATCTCCCTCGGGTACAAGCAGCTCCTCTCGAACCCGTGGGACGAGCTCCGCGCGCTGCACCCCGAAGGATCGATCGTCGAGGGCGTGGTGAAAAACGTGGCCGACTTCGGCGTCTTCGTCGACGTCGGGGAAGACATCGACGGCCTGGTCCACGTCTCCGATCTTTCGTGGAACACGCGGGTGAAGAACCCGTCTGAGCTGTTCAAGAAGGGGGATCCCGTCCGTGCCAAGGTCCTCAAGATCGACCCCGAGGCCCAGAAGTTCTCCCTCGGCATCAAGCAGCTCGCGGAGGACCCGTGGGCGGGGGTCGAGAAGCGGTTCAGGAAGGGCGACACCGTCACGGGGAAGGTGACCCGCGTGGCCGATTTCGGGGCGTTCGTCGAGATCGCCGACGGGGTCGAGGGGCTGGTCCACGTCTCCGAGATCTCCCGGGAAAAGATCGAAAGCCCGGCGGCGGTGCTCAAGGTCGGCGACGTGGTGGGCGCGGTCGTCCTCGGTGTGGACCGGTCGAACAAGAAAGTCTCCCTCAGCATCCGGGGTCACGCCGACGAGCTCGATCGGAAGAACATGGAATCGTACCTCGGGAAACAGGCCGAGTCCCCGAACGAGAACATCGGGGCTTTGGGCGAAGCGCTCCTGGCCAAGTTCAAGGCCAACGGAGAGCAGAACCACTGATCCCCGATGGCTGACGCCTACCTCTCCGCGCCTCCGCGCAGGAAACCGTTTCTGCGCGGGTGCCTCACCGTGCTGCTGGTCCTCGGGGCGTTCTTCGCCCTCCTGGTGATCATCTCGCGCATGGACGAGCTCCCCCTTGCCCGGGGGGAAAAGGTCGCGGTCATTTCGGTCTCCGGCCTCATCTCCGACTCCGAGCCGACCATCGAGCAGTTGAAGAAGTTCGGCAAGGACGACTCGGTCAAGGCGATCGTCCTTCGGATCGACTCCCCCGGAGGCGGGGTGGGCCCGTCCCAGGAGATCTACGAGGAAGTGAAGAAGGCGCGGGCGAAAAAGCCGGTCCTGGCGAGCATGGGGGCGCTGGCGGCCTCCGGCGGCTACTACATCGCCTGCGGGGCCCAGCGGGTGTACGCGAACCCCGGGACGATCACGGGCTCCATCGGCGTCATCATGCCGTTCATGAACGTGAAGGACCTCGTGGAGAAGCTCGGCGTGAAGGGGATGACGGTGAAAAGCGGCGTCTTCAAGGACATGGGTTCCCCCATGCGCGACATGACGCCCCAGGAGCGGGAACTTCTCCAGGGGGTGGTCGACAACGTCCACCTGCAATTCGTCAACGCCGTGGCGGATGGCCGGAACCTCAACCGGGAAGACGTCCTCCGGATCGCCGACGGGCGGATCTTCACCGGGGAGCAGGCCAAGGGGCTGGGGCTGGTCGACGTCCTCGGGAACCTCGAGGACGCGATCTCCGACGCGGGAAAGCTCGGGAAGATCTCCGGGGAGCCGAAGGTGGTGACCTCCCCGAAGAAGAAGATCTCCTTCCTCGAACTCCTCCGGGAGGAGACGCGCACCCTGATCGACGAGAAGATATCCGGAAATCATCTTCGGCTGGATTTTCTTGCCCAATAAATCTATCGGAGGAGTCCCGGGAATGACGAAGAGCGACCTGGTGGAGAAGCTGTCCGAGTCACTGACGAACCTGACCAAGAAAGAGTGCGAGGTCATCGTCGACACCGTTTTCCTCAACATGAAGGACGCCCTCCACCGCGGCGAAAAGATCGAGATCCGCGGGTTCGGGAGCTTCACCGTGCGGACCCGCCGGGCGAAGGAGGGCCGCAACCCGAAGACGGGCGAGAAGGTCGCCATCCCCGAGAAGCGGATCCCCTTCTTCAAGGTCGGCAAGGAACTGCGGGAAATGGTCAACGGCTGAGTTGCGGTAGATGGACCGGATCTTCTCCCCGTGGCGGATGGAATATATCCGCCAGGCGGGCGCGGGCGGGGGGACGGCGCGGTGCGTTTTCTGTGTCGGGGAAGACGACCTCGAAGACCCCGGGCGGCTCCTGGTCGGACTGTACCCGAACACAGCGGCGATCCTGAACCGCTACCCTTACAACAACGGGCATGTGCTGGTCGCGCCCCGTCGACACGTGGCGGAACTGTGGGACCTGTCGAGCGCGGAGCTGCGCGAGCTATTCTCTCTTGTTTCCCTTGGAGCACGGGCACTTGCGCTGGAATATCGAATCGAAGGGATGAATGTCGGGATGAACCTGGGCAAGGCTGCCGGCGCCGGGATCGCCGACCACCTCCACGTCCATCTCGTTCCCCGCTGGGCGGGAGACACGAATTTCATGACCCCGGTCCAGGAGACCCGCGTCCTGCCCGAGTCGCTCCTCGAAACCCGCCGCCGTCTATCGGCGGTCTTCGGCCCCTTGACTCCGTAGCCGGGCGCCGGGCCCCCCCCGTTCCCCACCCGAAATGAGCCTTCCGCTGACCCCCGCGATGCGGCAGTACGTGGAGATCAAGTCCCGCTACCGGGACTGCATCCTCTTTTTCCGCATGGGCGATTTCTACGAGATGTTCTTCGAGGACGCCCTGCGCGCTTCCCGCCTCCTCGACATCGCTCTGACCTCGCGCGACAAGGAGTCGAACATCCCGATGTGCGGGGTGCCGCACCACGCCCGCAACGCCTACCTGTCGAAGCTGATCCGCCAGGGGTGCAAGGTGGCCATCTGCGAGCAGATCGAGGAGCCCGGCCAGAAGGGGATCTTCCGCCGGGAGGTGTCCGAGGTGGTCACGCCGGGGCTGGTCTTCAGCGAGGAGTGCCTCGACGCACGGGGGAACAACTTCCTGGCCGCCGTCCGGTTCATCGCCCCGTTCGCCTGCGCCGCGCTCGACGCCACCACCGGCGAATTCTTCCACGAGGCGTGCGACACCGAGGAGGCGCTGGCGGACGCCCTGTTCCGGATCGCGCCCGCGGAGTTCGTCGCGCTCGAAGGGGAGGGAAACCCGACCTCCTCCCGCGGGAAGCGGCTCCTCGATGGGAAGCTGCTCACGCTCCTTTCCCCTGCGGCCGTCGCGGCGTTTTCGCCTCCGCCCGGGATCGGGGGGATCCCCCCCGCGGACCACCCGTCGGGCGGCGTCGTCCGGGCGGCCCTCTACTACCTCTTCCTGCACCAGCCGGCGGCCCTCTCCGAGATCGGGCGGGTGACGGAGCGCGAAGGGCGGCGCTACCTGGCGATGGACGAGACCGCCGTGCGGACGCTGGAGATCTTCTCCACCATGTCGGGGGAGCGGAGGGGGAGTCTTCTCTGGGCGGTGGACCGCACGCGGACCCCGATGGGGGCCCGCATGCTGCGCGCCTGGCTCGCCGCGCCGCTGCTCGACGTCGAACGGATCGGGGAGCGTCACGACGCGGTGGGAGAGCTCCTCGAGGCGCACGCGATCCGAAAGGCGCTTTCGCCGCCGCTCGACGCGATGGGGGACCTCTCCCGGCTCGCCTCCCGCCTGGCGCAGGACCGGTCGGGACCGCGGGACGTCGCGGCGTTGCGCGACAACCTGGCGGCGATTCCGGCGATCCGGGCCGCGCTCGGGGAGCCGTACGCGAAGCGCCTCCAGACGGTGATTGGACTTCTCGGGGACCACGCCGAGGTGGTCGGCCGGATCTCGTCGGCGCTGGCCGATCCGCCGCCCCCGGGGTACAGGGAGGGGGGCGTCTTCCGTCCCGGGTACGACGCGCAGGTCGACGAGCTGACCCATCTCCTGACCCACGGCAAGGGGATGCTGGCCGAGATGGAGGCGCGGGAACGGCAGCGCACCGGGATCGGCGGTCTCAAGGTCGGCTACAACCGCGTGTTCGGCTACTACATCGAAGTGACCCGGACCCACCTCGACAAGGTCCCCGCCGATTACATCCGCAAGCAGACCCTGGCCAACGCGGAGCGGTTCATCACCCCGGAGCTCAAGGAGTTCGAGGGGCGGGTGCTGCGCGCGCAGGAGGGCCGCGCCGCGCGGGAGGAGGAGCTCTTCCTCGCCCTGCGGGATGCGCTGAAGGAAACCCTCCCGGCGGTCTACGCGGCGGCGGAGGGGATCGCCGAGCTCGACGCGCTCCTCTCGTTCGCGGAACTTGCGGCGGAGAGCGGCTACGGACGTCCGCAGGTGAACGGCGGGCGGGAGATCCTCATCGAAAACGGCCGCCATCCGGTGGTGGAAAAGATCCTCGGGCGACACGCCTTCGTCCCGAACGACTGCCGCCTCTCGCCCGACGGGACGCGCCTCGCCGTACTCACCGGCCCGAACATGGCGGGGAAGTCCACCTATATCCGGCAGGCGGCCCTCATCGTGCTGCTGGCGCACGTGGGCTCCTTCGTCCCCGCGGACCGCGCCGAGATCGGCCTCGTGGACCGGATCTTCACGCGCATCGGCGCCTCCGACGACCTCTCCCGGGGGGAGAGCACCTTCATGGTCGAGATGCGGGAGACGGCGCGGATCCTGGACGGGGTCACCGACCGGACGCTGGTGGTCCTGGACGAGGTGGGGCGCGGCACCAGCACCTACGACGGGCTGAGCATCGCCTGGGCGGTGGCGGAACACCTCCACGACTCCCCAGCCCGCCCCAAGGTCCTCTTCGCCACCCACTTCCACGAGCTGACCGACATCGTGTCGACGTGCGCGAACGCGCGTAACTTCCACGTGGCGGTGCGGGAGTGGCAGGGGGAGATCATCTTCCTGCGGCGGATCGACGAGGGGAGCGCGAGCAAGTCGTACGGCATCCAGGTGGCGCGCCTGGCCGGCCTGCCGCCCTCCGTGGTGGAACGGGCCCGGGATATTTTGAGAAACCTCGAATCCGCCGAGTATAATGAATACGGGCTACCGACGCTGGCGGGCGCGCGCGCCGCGAAGGATTCCGCCAACGCCCAGATGGAATTGTTCTCCCGGCGCGCCCGGGGGGACGAGGACGCGGTCCTGGACCAGATCCGCCGATGCGAACCGGAGCGGCTCTCCCCGCTGGACGCGCTGATGCGGCTCGCGGATTGGAAGGGGAGGCTGGGGAAAGGGTCGACTTGATCTTCCTGCGGCGACACCTCTGCGCGATCCTCGCCGTATTGTTCTGCGCGGCGGGTCTTCCGTTCTCCGCCCCGCCGGCCGCCGGCTCCGCTCCCGGCGTCCCCCGCGTCTCCGACATCCGGGCCTGGACGAACGAGATCTACACCCGCGTGGCGATCGACACGGGGGACGAGGTCTCCTGGCAGGCGAACACCCTCCGCGCCGACCCCGCGCGCGGCCTTCCTCCCCGGATCTTCATCGACATCCGGGGGGCAGGCATCCGGGACGAGATCCTCCGCAAACCGGTCGAGGTCCGCAACGGCCTGCTTCGGCAAGTCCGGGCGGGGCGGTTCGACCGCGACACGGTGCGCGTGGTGATCGACCTCGAGCGGGAGAGCACCTACCGCGTCTTCGCGCTCCCGGGTCCGTTCCGGATCATCGTGGACATCGACGGGGAAGGGGAGATCCCCGTTCCGCCGACGTCTCCCGCGGACGTCGCCCCCCCCGGTCCCGTCGCCGTGGGGCCGTCACCGGAGGATCCGGCTTCGCCCCCGGGAACTCCGCCCGCGTCCCCCCTTGCGCCGTCCGCCGATCCGGCGGCTCCTTCCGCGGCTCCGGCGATCCCGCCGTCGGCGGAACCGCCTGCCGCCGCCGCTTCGCCCTCCTCCCCGACCCGCAAGCACCGCGTGCGGGTGATGATCGATCCGGGGCACGGAGGGAAGGACCCGGGGGCGATCGGTCCGACGGGGCTGAAAGAGAAGGACGTGGTCCTGGCGATCGGCCGGTTGATCCGCGAGAAGCTGTCGCGCTCCGGGGAGTTCGACGTGCGGATGACCCGGGACGAGGACGTCTTCATCCCGCTGGAGGAGCGCACGGCGATGGCGAACAAGGGGCGCGCCGACATCTTCGTCTCCCTCCACATCAACGCCAGTCCGAACCGGAGGACGGAGGGGTTCACCACCTACGTCCTCTCCCGCGGCGCGTCGAACCGGGAGGACCTCGAGCTGGCCGCCCGCGAGAACGGCGTCCCGGTCCGCAAGCTCCAGGGGGTCAAGTTCATCATCGACGACATGTTCACCGGCGCGCGCAAGAACGAGTCGCTGCGGCTGGCCAAGACGGTGAACGACGCCGTCGTCCGCCACGTCTCCACCCGCTATCCGGGGGCGCAGAGCCTCGGGCTGAAGCAGGCCCCGTTCTACGTGCTCGTGGGCGCGCGGATGACGGCCGTCCTGGTCGAGGCCTCCTTCATCAGCAATGCCCGCGAAGAGACTCGCCTGCGGGATCCCTCGTGCCTCGACGGGATCGCCGACGGCGTGGTGGAAGCGGTCCGCTACTACGGGCAGAACGGGATCCTCGCCCGCTCGGACAACTGAGTGCCTCTTCCTTCCCTTTCCCAGGACGTCTTGCGGATCGACCTCCCCGACCGGGACTTCCTCGACCGGCTGAAGGAGTTCCTCGCCGGCACACACATCGCGGTGCGCGAGGAGCAGCGGCAATCCCTTTGCGGCGGGACCGAGGCGTGCCGGAAGATCTCCGGCGCCATGGACACCGTCCTGTCGGTTCTCCACGACCGCGCCCGCGCGCGGTTCCGCGCCTCGGCGCCGGACATGTCGTACCGGTTGACGGTCGTCGCGGTGGGCGGCTACGGGCGGCGCGAGCTGTGCCCCCGCTCCGACGTGGATCTTCTTTTCCTTCACGCCTACAAGGTCGACCGCTTCGTCGAGGCGATGACCGAGTGGATGCTCTACCCGCTGTGGGACCTGGGCCTCGAGGTGGGTCACAGCGTACGCAACATCAAGGAGACGATCCGGCTCGCCGGCGCGGACGACTCGATCCGCACGGCGCTCCTCGACCACCGGTTCGTCGCGGGGGACGACTCCCTGTACCGCGAATCGGCGCGGGACCTGGACCGGTTCCTCTACTTCCAGGGCGGCGACAAGTTCATCGAGAAGAAGATCCGGGAGATGCGCGCCCGGCACGCCAAGGTCGGCTCCACGGTCTACCTGCTGGAACCGAACGTCAAGGATGGGCGCGGGGGGCTGCGCGACCTCCAGACGGCGGCCTGGGGCGCGCGGATCAAGTACAAGTGCGCCGACCTCGCGGAGCTGCGGAAGAAGGGCGTGGTGGGGGCCCAGACCGTGGAGGCGATCCGGCACGTCCTCGACTACCTCTTCCGCGTGCGCAACGAGCTCCACTACCTGCAGGGGAAAAAGGCCGACGTCCTGAGCTTCGAAATCCAGGAGCAGATGGCGGAGCGGTTCCGGTACCGGGCTCTCGGGTCGAACCAGGCCGTCGAGCGGTTCATGCGGGCGTACTACCTCCACGCGGCCTCCGCGGCGCGGCTCTCGGACGAGATCCTCGAGGAGGTGGGACGGTTCCTGCCGGAGGAGGGGAGCCGAAAGCCGTTCTTCTTCCTGAAGCGGAAGCTCATCGGCGGAGGGGGGATCCTCTACAAGGGGAAGCTCCAGGTAAAGGACCGCGCCTCCTTCGAGAAGGAGCCGATCCGGATCCTCGAGTTCTTCCGGTCGATGCAGACGACGAAATCGTCGCTCTCCCCGCAGGCCCGGCGCAACATCCAGACGGCGTTGCCCGCCGTGGGGGCCGCGTTCCGCGAGGACCGGGAGGCGGCGAAGCTCTTCCTCGAGATCCTCTCCGACCCGGTGCACTTGAGGGAGACGCTCCTCGCCATGAACGAGAGCCGGTTCCTCGCCCGGTACATCCCCGAGTTCGCGCCCCTCTACTGCAAGGTGCAGCGGGACATCTATCACGTCTACACGGTGGACATCCATTCCATCCGTTGCGCGAGCGTCCTGGCGGAGATCGAGACGGCCTCCTCGCGCTCGAAGGAAGAGTCGGAGTTCCACAGGATCCATGCGACCGTGCGGAACCGCGGGCTGTTCCACCTCGCGATCCTGTTTCACGACATCGGGAAGGGGAAGGGGCACGGGCACAGCCGGATCGGCGCGGAGATCGTGGGGCGCATCGGGGCCCGATGGGGGCTCGCGGAACAGGATATCTCCGACCTCGTCTTCCTCGTGGAGCGGCACCTGCTGATGGCCAACGTTTCGCAGCGGCGCGATATGCACGACATCGAGCTGATCCTCTCCTTCGCCGACACCGTGGGAACGGCTTCCCGGCTGGACCAGCTCTACCTGCTCACGTACTCGGACATGAAGGAGGTGGCGCCGGAGGTCTGGACCCAGTGGAAGGCGATGCTCCTGGCCGAGCTGTACGAGAAGGGGCGCAACGTCCTGGACCAGGGGGCCCTCAAGCGCCCGTTCGAGGAGTGGGCGCACCGGCGGCGGGAGCAGGTGCGGGAGATGCTCCGGGAGGAGCCCCGGGACGCGGCCGAGCGGTATCTTTCGCGCGTGGACGACCGGTACCTTCTCGCCACGCCGGATGGCCGGCTGGTCGGCCATTGCCGCACCCTCGCGGCGTTCGACGGGAAGACGCCCGTCGTCGTGGCGATCGACTCGCCGGAATCGGGGACGACGGAATTCCTCGTCCTGTGCCCCGACGAGCGCGGCCTCTTCGCGAAGATCGCCGGCACGCTGTCGGCCAACAGCATGAACATCCTCAACGCGTCCATCGCCACCACCGTGGACAGCGTGGCGATGGACACGTTCCACGTCAACTATCTCGGCAAGTCCCTGGAAGGGGACCCGAAGAAGGAGCGCGTGATCGCGGACCTTTCACGCGTCCTCCGGGCGGAGATCTCCGTCGAGGCGCTCATGGCGGAGCCGCGGGCGGGGAAGTACGCGCGGGACCGCGTCCCCCGGTACCGGCCCACCCGCGTCGTCTTCGACAACTCGGTCTCCTCGCGCTGCACCGTGGTCGACATCTTCACCTACGACCGGATCGGACTGCTTTACGACATCACCAGCACCCTGACGGCGCTGGGGATCGACATCGCGCTCTCCAAGATCTCCACGAAAGCGGACCAGGTGGCCGACGTCTTCTACATCGTCGATCGGGACGGGCGGAAGATCGCGGCCCCCGAGCGCCAGGAGGAGATCCGCCAGGCGCTCCTCGCGTCGATCGGCGCCTGAGGCCTGTGCCCGTGAAGGTGGGAATCCTCTCCGACTCCCACGACCAACGGGGCGCCGCGGAAGGCGCGCTCCTCCTTTTTCGAGCCGAGGGGGTGGGGATGGTGCTCCATCTCGGGGACGTCTGCTCGCCGGCCGTCCTTGCGGGGTACGGCGATCCGGCGCTCCCGCTGCGCGGGGTCTTCGGCAACAACGACATCGACCGCGACGGACTGCAGGAGGCGACCGGCGGGGCCTTCCGGCAGGGGCCGCACATCGAAACGGTGGACGGGCGGAAGATCCTCCTCGCGCATTCCTACGACCAGCTGCAGGGGGAGCTCTCCGGGCAGGGGCGGTTCGACCTCGTTCTCTTCGGCCACACGCACCGGCCGCTCACGATGCGGGTGGGGAAGGCGCTGGTGGTGAACCCGGGAGAGTCGTGCGGCCTCATGCGGGGGAAGAGCACGTGCGCGATCGTCGACCTGGCCACGATGGAGCCTCGGATCGTGGAGATCCCCCTCCCGGGGACCGGCTGATGGATAACGACGCCCTCCTCGACGCCTTTCTCCTCCACCTGAAAACGGAGAGGCGCCTCTCGGGCAACACGCTGGCGTCGTACGGCGCCGACCTGCGCCGTTTCTCCGTCTTCCTCGCGGACCGCGGGATCGCCGCGAGGGAGTTCACCCGCCCCGACTTCCTCGACCACCTCACGGGGTTGCGGGGCGGGGGGCTCTCGGCCCGTTCCACCGCCCGGCACGTTTCGACGCTGCGCTCCTTCTTCCGGTTCCTCGTGCGCGACGGGGTCCTCGCCGCGTCTCCCGTCTCCGGGGTCAAGGCGCCGTCGCTCGGGCGGCCCCTGCCGAAATACCTCACGCTCTCGCAGGTGGACCGGTTGCTGGCCGCACCGGATGGGTGCACCCCCGAGGGGATCCGCGACCGGGCGATGCTGACGATCATGTACGCCTCCGGGCTGCGCGCATCGGAGGTGGTGACCCTCCGGCTCGAGAACGTCGACGCGAACGCCGGGTTCCTGTACGTGCTGGGCAAGGGCGGCAAGGAGCGGGTGGTGCCGGTGGCGGACATCGCCCTGACCGTTCTCGGGGAGTACATCGCCTCCGCGCGGCAGGCGTTCCTGGGGAAGCGGTTTTCCAGCGACCTGTTCCTCTCGCGCCGCGGAAAGGCGATCACCCGGCAGACGCTCTGGAACCGGATCCGGCGCTGGGCTCTGGCGGCGGGGATCGGGCAGGGGATCTCCCCCCACACGCTGCGCCACTCGTTCGCAAGCCACCTGCTGGCGGGGGGCGCGGACCTGCGCGCGGTCCAGGCGATGCTCGGCCACGCCGACATCGCCACCACCCAGATCTACACGCACGTCACCCCGGAACGGCTGCGGGACGTCCACCGCAAGCACCACCCCCGGGCGTAGGCAGCGTCGCCATGGACGTCATCACCACCCACCTGAACGCCGACTTCGACACGATCGCGTCGATGCTGGCGGCGTGCAAGCTTTACCCCGACGCGGTCTGCGTCCTGCCCGGGTCGCAGGAGGAGACGGTCAAGGGGTTCCTCGTCCAGTCCGCCTTCTATAACCTGCCGATGCGCAAGCCCCGCGAGATCGATCTCGACAAGGTGACCCGCCTCATCCTGGTCGACATCCGCAGCCGCGCCCGCATCGGGATCTTCGGCGGGCTGATCGGCCGCCCGGGCGTTCCGGTCCACATCTACGATCACCATCCCGACGAGGCCGCCGACGTGAAGGGCGACGTCGAGGTGATCCGGCGGGTCGGCTCGACCACCACGATCCTCGTACAGATCCTCAAGGAGCGGGGGATCCCGATCACGCCGGACGAGGCAACGGTGATGATGCTCGGGATTTACGAGGACACGGGTTCGCTCGCCTTCCCGTCGACCACGGGCGACGACTACTTCGCCGCGGCGCACCTGCTCTCGTGCGGGGCGAAGCTCTCCCAGGTGTCCGACATCCTCGCCCGGGACCTGACCTCCGGCCAGATCTCCCTCCTGTACGACCTGATCCAGGGGTCGCGCGCCTACACGATCCGCGGGGTCCAGGTGGTGATCGCCGAGGCGCGGCGGGAGGAGTACGTGGGGGACCTGGCGCTTCTCGTGCACAAGCTGCGCGACATGGAGGCGGTGAGCATCCTCTTCGTCATCTGCCAGATGGGAGATCGGGTGGTGCTGGTGGGCCGCAGCCGGAATCCCGAGGTGGACGCGGCGGCGGTGATGCGGGAGTTCGGCGGCGGCGGACACGCCTACGCCGCCTCGGCCACCGTGAAGGACGCGACGACGTTCCAGGTTCGGGAACGGATCCTGCGCGTGCTGGACGAGAAGGTGATCCCCCGGCGCACGGCGGCGGACGTGATGGCGTCCCCCGCGCGCACCGTTGACGCGGGGGAGACGATCCTCGAAGTGCACAATGCGCTCACGCGATCCAACATCAACGCCGTGCCGGTGACGCGGGCCGGCGCGGTGGCGGGAATCCTCACCCGGCAGGTCGTGGAGAAGGCGGTCTACCACGGCCTGGGAAAGGAGCTGGCGGGGGAGTATATGAACGCCGACTACGAGACCGCGTCGCCCGAAACGGAGATCGAGCGGATCCAGGAGATCATCATCGGGAAGAACCAGCGGCTGGTCCCGGTGGTGCGGGGGAAGGAACTCCTCGGGGTCATCACCCGGACGGGGCTGCTGCGCTTCCTCTACGATATGCGGGACGTGGAGCATCCCGACGCCGGGGAGGATGTCGACGCGGAAGGGGCGATGGCGCCCCGCAAGAACGTGGTGAACCTGATGCGGGATCGGCTCCCGGCGCGCGTGCTGGCCCTGCTGCGGGGGGCGGGGGAGTGCGCGCAACGGCTGGAGATGAAGGCGTTCGTCGTCGGAGGGTTCGTTCGCGACCTCGTGATGCGGGTGGAGAACCTCGACGTGGACATCGTGGTCGAGGGAGACGGCATCCGGTTCGCCGAGACGTTCGCGGAGGAGCAGGGCGCCCGCGTCCGGCCGCACCACAAGTTCGGCACCGCGGTGCTGATCTTCCCCGACGGCTTCAAGGTCGACGTCGCCACCGCTCGCGTGGAGTATTATCTCAAGCCGGCGGCGCTCCCCACGGTGGAGTACAGCTCCCTCAAGCAGGACATGTACCGGCGGGATTTCGTCATCAACACCCTGGCCGTGCGGCTTTCCCCCGAGGGGTTCGGAGAGGTGATCGACTTCTTCGGGGCCCAGCGGGACATCAAGGAGAAGGTCATCCGGGTGCTCCACTCCCTGTCCTTCGTCGAGGACCCGACGCGGATGCTCCGGGCGATGCGCTTCGAGCGGCGCTTCGGCTTCACCGTCGGCCGGCACACGCTGAATCTCATCCGGAACGCGGTGCGGCTGGATCTGTTGAACAGGATTCCAAAACCAAGGCTATACAGCGAGTTGGAACTGATCCTTAAAGAAGACGATCCGGTCGGGATCCTCCGGCGCTTGTCCGAACTGGGTCTCGGGCCGTCGATTCATCCCGTCTTGACGCTGGAAAAGACGCATCTGGCGCTCCTCGGGGAAACGCAGGAGGTGCTCGCCTGGTTCTCCCTCCTCTTCCTGGAAGAGAAGGTCGAAAAGTGGGCGGTGTCGTTCCTCGCCCTGCTCGACCCCCTTCCCCCGGACGATGCGAAGAAGACGGCGAAGGCCCTCGGTGTGCGCTCCCGGGTGCGCGATTGGGTCAGGATCTGCAAGGACGAGGGGGAGAGCGTGGTTCTCCGGCTGCTCTCCGCCCAATCCGTCTCCCGGAAGATGATCCACGATGTCCTGTCTCCCTTGCCGACCGAGGTAATCCTTTACCTGATGGCACGCTCCAAACATCCCGATATCAAAAGATATATATCACTCTATTTCACCCAGTTGAAAAACGTCCGCCTCCGGGTGAACGGAAAGGACCTCCTCGACCTCGGATACCGCCCCGGCCCGCGCTTCAAGAAAATATTCGACATCCTTCTCGAGCGGAAGCTGGCCGGCGACCTCCGCAGCAAGGAGGAAGAGATCGCCTTCCTCCTCTCCCGCTTCCCCCCGACCCATGACCAACCGCAGAACAGGGACAGACCGCAGAACAGGGACGTTCCTGAGAACTCCACATAAAAAGGACGTCTGTCCCTCTTCAACGGGAGTTCTCAGGAACGTCCCTGTTCTGCGGTTTCGGTGGTAAAATAATTGTTTCCCAAACAGAGAGGACGAACGTTTGCCCGACATCGCGCAGTTCCTGCACAAGCTGTCCGTATATGCGATCCCCGTCATCCTCGCGATCACCTTCCACGAGGCGGCGCACGGCTGGGTTGCGTACAAGAAAGGGGATCCCACGGCGAAGATGCTGGGGCGGGTGACGCTCAACCCGTTCCCGCACATCGATCCGTTCGGGACGATCCTCCTCCCGGCCATGATGCTCCTGCTGGGCACGGGGATGGTGTTCGGGTGGGCCAAGCCGGTCCCCGTCAACTTCCGGTTGCTGCGCGACCAGAAGCGGGACCCGATCTACGTCGCCGCCGCGGGGGTCATCACGAACCTCGGTCTGGCCGCCGCCTCGGGCCTCCTCTTCCGCCTCCTCACCGCCATCGACCCGGCCCTGTTGCTCGAGGCGATGACGCACGGCGCCGCCCCCCTGACGGACACACCGGCACGCGCCGTCCTGATACCCCTGACACTCATGTGCGTCGTCTCGGTGCAGTTCAACGTGCTCCTGGCCGTCTTCAACATGATCCCGGTCCCTCCCCTGGACGGCGGCCGGATCGCCGTCGGCCTGCTGCCGCCTCGCCCCTCGATGGCGCTGGCGTCCGTGGAGCGGTACGGCATGCTGATCGTTCTTCTGCTTCTCATGTTCGGCCCGCTTGGTATAATCTGGCGGTTCGTCGACATGATCTCTACATTCATCCTGGGCGGATAACCCGTCACCGACGGAGGCGAGGCGTTGCGCAAACGGGTCTTAAGCGGCATGCGGCCGAGCGGCAAGCTCCACCTGGGGCACTACCTCGGTGTCCTGGTCAACTGGAAGAAGCTCCAGGAGGAGAACGACTGCTTCTTCTTCGTCGCCGACTGGCACGCCTTGACCACGGAGTACGACCGCACCGCCGTCATCCGCGAGAGCATCGACGACATGGTCATCGACTGGCTGGCCTCCGGGATCGACCCGAGGAAGGCGACGATCTTCATCCAGAGCCATGTCCCCGAGCACGCCGAGCTGCATCTGCTCCTCTCCATGATCACGCCGCTGCCGTGGCTGGAGCGCAACCCGACCTACAAGGAACAGCTCCGGGAGCAGACCACCCGCGACCTGCAGACGTACGGGTTCCTCGGCTACCCGGTCCTCCAGGCGGCCGATATCTTGATGTACGACGCCACGCTCGTCCCCGTCGGCATCGACCAGGTCCCGCACCTCGAGCTGACCCGCGAGATCGCCCGCCGCTTCAACTTCCTGTACAGGGAGTGCCTCACCATCCCCGAGGCGTACCTGACCGAAACGTCGAAGCTGATGGGGACCGACAACCGGAAGATGAGCAAGAGCTACGGCAACGCGATCCTCCTCTCCGACACGTCGGAAGAGGTGTGGGCCAAGGTGAAGCCGATGGTCACCGACCCGGCCCGCCAGCGGCGCACCGACCGCGGGAATCCGGACATCTGCAATGTCTTCTCCTACCACAAGATCTTTTCCGACGAGGCGACGATCGCGAAGGTGGACGTGGGCTGCCGCACCGCGGGGATCGGCTGCATCGAGTGCAAGAAGTGGATGTTCGAAGGGATGGAAAAGGTCCTCGCCCCCGTCCGCGAAGAGCGCCGCCGGATCGTGGAAGGCGGCGTCTCCGTGCGCGACATCCTGGCCGACGGCACGCGCCGCGCGCGGGAGGTGGCGGGCGCCAAAATGGCGGAGGTCCGCGACGCTGTCCGGATCTGACGACAGGCCGGATCTCGCCCGGCACGCCGGCGACGCCTCCGCGAGTCCCGTCGGGGACGTCCCGCTGCGCCTCGACGTCTTCGAGGGGCCCCTCGACATCCTGCTGCACCTGGTCCGCGAGCAGAAGCTCGACATCAACGACATCCCCATCTCGAAGATCACCGAGCAGTACCTCGCCTACCTCGACGTGATGCAGGCGCTGAACCTCGAGGTCGCGGGCGAGTTCCTGGTGATGGCCTCCACCCTCGTGCACATCAAGTCGAAGTCGCTGCTGCCGCGCCACGAGGACGAAGAGGAAGAGGAGGACCCCGAGGTCATGCGCCAGGAGCTGTCCCGGCGCCTGATCGAGTACGAGCGGTTCAAGGAGGCGGCGGCGCGCCTGGGCGACCGGCCGGTGCTGGGGCGGGACGTCTTCGTTCGCGATTTCCTCGGGGAGGAGATCCCGGGCGAGGAGCTCGTCATCACCGAGCTTTCGATGGCGGACCTCATCACGGCCTTCAAGGACGCCCTGGCGCGGATGCCCGCCGACGCCGCCCAGGAGTTCTTCGTCGAGCGGATCACCATCGCCGACGCCATCGCCTTCCTCCTCGATCGCCTGAAGGACGAAGGCTCCATCCGGTTCGAGGACATCGTCGCGCATTGCCAGTCGAGGAACGAGATCGTATCCTTTTTTCTGGGCATCCTCGAACTGGTCCGCCTCAAGACGATTCGCGTGTACCAGGCGAACCCGCTGGGGCTGATCAGCATCGTGCCTGCCGTCCGGGAGACCGAAAATGGAAGAGACACCGAAGCCGAACCCGCCGACGGCGAGTGAGCCGCCGGCGGAAGCCGATCCCCGGACCGGGCCGCAGGCGTCCGGGGAGGCGATCAGCGTCGACGAGCTGCTGCGCCCCGCCTCCGATGCGGAGACGGAGCCGCCGCAGCCCGAGGCCGATCTTCCGCGCGCCGCCTCGATCTTGGAGAGCCTCCTCCTCGTTTCCGCCAAGCCGATCCCCATCGACAAGGCGCGCCGCCTGCTGGGCGGCCTCAACCGCACCCAGGTGCGGGAGGTGCTTGCCCTCCTCCGGGCGAAATACCCGGCGGACTCCTCGGGGATCCTCGTGGAAGAGGTGGCCAAGGGGTTCCAGTTCCGTACCAGCCCGGCGAACCAGGAGCACGTGCGCCGGCTCTTCGACGCGAAGCCGCCCCGCTTCTCCCGCGCCGCGCTGGAGACGCTGGCGATCATCGCCTACAAGCAGCCGCTGACCCGGCAGGAGATCGAGCAGATCCGCGGCGTGGACTGCGCCGGGTCGTTGAAGACCCTGATGGACCGGCGCCTCGTGAAGGTGACGGGAAAGAAAGACGTCCCCGGCAAGCCGTTCCTCTTCGCCACCACGCGGGAGTTCATGGAGACGTTCAGCCTCGGCTCCCTCTCCGAGCTGCCGTCGATGCGGGACATCGAGGATTTCCTCGCCGCCTCCACCGGCACGCCGGTCGAGGAACGCCGGCCGGCGATGCACCTGCCGGCGATCCCCGACGGCGAAATCGAGCAGGGCGGGGACGAGCTCGCCGCGAGCCTGGCCGAAGCCGGGCCGGCGGCGGAAGGGGCGTCCGTGGCGCAATGCAAGATCCCGTCGGACGTGACCGAGGCCGAGCTGTCGGACGCCGCCTCGAAGGCGGCAGGGAGCGGGAGCGAGTCCGGAAATGATGACTGAGCGCCTGAACCGGTACCTCTCCCTGGCCGCGTCCGTTTCCCGCCGCGTGGCCGACGAGATGGTCCGCAACGGCCGCGTCACCGTGGGCGGCGTTCCGGTCCTGGACCCCGGCACGCTGTGGGACCCGTCTACGCAGGAAGTGCGCCTCGACGGCCGCACGCTCGTTCCCGTCCAGGAAGAAAAGATCTACATCATGCTGTACAAGCCCGACAACGTGGTGACCACGATGAAGGACCGCGAGGGCCGCAAGACCGCCCCGTCGCTGATCGGCGAGCTCTCCTCCCGCGTCTTCCCCGTCGGCCGCCTCGACTTCCACACGACCGGGCTGCTCCTGCTCACGAACGACGGCGAGTTCGCCTACCGGCTCACGCACCCGCGCTTCGGCGTCGAAAAGACGTACATCGCGAAGCTGCAGAGCGTCCCCCGCCCGGCGGAGCTGAACGTCCTGCGGCGCGGCGTCGCGATCGAGGGGAAGATGACGACCCCCGCCCAGATCAACTTCATCGAGAAGAAGGCCGGCAAGGCGTGGGTGATGATGCGCATCGCGGAAGGTCGGTACCACCAGGTACGCAAGATGTTCGACGCGATCGGCCACCGGGTGACCAAGTTGCGGCGCGTCGCGATCGGACCGCTGGAACTCTCCGGCATCGAGCCGGGGGAGTGGCGCTACCTTGCGTCGAAGGAAGTGCGGGAGATGAACGACTACATGGACCGCCGCGCCGTGGAAGTCGCTGGCCAGAAGGCTCCCGCCGATGTGCCTCGCCACCCGAAGCGGTTCGAGACCCCCGCCGACCGGTCGAAGCGGAAGGTGATCAAGCAGTCGATCAACGAGGCGGCGCGCAAAAAAGAGATCGAGAAGGAGAAGGCGGCGGCCGAGGCCAAGGCCTCCGAGCGGAAGGGTCCGCGCCAACCCAAGCCGGCCTGGAAGCGGGGGGCGAAACACCCCGGGAAGAAATCACCCCCGAAGCCCCGGGGACCGTTCAAGAAGCGGTAGCCCCCCTCAGAAACTCGTGTGACAGTCCCTGCAGAGGCGGACCCACTCGATCCTCATGCCGTCCCTTTGTGCGAGCCGAACCATCTTGAACGACTCCCCTTCGGGTATCGAGTGGACGTGGCACGTCGTGCAGGTGATGAACCCCCCGTAGAGCTTGAGCGTCTTCGGCGCCTTGAACCGGGTCTTGTCCCACTGGTCGATGTTGCTGGGGTGCTCGAAGTGGTGGAGCGTCCCCGCCTTGCAGCACGTCTTCTCGTGGCAGACGTGGCAGGTGTTGTCGATCGTCTCCTTGAGGAGGAAGTAGTTCCCCGCTCGCCCGTCGGCCTCCGTGGGGACCTTCGTGTGGCAGCTGTCGCACGGCTCGGGTTTGATGTGCGGGTTCAGCAACGCACGGGAATCGAGGGATGCGGCGAGGAGAACGGCAGCCGCCAGTACGCAAAGGAGGAGGTATCTCATGATTCTTCCCCTTTCCCGATGAGGTGCAACCGTTTCGTGCACCATTATCTACCGGTGGGATTCGATCCGCAGTAAATATCGATCCGGGTTACCACGTCACCCGCAGGACGATCTTCCCGATAGTGACGTTCGACTCCATCCGCTCGTGGGCCTTCGCCGTCTCCCGCCAGTCGAAGACGGAATCGACGATCGGCACGAGCCTCCCGTCTGCGAAGCGGGGGAGGGCGAAGGTCGCGAAATGCCCGGTGAGGCGGATCTGCCGCGCGGTGGCCATCCCGCGCAGGCCGGCCCCTGTGATCTGGAGCCGCTTCGACATGAGCGCACGCAGGCTGAACTTCTCGACCTCGGCGCCGCCCAGGGTCCCGATGACGACCATCCTCCCGTCAACCGCCAGCGACTGCACGTTCTGGTCGAAGTACGCCGCTCCCACGAAGTCCAGGACGACGGCGACCCCCTTGTCCTCGGTCATTCTCGCGACCCACGGGGCGAACTCCCCCTCCTTGTAGTTCCACCCCGCCCGGGCGCCCAGCGCAAGACACCGGTCGATCTTCTCCTGCGACCCCGCCGTGACCAGGGAGACCGCCCCAGCTTCGCGGACCAGCTGGATCGCCGCGGTCCCCACGCCGCTTCCCCCTGCGTGGATCAGGACCGTCTCCCCGGGAGCGAGGCGCGCCACGTTGAACAGGTTCTGGTACGCCGTGAGGAACACCTCGGGGATCGCCGCCGCTTCCTCGAACGAGAGGTTCCCCGGGATCCGCATCGCCAGCCCCGCCGGGATGCTCACACGCTCCGCGTACCCGCCCCCCGGCAGCAGGGCGCACACCCGGTCTCCCGGCGCCCATCCCTCGCACGCGGCCCCGACGTCGACCACCTCTCCCGCCATCTCGAGCCCGAGGATGTCCGGGACGCCCTTGGGCGGTGGGTGCTTTCCCCGCCGCTGCAGCAGGTCGGCGCGGTTGAGCGCCGTTGCCTTGACCCGAACGAGGAGTTCGTCCTCCTTCATGACCGGATCGGGATGCTCTCCGATGTGGAGGACCTCCACGCCGCCCGTGCCGCGCAGGAGCACCGCTTTCATTGTTTCGCCTCCCGGTACGTGGTCGATGGAGTAACTATAGCCGATATCCTGTTTACTGTGCCCATCCTGTGTCCGAGCGGATTTCCAGACTGGGATCCGGCGATTATGTTGTCCTCGCAGGTTGTATCCGGCGGGCAAACCGGTCACAGTTTGTGACCACCTCCGTTTTCCCCCTGCCGCTACCTCTTTCTTTGAGGTCGCAATCATGTTTTCATCGATTTCGTCCTCATCTCCGGGTTCACACCTTCCCATTGGCGGACGCCTCCGCCTCCTTGAGTCCCTCCAGAAACCTTCCCCCGTCCTTCCGGGACCGGTTCCGGATGAACTTCCCGTAATGCTTGAAGATCATGTCCAAGCCGGTGTGTCCCAGCATACGCGCCACCCAAAGCGGATCCTCGCCGTGGCCAAGCATGAGAGATGCAAAGGTGTGCCGCGTCTGGTACATCGTGCGCCGGCGCAACCCGGCTGCGCCAATCGCGGGATACCAGACCCTGTTTCGAAGATTGTTCACTTCGAGCGGCCTGCCGGTTTTCCCCGGGAAAACGTACGTTGTTCCTGCCGGGACCTCCTGTCGATGCTTCCGCAGCGCCTCGAAGAGGGGATCGAGCATATCGATGTCGCGGTAGGAAGCCATCGTCTTGGGCGGTCCTTCGATTCCAAGGACGCGGCCTTCCCGAACGGTGATGCATCGCATCTCGAAATCCACGTTGGACCATTTGACAGGAGTTTAAGAGATAAACTGTGTCAGGTCCACAAAGGTGTTGAATATCGGCATGTTGCGTCAAGCCTTCTGTAAGACCCCACCGTCCTTTATTCGGTAGCCGAAGGCCGATAGGACTTCGGACT
>Ga0334722_10001044_pt1 | contig 36528 bp, 31 predicted proteins | sample C3_bottom_MG_FD_207210 | JGI IMG/M metagenome (GOLD analysis project Ga0334722, IMG submission 207210) | Sediment microbial communities from Yellowstone Lake, YNP, Wyoming, USA - C3_bottom | ecosystem: Environmental > Aquatic > Freshwater > Lake > Sediment | place: USA: Wyoming | collected... | reverse complement strand
CATGACACGACCGGTCATAACGTCATCGACAACGGCGTCGCCGCCCTCAAATTTACCCCTACGGAACAGATCAGCTTCGGGGCCTCTTATATCTGCGACCTGGCCGAAACCAACGCCAGATTACTGGCCGGTGCCACAACCGCCTACGAAGAAAACATCAACGCCGCCAGCGCCTACCTGACCCTGAAGTTTGCCCCGGTGACCATCAATATCGAATACCTGGGGGCGCTGAAGGAATTCTCCGAGGAAATGCTGGCCGACCAGGATCGCGCCCCGGAACTGACCGGCCGCAAGCCCCGAGCCTGGTTCGCCGAGGCGACCTTTGCCCCCAACAAGGATTGGGCGGTGAACGGTCGTTACGAAAAGGCCAAGGACTACCAGGATGATGTGGCCCGCTACGGCGCCACCGTTAGTTACGGCCTGGACGCCAACACCGTACTGTCGCTGGAGTACCTGTACAGCGACTTTGCCCGGGAGGCGGAAGACAGCGCCAGCCAAGTCACCGTTCAGCTGGCGCTGGAGTTTTGAGGGCTCGTCATTGCGAGGAGTGCTTTTGCGACGAAGCAATCTCTACCAGCCAGGGAAAGGCCCGGCTTGGTTGCCTTCACCAGGAGATCGAAGTCTGCGCTTATCTGCTTCGGTCATTCCATTCCCTCGCAATGACGAGAGAAAGATTTCTGCTGGTTCAAAACCGTTTATTTATCAATCAACCTGTGTTACGTTTCAAAGCTGCGTAGCACCTAACCGGAGGAACTACCATGCATATGGCCGATGCGTTACTTTCGCCCGCCGTCGGCACCACCATGTGGGGTGCTGCCGCCGCCACCACCGTTTACTGCTCCGCCAAGGTTCGTAACAGTCTGGATGACCGCAAGGTGCCGTTGATGGGGGTGCTGGCCGCCTTTGTCTTCGCCGCCCAGATGATCAACTTCACCATTCCAGCCACCGGTTCCAGCGGCCACCTGGGCGGGGGGCTGATCCTGGCCATCCTCCTGGGGCCCTACGCTGCTTTTCTGGCCATCGCCTCGGTGCTTACTGTCCAGGCACTGTTCTTCGCCGACGGCGGCCTGCTCGCTTTAGGCTGCAACATTATCAATCTGGGAATCTTCCCCTGTTTTATTGCCTACCCCCTGATCTACAAGAAAATCGTCGGCCGCCAACCCAGCTCGGCCCGGTTAATGACCGGCAGCCTAATAGCCGCCATCGCTGGCCTACAGATGGGCGCCTTCGGGGTGGTCATGGAGACTACCTTGTCCGGCATCTCGTCTCTGCCATTTTCATCTTTTGTGATGATGATGCAGCCCATCCATCTGGCCATCGGCATCGTCGAAGGCTTGGTCACTGCCGGGGTCATCTCCTTCATTTGGCAGGCCCGGCCCGAGATTCTGGAAAAGGCGGCGGCCGATCAGCCCATCGGCGCCCTGCCCATCGGCAAGGTCTTGGTCGGCTTGGCACTGGTGACGGCCTTCACCGGCGGAATTCTTTCCTGGTACGCCTCGGAGCATCCGGATGGACTGGAGTGGTCGATGTTTAAGGTTTCCGGCCAGGAGAAACTGGCGGCCACCGACGGCTTGCACCACACCCTGACAGGGGTGCAGGGACAGACCGCCTTCCTGCCCGGTTATGGCTTCAAGAGCACCCACGAGGGCGACTCTGGACGATTGGGCACCTCGACGGCCGGCCTGGTGGGCGGATTTATGGTCATGCTGCTGGGAGTCACCATCGGCCTGGTTCTGAAAAGACGGAGCAAGGGCGACCACTCGCACTCACATCCCCACGACCATGGCCATTCCCACCCCAACCATCATCACTAAAGCGAGAATCAAGGGGGGAGATGTCCAGCAAAATAGATCGCGCCTTCTACGATATCGGCCACTTGGATACCCTGGCCGATGGCGACACTCCCCTGCATCGTCTGGACCCCCGGGCCAAGCTGCTGACCACGGTGGTTTTCGTGGTCAGCGTGGTCTCTTTCGGCAAGTATGAGATCGCCCGGCTGCTGCCCTTCTTTCTTTACCCGGCGGTGGTTATCGGCCTGGCCGAACTGCCGCTGGGTTTTCTTCTGAAAAAGCTGCTGCTGGTCTCGCCCTTCGTGATCTTTATCGGTATCTTCAACCCTTGGCTGGACCGCGAGGTCATGGTTAACCTGGGACCGTTGGCCATTTCCGGCGGCTGGGTCTCATTCGCCTCGCTGCTGCTGCGCTTTACCCTTACCGTCGGCGCCGCCCTGCTGCTCATCGCCACCACCGGCTTCGGCGCCATCTGCATGGCCTTGGAAAGGCTGGGCACCCCCCAGGTCTTCACCGTCCAATTGCTTCTACTCTACCGCTACCTTTTCGTGCTGATCGGCGAGTCGATCCGGATGACTCGGGCTCACTCCCTGCGCTCTTTCAACGCCAAGGGGCGGATCACCTACCGGGTCTTTTTGCAGATGCTGGGCAACCTGCTGCTGCGCACCATTGACCGGGCCCAACGCATTCACATGGCCATGCTCTCGCGCGCCTTCACCGGCGAAATAAAAATCGTCAGACAATTCCGCTTCGGGTATAAAGAGGCCTGTTTTCTAGGCGGGTTTGGCGCGCTGTTTCTGGGGCTGAGATTGACCGATCTTACCGTGCTGCTGGGGCGACTGGTTTTAGTGGCCGTTGGCAAATGACCATTTCGAAAGAATTTTTCCCTACCAAAAGACGCAAATTTCAAGCAGCACGACACAAGTTTCGGCGAGACTTGTAGGAGCGGGCCATGCCCGCGATTAATTTTAGATCGCGGGCATGGCCCGCTCCTACAGCACAGAATTTCGGCACCATTTGTGCCTTTTGTGGCCAAATTTTTCAGGGTTTTAGCGGATGAGCCATCACATCGTCGAAGTCAAAGACCTCAAATTTCACTACCCGGATCAGACCCCGGCCCTGCGCGGAGTTTCCTTCCAAATCCGCCATGGCGAGTCGGTGGCCATCGTCGGCGCCAACGGGGCAGGCAAATCGACCCTGCTCCTGCACTTAAACGGCTATCTCACTCCCATTGCCGGACAGGTGCGGATCGGCGATTATCAACTCACCCCGGAGACGGTCCGCGAGGTCCGCCGCACCGTCGGCATGGTCTTCCAGGATCCCGACGACCAGCTCTTCATGTCTACGGTTTTTGATGACGTGGCGTTTGGCCCCCTGAATCTTGGTTTCACCACCGAGGATGTCACCGCCCGGGTGGAAAAAGCCCTGGCCACCGTCGGCGTCAGCCACCTGAAGAACCGCCCGCCCTATCGCCTTTCCACCGGCCAGAAGCGGCGGGTCGCCATTGCCTCGGTGCTCTCCATGAGCCCCGACATTCTGGTCATGGACGAACCCTCGGCTGGCCTCGACCCCCAGGCCCGCACCCAGCTCATCACTCTCCTGAAATCCTTCCAGCACACCAAGATCATCGCTACCCATGATCTCGACATGGTGGTGGATCTCTGCGAGCGAACCATTGTCATGCACGATGGCCAGATCAGCGCCGACGGCCCCACCATGGAGATTTTCTCCGACGAAAAACTGCTGGCCGAAAGCTGCCTGGAAAAACCGCTGCGGATGCAAGGCTGCCCGGTTTGCAGTTGTAAAGGTTAATCGGGCCTGTCGGACTGGTCTGACTCAAATGAAATACTGGCATCACCAGCTCACTCCCGTTACATTACTCCTATGATTCCCATTACCATTGCCAAAAAAAAGGCGGTCATCCTCCTCAGCGGCGGCCTCGACTCCACCACCGTCCTGGCCATCGCCCAGGCGCAAGGCTATCTTTGCCACTGCCTGAGCTTCTCTTACGGCCAACGCCAAGAGATTGAACTCACCCGGGCCCGAGAGATCGCCGCCCGGGCCGGAGCCTTCCACCTGGTTCTCAACCTCGACCTGGCTAAAATTGGCGGCTCGGCCCTGACCACCGACCAGGCCGTGCCCAAACACCGCTCGCTGGCGGAGATGGGCGAAATGATTCCGGCCACCTACGTGCCGGTTCGCAACATCATCTTCCTCTCCCACGCCGCCGCCTGGGCCGAGGTGCTGGGTGCCCAGGACATTTTCATCGGCATTAACGCCCTGGACTACAGCGGCTACCCGGATTGCCGCCCCGAGTTCATCGCCGCCTTCGCGACCATGCTTAATTTAGGCACCAAGGCCGGAACCGAGGGCGGCCGCCCCTTCACTATCCATTCCCCGCTGCTGTACCTCAACAAGGCCGAAATCATCCGCCAAGGCCTGGAATTGGGGGTCGATTACGGCCTGACCCACAGCTGCTACGATCCCGCCGCCCAGGGCCAGGCCTGCGGGGCCTGTGACTCTTGTTTGCTGCGGGCCAAGGGTTTCCGCGAGGCCGGGGTATTAGACCCCACGACATACCAAGAGTGATGGTCTCGCAAAAAGTAATTTTCAACGCCAAGGCGCGAAGACGCAAAGTTAAACCCGATTAGCGCTAATCAGGAAGTTAAGCACCCTTCGTTTACACTTGTCCCTTGCGTCTTTGCACCTTGGCGTTATTCTCTTTTACGAATTCATCAATAACAGATAGGACTTTACCCATGCCCACCATCCCCAGCGGCGCCTTGCTGATGATCGGTCTCCCCGGCCCGGAGTTGGACGACTCCACCCGAGAACTGATCCGCGGCCAGGGAGTAAATAATTTCATCTTCTTCCGCCGTAACGTGGTCGCGCCGGAGCAACTCCGCCAACTTTGCAGTGATTTGGATGGCGCCTGCCGCGAATACACCGGACTACCTGCGTTAATCGCCATTGACCAGGAAGGCGGCAGCGTCACCCGCTTGCCCCCGCCCTGGAGCCAATTCCCCGACCAGCGATTGCTGGCCGAATCAGCCAACCCGGAAGCAGCCCTGAGCGACTACGCCGCCACCTGCGCCACCGAACTCTTGGCCTGCGGCATCAACTTTAACTTCGCGCCGGTTCTGGATGTTGCCCCAGCCGGGGAAGGCTTCTTCATGGCCCGTCGCTCCCTGGGAGGAGAGCCAGAAACCGCCGCCCGCTTGGGCGCCCTGGTGATCAGAAAAATGCAGCAGAGCGGCGTGGCCGCCTGTGGCAAACATTTCCCCGGCCTGGGTTCGGCCCGGCTTGATCCGCACCAGGTGGGCTTTGCCATCGCTAAAGACATCGAGCAGCTGCAGGCAGAAGACCTGCCCCCCTTCCGGGCGGCCATTGCCGCGGGAGTGGCGGCGCTAATGACCTCCCACACCGTCTATCCCGAACTGGACCAGGAACACCCGGCCACCCTCTCACCGCGCATCCTCACCGGACTACTGCGCGGAGAGCTGGGCTACGACGGCCTGGTGGTCACCGACGATCTGGAAATGGGCGCCATCGAAAACGCCATGAGCGTCGCCGAGGCCGCCCTGCTGGCCTTCAAAGCCGGAGCCGACCTGCTGCTGATCTGTAAGGAGCATGCCAAGGTGCGCGAGACCATCGCCGGATTGGATGAGGCGCGGGCGAACGGAACGGTGACCGAAAGCCGGGTGACCCAGGCGGCGGCCCGGATCAATTTGGTGCGGCATGATTACCCGGTCCCGGAACTGTAGGAGCGGTCTCCCGACCGCGAATCGCCAAGGCGGCCCAAAGGCAATGTTTACTCACCCGCCCCCAGACCTGCTGGTTCGCGACCGGGAGGTCGCTCCTACAGGTTGAACCGGAGAGCTCACGTCCTGCGGGAGGACTGGCATTAGTGCGATACAAAGCCAAAAGCTTTTTTCGACGCCATCAACTCAGAACCAATAAGGATCACCCCACCATGACCATGGAGAGCGAAAAACTCATCATCGAGCTCAATTATCGCAACGAGATCATCGACGAGCGTATCGAAGAGCAGCCCTTCAACAGCCACAAGATGTTTGATCTGCTAACCGAAACGGTGGTGGATAAGCGCACCCTGCTACTGGTCGAGATTCACGACCTCTTCCAGGCCATCGACCACACCCGCACCCATGTCGGCTCGGCCCACCTTTTCCACTCGCTGGTCAACCCCTCGGAATCAATCGAATTAATCCACGCCAAGCAGGATTCATATTGCGAGCTGGAGAGTAACGAAAAGCTCCAGCACACCATCGCCGAGTTCCTGGAAACCTTTCACACCGGCGAGGCGGTCCTCTTCAAGTACCTCAACGCCCACATGCAGTCGCTGCTGCCCTACCACGACTTCAAGGACGCCATGACCTCCATCGAATATATGCTGGAGGCCGCCGAAATCCCCAAGCCGGAAACGGCCTATCTCGACTCGCTTTTCAAAAGCATTCTGGCCTTTAAGGGCTCACCGGCGGCCAGTCTGGTCTTTGGCCCCCGCTATCGGACCAGGGCAGGCATCAAGGCCGCCGAGGAGAAAAAACCTTTCTTCCGCCTCAAATTCCGGCCCTCGCGGCTGACCATCGGCTCCTTCATCCCGGCCCTGCCTGGGCTCATCTTCGGGGCCTGCTGGTTGTTCGGCATCATGCATGAGGCGGTGGCCTTCACCCTCTTCATGCTCACCGCCTGGATGAGCATCTTCGGCGTCGCCTACGGGGCGGTGATCAAACCAATCTTTGACTTCGAGACCGCCATCCTGCCGATCAGGAACCGCTTGATCGAATCAAACCGCTTCGCCTCGGCCATTGAGGCGGTGGCGGCCATCGACGAGCTGCTCTCTTTTGTGACATACAGCAAGAAGACTCCCCATCCCACGGTGATGCCAGAGTTCAGCAACCACAGCCCGGCCCATTACTTTGTGGCCCGCGACCTGCGCAACCCCAGCCGGGCGGCCAGCGATCCGGACTTTGTCAGCAATGATCTGACCCTGGAGGGCTGCCGGGCCACCTTCATCACCGGCCCCAATAGCGGCGGCAAGACCACCATCTGCAAGACCGTGGTCCAGAGCCAGATCCTCGGCCAGATCGGCGCCCCGGTGGTGGCAAGCTACGCCCGCATGAGTCTGGCTGATCGGATTACCTACCAGGCACCAGCCTTCGACACACTATCCGACGAAGAGGGCCGCTTCGGCACCGAACTCAAAGTTACCCGCGATATCTTCTACGAGACCACCCCCAGGAGCCTGGTGATTCTGGATGAAATCGCCGAAGGCACCACTACCCACGAGAAGATGAGCCTGTCGGTGGCGATCATGAATGGCTTCTACCAGGTCGGCAACAACACCCTCCTGGTTACCCACAGTTATGAGCTGGTGGAACAGTTCCGCAAGCAGAACCAGGGCCAGTACCTGCAAGTTGAGTTCGTCGCGGAACTCCCCACCCACCATTTGGCGCCCGGTATCTCCAAAGATAGCCACGCCCTGCGGGTGGCCCGGAAGATCGGCTTTGCCCCGGAAGATATCCAGGCGCATCTGTTGGAGAAGGGTTATGTGACGGGAGGGGAAGTTTAGGGAGTTCCAATCCGGAAGCGACTTTCTTCGGATTGAAGGCGAACTCCCAATCTGGAATATCTACTTGCCCGTCATTGCGAGGAATGTAACGACGAAGCAATCTCCTGGGGGTATTGCGCCCGATATGCCAGATGGCTAATAGAATCGTGCCCGGCCCAAGAGATTGCCACGTCGGGGCTACGCCCCTCCTCGCAAAGACGGCCTCTCCACGCTCATGTCGCATTCAGCCTTTTCGGATGGCAACTAGTTAGTGCTCAGATTAGCACCCTCAGAGCCTCAAAACCGCTGCCGATAGGAACAACGTCTACACAACTCCTCCACCAGCTTCCGCTCCTGAAACCCCCGCCTAATCCGGGCCACCCGTTCCCCGGCAATTATTTCCGCAAAAGGTTCGGCAAATACGTTACCCAGCGGGATGTTGCCCTCACCATCCAGACAACAGGGCACCACGGTTCCGTCCACCAGGATGGCGACCTGATCCCGCAGCCCCCGGCAGGTACCGCGACCTCCCAGGTCTGGAGCGGACAACGACGGCCAGGCGAACAAATCTTTCTGACTCAAAAAAATCCTATCTGCCAGCTTCACTCCCTGACCAGCTGCCACCACATCCGATAATGGCGCGGATATAGCAAAAAATCCCTCTAGCCTTGTTAAAACCTCATCCTGCCAGCGGATCCCGTTTTGCAGCTGAGTTGGGGGCAGATCCCAGATCCGCAGGCTGACAAATACCCCCCGAACCGCAGCCAAACTAGCAAACGCCAATACTCCGGTCAGATATCCGGCAGGATCGCCACAACTCCGACCGCTAGTGCTGTGCAAAGAGATATTAATCTGGCGCAGGGCCGGGGCAGCCAGAAGCATCTGGGCCTGGCGCGGCAACAAGGTTCCATTAGTGGTCAGGTTAACCTGCATTCCCTGTTGATGGCAGAGAGCCAGAAGCTGAGGAAGATCCGGGTGGAGCAGCGGCTCACCCAGCACATGCAATGCCAGGTGTTTGGTAAAGGGTGTAAGCTGGGGAAGAAGCGCCGCGAAGACCTCCGGGGCGATGTCTGATTTGGTTCGGTTGGTCGCCGGGCAGAAGTCGCAGGCCAGATTGCAGCGGTTGGTAATCTCGACAAAGATTTTCTTGAACATTCATATTTCCTCGACAATCCCGACGGGATCTGAGACTACGCATGTTGACACGCCTAAACGACACCCTTTGGCACAACGGCATTTACGATATAACGCAAAGTGGTTCTAAACAATTTTCAGCCAAGCCGGTACGGTAGGAGCGGGCCATGCCCGCGATCATGTGTGAATTCGCGGGCACAGCCCGCTCCTACCGCACAGAAAAGCAACTGAAGTTGAGATAACCGACTACCACTAAGGAGAACATTCATGGCGTCAAAAACGGCCTTCCCCCATACACCCAGGAATATTCCTGAAGGAAATACTGGACGAACTTGGCAAAACACAGAATGCATTTGCGCAGGCAATTAGCGTTTCACCCATGCGGATTTCCCATGTTATTAAGGGAACGCGACCAGTTACAGCAGAGCTAGCATTGCTTTTCGGCAAGGTATTGGGCCAGACACCGACCTACTGGATGAATCTGCAGACCAGCCATGACCTGAAGACTGCCGAAAAATCATTGGAACAAAAGATGGGTCAGGTACAGCCTTTTTCTCAGGCTGCATAGCGTGGATGCGGGTTAAGTGTGCGAGTTTAATCAAGCCAGGAGCCACTCGCCATCGCGGCGGATGGCCTCATACATGGCGTCTGGAGCCAGATCAAGATCGCCGGGCCAGGAGACAAAACCATCGGAAACCTGAAGTTATTTGAACAGGTTAGGGTCGCCAAGTGGCGCAAACACACCGTGCAGATGAGACGGCAACAGCTTTACTCGCCCGGAAATGCCGTCGGCAAAGGTAACGGAAAATTCGAGATGGTTGGTAACCGAGGCGGAAACAACATCCCAATGCATAACGATACCTCCTATTTCAATGGGTCTCCGAAAATCTGGATTAACCTGCAAGTTGTGCTGTGGCAAGACCCAGTGCGGCAGCAATCTGGTTCAGGGTGGCGCGGCGTGGCCTGCCCGATGATTTCTCGAATTTTGCAACGGCGGCCTGGCTGACACCCAGCTTCGCCGCCAGTTCTGCCTGGGTGATGCGAAGGTACTCACGCCAGGCGCGAATCATGGAAACCCCATCCAGAACATGCGCCTCCACCACCTCCTGGGGGATGCCGGTGGCAAGCGCTTTCTCGACTTCGAGTAGAGGGCGAACCTTGTTGAATTGATCCCATGGCACCAAGACAAAGGCTAGCTGGCCGTTGTATTCGATGGTTTGATACTCAGTAGGTGCGGTCATCGCGTTTTTTTACCTCCTCAATGCTGATGATACTGATTTCCTCAAAGGCATTGAAAAGCACCCGCCAATCCCCCACCCGCAGACGGTGGGTGTAAGCATGGTTTGTCAACGACTTGACATTCGCACACCAGGGGAATCGGCGAGGGTGCGGGGGCAGCAAGCAACCGCTCCTGAATGGTGCGATCACCGATCTTCTTAAGCTGTTTCGCCGCCTTGGGCTGCCAAAGTACCTTCATATCTCCATGATAACCAATTACAACCTTATGTCAACGCCGTAAGTTGTGTGTGATACAGGGGGTATCTCGTACTCAGCGCAGCAGAACCAATCGGTCTTACATGGTTGAAGCGCAGTCTCCCTAGTCGCACGACCTCCCCCGGCCCCTCCTTGGTAAGGAGGGGAGACTAGCCTCCAGCCTTGGCTGCCAGGAAGGGGCTGGCGGCGGACAGATCCCTAACCTTACCAAGGGGAGGGCTGGGGTGGGGAGAATTCCTTCCGGCGAACTGTTGACGCACCCGCCGAAACTTGCTGGCAATCAAATTTCGGCCAGCCGGTGGGAGCGGTCGCCTGACCGCGAATTCCCAAGGTGCCATATCTCCCCAGCTCATTACCAATCCCGGGACGGACCAATCTCACCATGGCGGGCTCAGAAGTTGGACGCAGGAGCGTCCGGTGGCTTTTGTTCCCACGCTGGAGCGCGGGAACAATAAAAGAGAATGCAGAGAGGGGGGAGGAATGTCAGTGACGAGAAGCACCACTCTTTCCGGGCACAATCGCATTAACCAGCCGTAACTCCAGGCGGCAGCCGAGGGCATGGGCGTATTTTTGTAAGGTTGCGATGGACGGAGAATGCTTTCCCCCTCCCGATTCGAGGCGGGCAACGGCAGACTGGGTTGTGCCGATGCGCTCTGCAACTTCTGCCTGGGTGACACCAGCGGCGGCACGGGCTTTGAGGAATTCATCGAGGAATTGGAACTCCTCGCCCAGCTTATCGTATTCAGCTTTCACCTCTGCGCGCTCAAGGGCGCGAGCTTTAAGTTCTTTATGAGTTAACATGTTGACCTCCTTCAATCTCCGGCGAGCCGTTGCAAGTTCCCTTGGTAGAGTCCTATCCATTTTCTTGATAAATTGGTGAAGGATTATGACCTTTCGGCCAACCATGGTGCAATAAAACACTCTCGCAATTCCTCTGGTGCTTTCAGGCGTAACTCAAAAAGACCCTCACCCATGGCTCGTGTATGCGGCATACCTAGATCCGGCCCGTAAACTTCCATCCGGTCGGCATATCGAAAATAGCGACCAAGAAGCCCTGCCGGGGAGTGCGAGGATTTCATCTTGCACTGAATTATCGTAGTAGGTGATTGTCCAATTCACGTCTTCAATATAGCGTATTTGATATGAAGAGTCTGTAAAAAAAGGGGCGATCCGGATGGGCCGCTCCTTACTTAATAGCAAACTTCAGTCAGTTGCTGAGAGATTGCTCGGATTTCCATGAACTGACCGGCACGATTCATCCGGCGCAATGCGCTGCGCTTATTGACGCCCTACTTAATAATACGGGGGGTGCGTGTTACGAGTTGCTACCGCATAGGGGCACGCCCCTCCTTCGCAAGGACGAAAAAAAGGGGCGACCCGGATGGGCCGCCCCTTAGATCAGGCAGTTACTACTTCAGACTGGTTCTAAATTACCAGGCAACCTCAACGGCATTGCCAACTACGATAATATTGTCGTCATCACCGATATTCTTAGGCTTGCCGTATGCAACACCGAATTTATACTTGGCGTTCTTAGCCAATTCATATTCGGCAGTTACATCAACCTCTGTAACTGACATTTTGTTTTCTTTACTGGCCTTCACGTATCCCAGGGTTGCACCTAAGGACAACTTATCAGAAGCCTTAAACCCGACCACAGCACCAACCAAATAGGCACTATCATCACTCAAAGCACCAAAGTTGTACTTTGATGTTTCATTGGTCGAACCGATCAACATGGTAGGAGCAAAATGAGAATCGGCAGTTGATCCATTCTTGGCATATGCGGCCACACCAGTAACGGTGACCGGGGCCAGATCGACAACAGCAGCCACAAAACCACCAACCTTATTGTTGTCGGCGTTATCCTTATTAAGATCTCCGCCCTGGTAGAGCAACTCGCCCAATACGGTGGCAGGACCAATCTTGGCATTAAAATAAGGATCTACCAAGTAACCAGTGTCTTTACCGGAGGCCTTAGCGGAATTATTATCAGAGGTGGTATAGTTCAACAGAAGACCATACCCTGCATCACCAGCCTTGCCAACAACCAAGGCACCCCAAGTGGTCTTATCTCCGTCACCGTTGTCGTATTGACCTTCAACATCCTGCTGCAAATAAGCACCGAATGTCATATCCCCAGCCTTGTAAATGCCTTTGACACGATCAACGGAAACATCCTTAACAGCGTAAGGCAGAGCAGCATTACCCCATGCAGCTTCCTGGCGACCAATGGTCCATGTGCCACCCAAAGTATTGATCACCATATTGGCACGATCAGCATTCAGTTTCAGAGGGTTAGCAGTTGCAGAATCACCTAAAGCGCCGCCGAATAATTGGTCACCAAACACCAAGCGGGTATTGACACTGACGTCGTCATTAACTTTGACTCCCATGTTCATACGATACCGCTGGTCCATTTGCTGCTCGGTATTATTCTCATTGTTACTTCCAGCCTTGATGTCAGCAGGAGTTCGGCCAGCAGCAATTTCTTTAACGGCATAATCCTCGTAACCTTTCAGAGACGTCACACCAGCAGGGAATACAAAGTTGTTTTTTTGATAAGAACCCCGCCACCGGGCGTCACCGGTGATGCTTAAATCAGCAGCGGAAACCATGGAGACCGCACCGGCCACCAATCCAAGAGCAACTGCAAAACTCAATGCTTTCTTCATCCTTAACTCTCCTTTTTGTTTGAATTAGTAGGTCAGCTTCGATCAGATGCGGTGCAAATGATCGCCCGGGAGTCCTGTATCGCCCCGAACCACCGGGTCAACCAACTTAAAACCAAAATTAATTTCTTTGTTTAACTACACTTGGCCATCCAAGCTGTCAAGAATTTTTAACCACCAACAATGAATTATTAATCAGTCTCCAATCTCTTAATGATTTCAAGCCAAAGGGACTAGATAACAATCTCACCGAGCTACTACTCTGTAGCACCAAAGTGGGCTGATTTACCACCGACCACCCCTCTCTGTGTTTTGAATATTCTGCAAGATACAGGCCAACTAAAATGACGCAAACCTACCTTCGAAAAATCAACTAGATAAGCCGCCATGGTTACTCTCAAGCCGTTGCCACAGCTGGTTGTGTGTAATAAACCCCACAGACTCCACCAGCTTGCGGGTGGAATTTTCCCGGCTGTTGTTCACTTGCTCACAACATCTAACGGATAAGTAGCCAGCACTGTCCGGTAATCCCCGAAGGTGAGCCCCGACTTCTTGGTAATCAATCCCAAATAAAGCCGGGAAGGCTTCCCCGCCGGGGTCATAACCAGCTGATAGTCGGCCAGATAGCTACCAACCTCGCCGGTATTCCAGACATCGACAAAGGATATTCCGTTCCAGGCCAGGAACTGCACCGAACTCCCGGTAAAGCTGCCGACTGTCTTAAGAAGAGCGGCCCCACCCGAGGGGTTCTTCATCACCACCAACTCCGGGTGCCCGTCGCCATTGACATCGGCGGCGATCAACCGGGTCGGGACAATGCGGTTGTTCCTATCGTCGATCGCACCGGAGGCCTTGCCGATGTAGCGCGCCGTGTAGGCGTATGCTTCACTGCCCCGCCAGAGCACTTCACCATCACTTCCATATAGGGAAAGCACGCCGCGATCATCCACCGCCGCCACCTCAGACTGGCTGTCACCGTTGAAATCGGCCATGATGAACTCAAAGAGATTAACCGAGGCCGGCAGGGGCAGCTTTTCACCAGCCGTCAACTTGCCAGCAGCCATGGTAAGAACATAGAGCCCCTCACGCACTGGCCGGTCTTCTTCGGCCTGCTGCCCGACCAGTACCAACCCGCGTCCGGGAAGATTGACCGGGCGAATGTGCCACGGCTGTTTTTCACAGAGGTTTACAAAGGCCTTGCCATCCCACTCGACCACGTAGGAGTAAGGCTTGTTGTCAGAGATGGTGCTGATGTAGAGCTCAGCCCGACTGTTAGCGTTAAGATCCGCCAGGTTAACCGCAACCACCCGGACGAAGCTGGGCGGCGTCGGAATTTTACCGGCCTCCACCAGTTTGTTGCCCTCCTGGCGGAAAGCATGGAGCTGATGCTCCTCGGCCATCACCACCACCTGGCTGCCGTCACCGAAAACATCACCGACATCCAGATCCTGCATCTCCAGATCAAGGGATTGGCTGCGACTGATCATCTCCGGACGCCCGGGCAGACCTGCCGCCGGAGCCACACCGACAATGGCCGGAACCACTGGCGTCACGGCTGCCTGCTCGCGAAATAACCGGTCCGGGTGCAGGGACTGGTCGGCGCCAGCGCCTTGGGCGCCCTTCTCCACCTTGGGCGGCTCAATCTGGGCCGGGCCAACCGGCCCAAACCGCACCTCGGAGCCGGATTGCCGGAGGCCGCCCTTGAACATATTACGGCCGACCTCTACCACCAGCTGATCGATGGCCATGATCACCTCACCGGGGCTATTGGCGGTGGCGTAGAAGCGTTCATCGGCAGCCTCGCCAACCACCCGCACCGCCCGCAGATCCAGGCTGATCAGATTTCCCAGACCAGTGATGCTGCCCTTCAACACCAACTCGGCGCCAACCGCCGGGCCAATCACCCCGGGATCAGTGCTGCCGGACTCATCCATGGCCCGGCGCACCGTCTGGCGCTCGATCACCGCCACTCCGCCTCGGGCTCCCAAACGACTGCCCAGCATGGCCTCAACCCCGGCCTGCAGATAAGCAAGGTCGGCGGCGCCATTAAGTTCGAAGGGCATGATCGCCACCTTGGGACGGGCAAACTTCTCCTCGGCCCGGGCCTGAGCACCAAACATTAAGGGGATGAGCGCGAAGAACATCGCTAAAATTGTTACTTTTCTCATCTGCATGTCCTATCCATTTTGATTAATTGACCCACTGGCGGCAACAGCCTCGCCCAGGAAACATCCGCTGTTTACCCCGCCAAAGCCGCTTTGGGCAAGGGATATTTAAGCCGGTTGCACTTCATACCACAATGTGGTAATAGGGTTTTTTTGGGTTTAATGGGGAACAGACTGCTCGTCATTGCGAGGAGGGGCGTTAGCCCCGACGCGGCAATCTCCTCGCATTAAGGAAGACTTACCGGATTACCTTTGCGAGTAGATTGCTTCGGTCATTCCATTCCCTCGCAATGACGAATGCTACCGGGTATATTGCCGCCTCAAACATTCAATTAAACTACCGGCAACCGCAGACAAGGGAACTTACGCCATGCGCAACCGCAAAATCGAACTCCAGGATTGTTTCAAGACCTACACCTACGATCAAGACAAGGCCATGAGCCCGGAAGAGACCGTGCGCCGCTTCCAGGACCGGCTAAAAACCGTCAACCTGGATATCCTCAAAGAGATCCGCCGCATCGACAACGGCCGCCTGGACATCCCGGTTTATTTCAGCGTCTGCGGCAAAGACGCCTACGAAATGATCGGTAACAAGAAGCAGATGGGCAAGGGCTGCACCCCCGAGCAGTCCCGGGCCAGCGCCTGCATGGAACTGGGCGAGCGCTTCAGTTTCTTCAGCTTCAAAAAGGATCCGGCCAACTTCATTAACGATACTTACGAGAACCTGCAGGCCGCTGGCCAGCCGGTGCTACCCCTGAAGCGGCTTCTCCAGTCGGTCCACGACGAAAAGACCAGTCCGGAATTGCTGGGGAAAATGCTGGAAGGCCTGGTCATGCAATGGGTCTGGGCCACCAATCTCACCAGTGACGGCGAGGTGCTGGTGCCCTTCTCATGGTTTTACGCGATCAACGAGTTCAACGGCCCCTCGGCGGGCAATACCTACGAAGAGGCGGTTAGCCAGGGCGTCTGCGAGATCGTCGAGCGCCACGTTTGTTCGCTGATCAGTCGGCAAAAGATCAAAGCGCCGCTGATCAATCCCGATAGCGTCACCGACCCGGTGGCCCGGGAGCTGCTGGACAAGTTCGCCCGCCACAACATCAAGGTCTATCTAAATGATTTCAGCCTCGACACCGGCATCCCAACCATCGGCGCCTTGGCCATTGACCCCAGCACCTTCCCGGAATCCAGCGAGATTGTTTACACCGCTGGCACCACCCCCGACCCGGTTAAATCACTGATCCGCGCCCTCACCGAAGTGGCCCAGCTGGCTGGCGACTTCAATAGCAAGGCCAATTACGTGGCCTCGGGACTACCCAAGCCCCTGAACATGGACGAGGTGCACTATATCACCAGACCGGGCCAGACGGTGGACATCGCGGCGCTTCCCAGCCTGGGCGACAACAACATGAAGGTGGAGATTGAACGCTGTCTGGCGAGCCTAAAGAAACTCGACCTGGAGGTACTGGTGGTCAACACCATGCATGACCAGCTCCAGATCCCCACCATTTACACCATCGTCCCCGGTGCCCATTTCCGTGAACGATCCATGGTCAGCAACGCCGGGCTCTTTGCCGCCAAGCTGGTCAACGAGCTACTCAGCGACCCGGCCGAAAAGGCCTTCCACCTGGAGCGCCTGGAAAAATTACTGCCAGCCTCCTACTTCATCGAGTTCTACCTGGGCCAGAACCTCTACAACACCGGGCAACCCGAGGCAGCCCTGCCCCACCTGGAAAGCGCCCTGACCCTGACCCCAGACCACGAAGACATCCCCTACATCTATTCCTTCATGGGCAGCTGCCTGAAAGATCTGGAGCGCTACGAAGAGGCCATCACTACCCTGCGTAAGGGCACCGCGCACGACGACGAGCGCCCCGACCTCCACAACCTCCTGGGCTTCTGCCACTTCAAACTGGCCAACCATGCGGCGGCGGTGGTCCATTTCTCCAAGGCTGTTTACCTGGCCCCCACCTCGGCCATCGACTACGCCAACCTGGGGGTTAACTACCGGAAACTTGGGCAACGGGAAGAGGCGATGAAGTCGTTTGCCTTGGCGCTGTCGTTGGATCCGAGTATTGAATTTGCGCAGAAGCATATGGCGGAGTTGAGCGCGGAATAACGTAGGGGCAGGCCCCTGTGCCTGCCCTGTTTGGGGGGCAAATCGGGAAGGGGCAACCACGGGGGGTTGCCCCTACGGGGTTTTCGTTATCCGATGCGGTGCGTCGATTCAAAACCATGACCCTTCACGCTTCATAACACCGCGCCATCTCCAAACTATATTCCCCACCCTGAGCCTCACATATATAAAACGGCGGCAGGATTTCCAGCTCCTCGCCACCGCCCTTGACCGCCTCAACCAAAACCAGCTTACCCGCCGCCCCCGGATAACCGTAAACCACCTGCAGCCGCTTTGGCTCCAAGCCCGCTCCGCGCAAGGCCGCCAGCAGTTCCGCCGATCGCTCAGCCGGATAGATCAGGTCGACGTGACCGCCCTTCTGCACCAGCCAACTCGCCGCCACCACCACCGCGCCCAAGTCGGCCGCCACCTCATGTTTAGCCAGCCGCCGCTCGGGGTCGGGATTGAGCCGCGCCGCAGCACTCGGGTAGAACGGGGGATTGCCGACCACCCGCTGAAACTGCCCAGCCGGGAACAATTCCCCAATTTCACCAAGATCCCCTTCAACAATGGCAATCCGCTCCGCGAGATCATTGTCGGCCACGTTCAGGCGGGCCAGCGCCGCCAATTGCGGCTGGAGCTCCAGGCCGGTCAAACGTAAGCCCGGATGGCGGTAAGCGAGGATCAGGGGAATGACCCCGCAACCGCAACCGAGGTCAAGAATAGACTCGTCGGGCTGGGGGGTAAAAAAATGGGCGAGCAGTACCGCATCCACCGAAAAACGGTAGCCGTGGCGATGTTGGCGGCAGCTCAGCCGCCCGGCAAAGAGGATATCGTTGGTCAGTTCCCGGGCGGGAATTTCAGACATCAACCTTTTCCTCTGCCACCAGTTGATTCATCACCAGGCCGGTCATGACCTTGGGGTAGAAGTAGGTCGATTTATGGGGCATGATCAGTCCGGCGTCGGAGACCTGGCGCACCTGGGACACCAGGGTGTTGTTCATCAGGAAAATTACGCTGTCGCCCTCACCCGCCAACGTCTCCTTGACTGCCTTATCCAAAGCCTCGTCGGGATCGCTGAAGTAGTCGAGCAGGTGCTCCGCCTCGCAGCGGTGATGATCAAGACCCAGATAGCGGCCCAGGATTAGCTCGGAAAGCACCACCACGTCAAGCTGGCGCAGTTCGGGCGGGATTGATTCAAAGCCTGCGGCCTCCATCCCACCCTCCTTCAGGCTCAGTAAAAAGCAGCGATCCTCGCCGGGATGGTAGAGGCCAAAGGTCATGCGACTGGCACGGCTCTCGTCCATCCGCGCCAGCACTTCGGCCACCAGCGTCTCGCGGGAGCCGCCGTGAATCTCCTCGGCAACAAATCCCGCTGCCAATAGTGCAACCAAGGCCGCCGCGCCCCGCCGGGGCAGGCGCACCAGACGATGGGTGGGCAGCACCGAAAGGCCCGGATCTTCCATGGGGCAGAGATACATCATGGCGTAATTAAAGGGGCTATCGGCGGCCACCTCGCCCTGACGGGAGGCCATCAATTCACGCATCTGCAGGGCGGTGTTGTAGCGGTGGTGGCCATCGGCGATATACACACACTTGTCACGAAACAACCCCCGAGCCTGGGCGATAACCGCTGGGTCGGAAACCCGCCAGAGCGAATGACGGCAACCGTCCTTATCCTGGCAGTGTCCCTGCGGCTCCGGCTCCCGGGCCGACTCCAGCAGCGCCATCACCGCGCCGGTCGGGTCGGGGAAGACCGAAAAAACCTGGCTGAACTGGGTCCGACAGGCATCGAGCAACCGCAGCCGGTCAGTGACCACGCCGCGAAAAACCTGCTCATGGGGCTTGACGATACCCTCGGAAAATTCGGCCAAGCCAGTGAGACAGACCAAGCCCTTGCGGGTCAGGCGGCGGCCGGAGGGATGTTGATAATCAACAAAGTACAGGTAGATGGCCGGGGTTTCATCTCGACGCAACACCCCGGCAGCCAGCCACTCGTCAAGGAGTTGGCGAGACTGCTGATAGCGCGCCTCGGTCATCTCCTCGCTCTTGACGCTCTTACTCAGGTCGAGGCGAATCATGCTGTGGGGATTGCGGCGCAAAAGTTCGGCCTGAGCCCGTTCGTCAATGACATCGTAAGGCGGGGTCACCACCTCTTCCAGGTTGGCGATCTTCTCGGGATTATAACGCAGGCCGCGGAAGGGGGCGATCAAGGCCACGGGGATACCTCTTTATTAGGGGATTAGGCTGAAGGATGAAGACTGAAGGTTGGCGGAAAGGACTGTTTTGCATGGCCCTTCAGTCTTCAGTCTTCAGCCTAGATTTTTCTGTCGCCATCGGGTAAAAAAGCCAGACACTTAGTAGTAAATAACCGGCGAACTTTCAAGAGATATATCGCCGCCTGTTTTCAAGCAAATAACTGTCTGGGCGCCCATAAGCCCGACCAGGAGAAAACCATGTTCGACATCTTTGTGGAAAGCCATTTCTCTGCCGGCCACCATCTCCGCAACTACCCCGGCAACTGCGAAAGACCCCACGGCCACAACTGGAAGATCACCGTGACGATCCGGGCCAGCCAACTGGATGAGCTGGGCATGGCCGTGGATTTTCGGGTGGCCAAGAACGCCGTCCGGGAGGTGATGGAGACCCTCGACCACCGCGACTTGAACGAGCATCCGGCCTTCCTGACCGCCAACCCCTCCTCGGAGAACATCGCCGTCTATATCTTCGCTAACCTGAAGAAATCCCTGACCGGCCCGCACTATGCCCCTTATAGCGTTGAGGTGCGGGAAACCGACAGCTGTGGGGTAGTCTATCGTGAAGACCCAGCCAACGCTTGACATCGCCGAGCTGTTCTTCAGTATCCAGGGCGAATCCAGCTACGCCGGGCAGCCCTGCGTCTTTATCCGGCTGGCCGGTTGCAACCTCTGCTGCAACTTCTGCGACGCCCGCTACGCCAACGACGAGCCCCCCACCCCGCGGACTCTGGCGGAGATTCTCGATTTCGCCGCCGACTACCCCGGCTTCCCGGTGGAGATCACCGGCGGCGAACCCTTGCTCCAGGATGCGGTTTACTCACTGATGGCCGCGCTCCTGGCCGCCGACCGCCGGGTGCTCTTAGAAACCAACGGTAGCCTGCCCTTGGACCGGGTTCCCGCCGGGGTGATCAAGATCGTCGACGTCAAGTGCCCCGACAGCGGCACCGGTGCAAGCTTCGCGCTGGGCAACCTGCAGCTGCTCGCTCCCGAGGATGAATTAAAATTCGTCATCTCCTCGCGGGATGACTACAACTGGGCGGGGGATTTTTTGCGGGCCCAGCAGTTGCCCGGCAAGCGCATCGTCCATTTCTCCCCGGTGACCACCCTGCTGGAGCCGGGACTTCTCGCCGACTGGATTCTCGCCGACCGGCTACCAGTGCGCTTGCAGATCCAACTTCACAAGGTATTGTGGCCGGAGGCGGTGCGAGGGAAGTAGGGGCCGGGTTGGCTTTGGTGTTATGGGAATTATGGGAAGTATAGGAATTATAGGATCTGCTTTCCCATACCTCCCATAATTCCTATGCCTCCCACTACTCCCTCATCCGCAACAACCCAGCTCGCCAGGGTTCTTCACTAAACAGCGCAACTACCACAAAACCCAGCTCGCCGAAAATCCCCACCATTTCATCAAGCTGACGGCCTTGCAAACCGGAGACCACCAGCCAGCCGCCCGGCCCAACCAGCCTGGCATAATCCGCCACCATTCCCGACATTACCGCCCCGGTGACGTTGGCCACCAGCAAATCGTACAGACCTGCCAGTTCCGCCAGGGACTGCGCCGAGAAGCGTACCGGCTCGGCCATCTGGTTAACTTTGGCGTTATTTGCCGCCACCGCCAGCGCCGCGGTATCTATATCGACTCCCAGCACCTCCCGCGCCCCCAGCACTCCACAGGCCAGGGCCAGAATACCGGAGCCGCAACCCACATCGAGAACCCGGGCCGGAAAGGCTGCGCCACCCTCGGCCAACCGATCCAAGGCGGCCATGGCCAAGCGGGTGGAGGGATGGCGACCAGAGCCAAAGCTAGTGCCATGCTCCAGAAGCAGACAAGGTTCGCCCGGACAGGCAGCGGCAGAATCCGTAACCAGGCGAAAATGGCGGGAAAAAGCGGGCGTGGGAGCGTCGGCATCCGGCACCGCCACCAATCTGGTCTCCAGCAATTCAGGAGCCGTCCCGGCCGGGGCGCCGGAGTAAACATCCAAGGCCTCAACCAGACTCCGCAAGTAATGCGCCCGGTCGCCATCCTCGGGAAATGCCGCCAGCAGTAGCCCCTGCTCGGGGTCATGACGGATCACGATTGCCGGGCAAGCCAGCCGCAGACGCCCGCTCAACTCGGCGATTGCCGCCCCCTCCGCCTTAAGCAGGGCATGGAGTTGCTGGCGGGCAGCAACCGGGTTGTACTCGGCCAGAGAGATGGTGGTCATAACTGCTCCCAGTTCCCTATCTCCGCTCCCAGTTTGACTTCAGCAAAACCGAAGACCCGCTGGCGAAAGAAATCCACCAGCAATTGCCGCCGGCCGCCGACCTTGACCTGCTCGGGGATCATGTCTGGCACCTCCATCCGCAGGAGGGCCATCTTGTATTCGATATGGGGGGCGAAACGGTTGTCGAGATACCAGGCATAAACCAGACCAAAGAGCAGGCCCGGCGGGGTGAAACCCTCGGCGCCGCTGACCAGACGGGTGTAGACCAGAGGGTCCCGCTCCGAACGGCTCATCCGGGCCAGATTCAGATAGTCGTGCAAATCGGCGTCACTCAACCAGGCCCTCCGCTGGGCCACCGGACACAGGGTGACCCGGAAAACCCGACCCAGCAAGCCAGTTGTATCGACCACGGGCAGCATCTCCTTGACCGCCGCATAGTTGCCCAGCAAGGACTCACCCAGCGCCACCAGAAAGGCCAGCTCGAAGCGATCCGGCTCGGCGAAGATATCGGCGCGAATCTTGAGCAACCGGTCAGTTGGATCATAGAAGGAAAAGATCCGGTCCCACTCCTGGGAACGCGGCCAATCGCTGGCTTCGACCAGGGCCACCCCGGCCAGATAATCGAGATGCGCCGGGGCAATATCCTGATGGCGCCAGAGGATTTCCGTCAGTCGCCGCCGCAGGCCGGGCGCGATGGCCAGATCAGCAAGCCTGGCAGCCAGGGCAGCATGTCGCCGGGCCGGGGTCTGCCCCTGGGCACCTACCCACAGGGGGACAGCCTCATCAACCGCAGCCAGCCCCGCCGCAGGACCAGACAGACGGGTCCGCACCGCCCAGATGGCCCGGATCGCCTTGGCCACGGCGGCGGGATCGTGCTGAACCACCCGCTTCGTCTCCAGGGCCTGGCTGGAGTAGATTCGACACTCCAAGGGCAGGAGCCCCAGCGCCAGCACCCGCTCCCGATCAAAATAGATGGGCACCTTGCCTTCCAGGGCATAGCGTTGCAGGATGCTGCCGGGGATATCGTGCAGCCCCATAACGATCATCTCCTGAAAAAGGCCACCGATGCCGCCGGGAATATTGCGCTGATAGGCGCCCAGCAAGTCGGAAACCTGAAAACGCCGCCCGCCAGTGTGGGGCGCCAGGTCGGTCTCGCCCTTCTGGACCCAGAGATTGGTGACCAGGAGCTTAAGGGCCGCCGCATTGGCCCGGATCGCCGCCACAATGGCCGGTAGTTGCAGGATGGGAATGATACTGGTGTAGAGGCTGCCCGGGGCATAGATAATAATGTCCGCCGCCGCGATCAATTCCACAACCCGAGTCGGCACTGCCGGGGCGCCGGAAGTGGCGACAAAGACCCTTTCCACCGGGCAACCCCGCCGGGCATGGCCAGCCTTATACTCGCCGGTGACCATCACCCCGTTGGCGTAAAGCAGTTTGAGCTGGGAGGGGGTGGTGCAACAGGGTAGGACCGCATCAGCCCCGGCCCCCAACAATTCGGCCAGCTGGGCCAGCCCACCCGACAGGGCGGCCGACCAATCCGTATCACCATCACCCCCACCGACGAAGACACGAAGAGCAGCCACCAACAAGAGATTGCCCAGGCAATGGGGCCGCAGCAGAAGCGGCTGCAGCTCCCGGTCATTAAAGAGGATGGTGAACAACTCCGCCAGGCCATCCTGCATCTGGGGGGGCAAGCGGCCCAGATCAACGTCGGCCGCCCGCAGTAACGAGTCAACATCGCCGGGCGGAGTCGTGAAGCGATAATTAAAAAGCCGGAACAGCTCCGCCGCCACCTGGCGGCAGCCTTGTTCGGAGAGGTTGTACTGTTTTTCCAGCCGTTGCTGGCGAATCGAGGAGAGCAGAACGTGGCGCAGATCGCCAATGGCGACCAGATTTAAATCCTTGAGCAGTTCCCCGGAGGAGCCCCCGTCGTCGGTGACACAGACCACCGCACTGGTTTGGGGAAAAAGTTCCTTGAGGCCCCGGAAGGGCTCATCCGGCCAAGCGGGATGACGGCTGTCGCCGCCCACCAGATTGGACAAGCCGGTGCCACCACCGAAGACCACCACCTTGAGAGCGGCGGTATCGACCTCTTCCAACAAGGCCGCCAGCCGGGCCAGCCCTCCGGTGAGAGGGAGTGCCCCCGGCGGCGCCCCGCTCAGGGCCAGCTCGACCACCCTTTCCACCAGCCCCTGGCCAGCAACCAGATCCAACGGCGTAAAACCAGTTTCCGCCAGCTTGGTCAGCAGATGGTGCACCGCCCGGTCGATCATTCCCACACCTCAACCGCCAAGGTTTCTTAGGGGCCGTTAAGAAATAACCATTAAACTTATAGCCGCTTAGATACGGCCCCTTATGCCGTTTACAGCCTTCCAGTGTGACAACTATTCTTGAACGACGGCTTAGAGTCCGGTATCGGCCATCTGCTTACGCACCGCCGCCTCGGAAACGACCATGGCCGCCTGCTCCGCCTCGGTCAACTTGAACTCGATGATCCGCTCCACCCCGCCCTCGCCCAGGACCACCGGCACCCCCAGGAAGCAGCCGGAGAAGCCAAACTCGCCCTCGACGTAAGCGGCGCAGGGCAAGACTCGTTTGGAATCGGTCAAAACTGCCTCGGCCATCTCCACCGCCGCTAGACCAGGGGTATAGAAGGCGCTGCCGGTTTTGAGATGGTTAACAATCTCGCCGCCGCCGTGCTGGGTGCGGGTGACGATCTCGGCCAGCCGATCAGCCGGGATCAGATCAGTCACCGGGATGCCAGAGACATTGGCCAAGCGCACCAGCGGCAACATGTTATCACCGTGGATACCCATGACCATGGCGCTGACATCGCGGGGGGCCACCCCCAATTCCAGGGCCAGGAAGGTGCGGTAACGGGCGGAATCAAGAACCCCGGCCATGCCGATCACCCGCTGCCGGGGAAAGCCGGAAACCTTGAAGGCGGTATAGACCATGGCGTCGATGGGGTTGGTGACCACGATCATCACACAGTTGGGCGAGTATTTGGCGGCCTGCTCGGCGCAGGATTTGACGATGGCGACGTTCTTGGCCAACAGATCATCGCGGCTCATCCCCGGTTTGCGGGCCAGCCCAGCGGTAATGATCACCACATCGGAGTTGGCCGAATCGGCGAAGTCGTTGGTGCCAGTGATCAGGTTGTTGAAGCCGTCCACCGGCCCGGCCTGGAACAGGTCCAGGGCCTTGCCCTGGGGAATTCCCTCGACCACGTCCAGAAGAACCACGTTGCCCAGCCCCCGGCTGGCCGCCCAGTGGGCGGCCGTGGCCCCGACATTACCAGAGCCGATGATGGTGATTTTTTTACGCATTGGTTTACCTCGTTGAAATATTTGGTTGTTATTGGATTTTTCTTGGTTGCACGAAAAATAATTCCCATGATTCCCATAACTCCCATGGGACTTATGGGAATCATGGGAATTATAAAAACACCCTCCTGCATCTTCTGGCTCAGCCCTGACCCCGGCGAAACATCTCCGCCACCCGCTCCAGATCAAGTGGGGTATCGACCTCAATGGAGTCGTGCTCGGTCAGCACCACTTTGATCCGGTAGCCATACTCCAGGGCCCGCAACTGCTCCAGCTTCTCGAAACGCTCCCACTCACCTTCCGGCAAGCCTACGTAGGTCAGCAAAAAACCCTTGCGGTAGCCGTAAAAGCCCAGGTGCTTGTAGTAGGTGGGCCTCTCGACATCCTCCGGGTTGCGCTGGTGGGGGATGGGCGAGCGGGAGAAATAGAGGGCCATGCCGTTGCGATCAAAGACCGTCTTGACATGGTTGGGGTCGGTGATCTCCTCGGGGCGGATGATCTTGTAAATCAAGGTCGACATGGGCAGTGAGGGATCGTCCAGCAGCGGCTGGGCCACCTGGGCCACCACCGATTGATCGAAAAGGGGCTGGTCGCCCTGGATGTTGACCACCACGTCCTGCTCGTTGATGTCCAGCAGAGTAGCGGCCTCGGCCAGCCGGTCGGTGCCGGAGACATGCTGGGAACTGGTCATCACCACCTGGCCGCCGAAACCGCGCACGCAGTCGGCAATTCGCTCATCATCGGTGGCCACTGCCACCAGTGATAAAAGCGGCACGGCTTGCGCCCGTTCGTAAACATGCTGGATCATCGGCTTGCCGCAGATCAGCGCCAGGGGCTTGCCTTCAAAACGGTTGGAAAGGTAGCGGGCCGGAATTACCGCCACCACCTTGGCTTCTCTCTTGTGAGTCGGGTCCATTATGGTATTCTCTGTCGAATTTGTCCGTTGGAACTCTTGATTGATGTGCTTGCCTTCACCCTCCCCTCAATCCCCTCCCATAAAGGAAGGGGAGGACTTTTGACTCCCTCTCCCCTCGTGGGAGGAGAGGCGGGGAGAGGGGGGAAAATTTCGCACATTTATAACCTTACCGCCCCGGCCTGTCCAGCACAACCTTGTCGGCGGGACGAGGAAGAACACGCCAGTTAATCATGACCGAAACAAGCAAAATTGCCCTCATTCCTGATGGCCCGGAACAGACCGCGGCTGCCGCCAACTTGGCCGAGCGGCTGGCGCTGCCGATGGTCGCAGCCGATGACCAATCTTACCAACTCCTGCTGGTCGTCACCGCCTCCCGCCTGGAGTTACGCCAAACCGGGCCGGGGGCGCCGGGTCCGGTTTATGTGGATTTTCTGGAGGGCAAGGCCGATTTCCGCCGCCGTTACGGCAGTAGCCGCGACGAGGGAGTGATCCGGGCGGTGGCCAGCAAAAAGAGCCGCACCCCAACGGTGCTGGACGCCACCGGCGGCCTGGGCCGGGACGCCTTCGTCCTGGCTGCCCACGGTTGCCGGGTGACCATGATCGAACGCCAACCGGTGCTGGCCGCCCTGCTGGCCGATGGCCGGGCCCGGGCCGAACAGGACGAAAAGATCGCCCGGATTGTGGGGGAGAGACTAAAACTGCTGACCGGCGACAGCCGGGAAATCATGCGGGAATTGCCCGAGGCGGAGCGCCCCGAGGTGATCTATCTCGACCCCATGTATCCCCACCGCGACAAAAGCGCCTTGGTCAAAAAAGAGATGGTTATTTTACGAATGCTGGCCGGGCCAGACCAAGACAGCGCCGAACTCCTGGCCGCCGCCCGCGCCTGCGCCACCCGGCGCGTGGTGGTTAAACGCCCGGCCGGGGCAGAGCCATTGGCCGAGCTCAAACCAGAATTAGTCCAGAAGTGCGGGGCGCATCGTTTCGACATCTACCTGATCGGTGGAAATTAATCACCAACCGCCAGCAACCAGACCAATCGGCCCAAGGGGCGCAACCTCGCGGCAGGCAGATCGCCGGTGCCAGGCTCACCTTCGCTGATCCGCCGGGCCAACTTGATCCGTTCGACCCCGGCCGCCAGGATCATCACCAACCGGGCTTGGTTGAGTACCGGCAGAGTCAGGGTCACCCGGGCCACCTGCGGCGCCAGCTCCGGCGGTGGGACCATGGTCACCCAATGCTGCTGTTCCGCCAGGGCATTGCTGCCCGGAAACAGCGAGGCCACATGACCATCCGGCCCCAACCCCAGGAGAATTAGATCGAAAACCGGCAACCCCTCATGCGCAAGCTCACCCCCGAAAATACCCCGCAACTCCTGTTCGTAGGTGTGGGCGGTGGTGGCCAAATCGGTCGGATCGGTCACCATCGGGTGCAGATGCGCGGCTGGAACCATTAGCTCGTCGAGGAACAGCCGCCGGGCCAGAGCGAAATTACTGTCCAGGTGGTCGGCCGGCACCAACCGCTCGTCGCCCCAGAAATAGTCGGTCCGCTCACTCAACAGCCGCCGCAGCTCCCCGCCCGTGCCTGCCGCCAGATGACGATAGATCGGCTGGACGGTGCGCCCACCGGTGAGGGCCACGCGGAAACGCCCCCGAGCTGCCACCGCCTCCATCGCCGCCGCCGCGATCAGGTCGACAGCCCGTTGGGAAAATTCCTCACAGCTGAACAGCTCCAGGACTTGGTCAGTCAAGCATTACCTCATTTTGTGGCTCTAAACAATTTCCAGAGAAATGTGAAATCTCCACCGCTAAAGCTGGCTTGGTCGGCTACGCCGACTAACAATACGGAAGAACGATTGATCCCCTCATCCCGTCCTTAAGGGTTATTCCCTCTCCCACCGGGAGAGGGCCAGGGTGAGGGGGTCCAAAGTCACAACCATTCTCTGCTAAAGGTGGGGGTTTTAAACCTCCCAAGGGGCAATAATTTCTGCGGTTCTTTGGCCTGCTCTTCGCGACCAGGAGGTCGCTCCTACTCCATTAACTTTCGCAACCATTCAGCCGCCACCCCTGGTCCCCAGCTCCCGGAGGCGTAGGGTTTAAGCTGCTCGGCCCGACCCGAGCAATGCTCACAGATATCGATCAGCGGGGCCAAAAACTCCCAGGCGGTCTCCACTCCGTCCTGCCTCCAGAAAAACATCTGCTCACCGCGAATACAATCGAGCAGCACCTTCTCATAGGCGTCCATGACCCGACCGGGATAGTCCTCGTAATATTTAAAATCTAAATCAACCTGGCGCAGACAGATCCGGTGACCCGGCACCTTGGCCTGGAAGGAGAGGTTAATCTCCTCGTCTGGATAGATCCCCAGGGTCAGCCGGTTGGCGCCAATGGCGTCACCCAGGACCTCCCGGTAAAGAGAATTGGGCGCCCCCTTGAACTGAATAACGATCCGGGTGGCCTTCTTGGCCAACCGTTTGCCGGAGAGCAGATAGAACGGCACCCCCTGCCAGCGCCAGTTATCGAGATAGAGGCGCATCATGGCTAAAGTTGGGGTCAGAGAAGCGGCGGCGACCCCGGGCTCCTGGCGGTAGCCAACCACGGGATGACCACCGCTCATTCCCGCTCCATACTGGCCCAGGACCAGGTTCTCGGGCTGCCCGGCGGCGGTGAAGGGGCGCAAACTGCGGAAAACCTTGACCTGCTCGTCCCGGATCCGTTCGGCCCCGAAGGAGGCCGGGGGCTCCATGGCAATCATGGCCAGGAGCTGCAGCATGTGGTTCTGGAACATATCGCGCAGCACCCCGGCCTTTTCGTAATAGCCGGCCCGCTGCTCCACCCCCAATTCCTCGGCCGCGACAATACCCACATATTCGATGTAGTTGCGGTTCCAGAGCGGCTCGAAGATGCCGTTGGCAAAGCGCAGCATGATGGCATTCTGCACCGTCTCCTTGGCCAGGTAGTGATCGATACGGAAGATCTGCCGCTCCTTAAAACCTTGGTGGAGAACGAGATCAAGCAAGCGGGCGCTTTCCAGATCATGGCCGAAGGGTTTCTCCACCACCAGCCGCGCCCAGCCCGGCCGCTCCACCGACTCTCGGGAGAGCCCGGCCCCGGTGAGTCCGGCCCCGATCAGCGGGTAGAGCTCGGGCGGCACCGCCAGATAGAAGAGACGGTTGCCGCCGCAACCCAGCCGCTGGTCGAGCTCAGCCAGACCGGAGGCCAGGTTTTTGTAGCCGTTGGCAGCGCCATACTCCAGGGCCTGATAGTGCAGCAACGCCGCAAATTCCGGCCAGCGGACGTGGTTGACGGTGCCAGCCGCACACTTCTCCCCCAGCAAGGCCCGGAAGGACTCATCGTTAAGAGTGGTGCGGCCGCAGCCGATAATGGCAAAGGGGCGCGGCAGAATCCCATTCAAGAAGAGATTAAACAGGGCCGGGATCAGCTTGCGGGCAGTAAGATCGCCGGTGGCCCCGAAGATGACGAGAAGACAGGGCGGCTGCCCGGGAGCAGGCAAGGCGCAGGCCGATGCTCCCGCAAACCCCGGGTCACTGCCGGGCGCCCCGTTAGCCCCGCTCATCGCCACCTCCCTTGACGGCGTGGCCGCCAAACTCCCGGCGCAGGGCGGCCAGCAGCCGGTTTTCAAAGGCGTTATCATGGCGCGACTCAAAGCGCCGGAACAAGGCGGCGGTGATCACCGGGGCCGAAACTCCGCTTTCCACCGCCTGTTGCACGGTCCAGCGCCCTTCGCCGGAATCATCCACATAACCTTGCAGATCGGCCAGGCGGGGATCGGCGGCAAAGGCCCGTTCCAGGAGTTCCAGCAGCCAGGAACGCACCACACTGCCCTGGTTCCAGAGGTGGGATAGTTCCGCATAATCAAGATCTTTGCCGTAGGGCGAGGCCTCGATCAGGGCGAAACCCTCGCCGTAAGCCTGCATCATCCCATACTCAATGCCATTATGGATCATCTTGACGAAGTGACCGGCCCCGACCGGTCCGCAGTAAAGATAGCCGCTGGGCGGGGCCAGGGTTTGCAGCACGGGCTCGAGGTACTCAAAGTCGCCGCGGGCGCCGCCGACCATGGTGCAGTAACCCTTTTCCAGCCCCCAGATGCCACCGCTGACCCCGGCATCGGCATAGCCCAGGCCCGCCCCGGCCAGTTCAGCGGCCCGGCGGATGTCATCTTTATAGAAGGAGTTGCCGCCCTCGACAATCAGGGAACCCGCAGGCAGCAGCTGGCGCAGCTCAGCCAGACACTCCTCCACCACCGCTCCGGCCGGGAGCATCAGCCAGACCACCTTGCGCTCGGGCAAGGTGGCGACCAATTCTGCCAAGGTGTGGCAGACCTCGCCGCCCTCCCGGCCCAGTTCCTCGGTTTTATCGAGGCTGCGATTCCAGGCCGCCACCTGGTGGCCGCCGCGCAACAGCCGCCGCGCCATGTTCATGCCCATCCGACCTAAGCCAACCATGCCGATCTTCATACCTTTCCTCCTGCAAGCATCCGGGCCATTTCCTTTTCCAGAAATCCCAGGTGGAGTTTTTCTTCATCAACCAGCTTCAGGAAGAGCGCCCGAACCTCCGGGAGTTGGGCCTGCTGGGCCAGACGGCCATAGAGGTCCATGGCCTGGGTCTCAAACATCATGGCCAGATCGAAGATCGCCTCCAGGTCGAGAAACTCCGGGCGCACCCTGGCCAAAAACTCAGTGATGCTTCGCCCACCTTCCATCAGTCCACCGATTCCAGCAGCCAGGGGGGGCAGGACCGCGTCGCCTTCCCGGACCACTTCGTACTCCGCGGCTAGCCAGGCCTTGTGCTTGTCCTCAAAACCGGCCAACCGGGTCAGCAGGGTCTTCTGCTCGCTATCGCTGACCCTTTCACTAAGCTGGAGATAAAACTGCTGCAAGCCCTCCTCCAGGAAGTAGCCCATGCTCAGGCTGCTGAGATAGTCGGTCTCGGGGCCGAGCAAATCCAGCCCCTGGAGTTCCGGCCCGATGGCCTGGCGGCCCTGCCAGGCTTTGATGCCGCCGCTGAGATTGTAGACCTCATTAAAACCCTGGCCGCTCAGATATTGGGCCGCCGCCCGACTGCGCCCGCCCACCGCGCAATAGGCCAGAACCGGTTTCTCGGACGTCAACTCCCCCAGTCGCTCCGCCAGCTCCTTGATCGGAATCAGCCGGGCCCCGGAGATATGCCCCTGTTCATACTCCGCCGGTTGCCGAACATCCAGCAGCTGGTAAGTTGCCGCCGGATGCGCCGCCATGAAGGCCCGGGCTTCGTCCGGGTCCAGATTCTTGACCGGTTTGAACAATGCGCTCCATTTCATCTTCAATTATCCTCTGCTTAGGTTAGCAACCGGTTTCACTCCGGCGAACGGGCAGGATCGGCCAAGGGACAATCTTTGCAGCGCTTACCCTTCTTCAGATACTTCTCGCAGCAGACATCCTTGGGTTTGCGCCGGGCCCCTTCGCCCTTCCGCTCTGCCTCATCTTTTTTCTTGCCCATGGCCAAACAACTCCTTCAAACTGAAGATTACCAATCACCACCCATTGACGCTCCATGCTGCCTATTCATAAAACATTCCTAATAACTTCCAGGTCGAGTTTCAACCGCTAAATAAGGACGATAGCATCTGGAGGAGGTTGCCAGCCAACATTTGATTGCCAGATCTTGCCCGCCGGAAGCGGCTTAGCCCTTGAAAATATCCAGATTGTATTGTATTTCAGGCCGCTTTTTTATGTTACGATAAATTCAGAAAAGGGTTACTAATTAAGTGCCTGCCGACCGCGGCGGGGTTCAATAATACTCAGATGGAGGAAGTGCATGGAACTTCAGATCGAAGGACGTCATGTCGAAATCCGCAAATCCTGGCAAGACAAGATTGAAGTAGAGAAAGATCGCCTGAGCCGCCATCATCCCGGCCTGGTCCACAACCTGCGGGTGGCCATCGAATCCACCGCCGCCCACAAGGAAGGCGGCTTTGAAGTGCGCCTGGTGGCCACTGTGCCCAGCGACACCATCATCGTCAAACGCAAGGGCGAGGCAGTAAAACCGACCATCGTCAAGGCCTTCGACAACCTGGGACTGCAACTCAAGGAACTACAGCGCAAGAAGCGGCAGACCATCAAGGGTCACGAATCCAATGGGGTCAGCGCCGCCAGCGGCACCATCAAGACGGTTTCTCCCGCCGAATCCTTTGGATTCATTGTTACCAGTGACGGCCGCGAGTTCTATTTCCACGAGAACTCCCTGAAAGACCTCGCCATCGACAAGCTCAACGAGGGCGACTGTGTTACCTTCGGGATCACCGAGGGCGAGAAGGGGCCCAGCGCCAGCTGGGTAAAATTGAGCAAATAAACAGCGGGAGGACAACTCCCCGGATTCACTAGGTACAACAAGCATGGCAAGCCTCACACAGGTGGATCTCGACCCGATCTACCTGGAACAACCAGACGCCGTAATCAGTGACAGGATCGCCCAGCGCAAGCACGAGCTGGGCGATTCTCTTTTAATCCTCTGCCATCATTACCAGCAGGAGGCGGTCTTTCGCTTCGCCGACATGACCGGCGACTCGCTGAAACTGGCCCGAGCCGCCTCGCAGGAGAAGAGTCCCTTCATCGTCTTCTGCGGGGTGCATTTCATGGCCGAAACCGCCGATATTCTCACCACCCCCGACCAGACCGTGATCCTGCCCGACCTCCGGGCCGGTTGCCCCATGGCCGACATGGCCGATATCGACGATGTCGAATACGCCTGGGACGAATTGCAGGCAGCGGTGGGCGGGGCAAAGATCATCCCCATCACCTACGTCAACTCCACCGCCCGGATCAAGGCCCTGGTGGGGGAAAAGGGCGGCTCGGTCTGCACCTCCTCCAACGCCGAGAAAGTTCTGACCTGGGCGCTCAAGGAGGGCGACAAGGTCTTCTTTTTTCCCGATGAGCACCTCGGCCGCAACTCGGCCCACGCCTTAGGGATACCCAAAGAGGAAGTGGTGCTCTGGCAGCGCGAGCTGCCCCTGGGCGGCAATACCGTTGAACAGCTCAAGCGGGCCAAGGTCATCCTCTGGAACGGTTACTGCACGGTGCATATGCAGTTCACCCCCGAGCAGGTGGAGAGCTGGCGGCAGCGGGAACCGGAAATCAAGATCATCGTCCATCCCGAGTGCAGTTTCGAGGTGGTCAGCCGCGCCGACCGTTACGGCTCCACCGAGGCGATCATCAACGCCATCCGTGATTCCGCCCCCGGCTCCAAATGGGCGGTGGGCACCGAGATCAACCTAGTCAACCGTCTGAGCCAGCTCTTCCCGGACAAGGAGATTCACTCACTTTCCCCCTTCCAGTGTCTGTGTTCGACCATGTACCGGATCAAACCCGGCTACCTGCTCTGGGTGCTGGATAATATCGCGGCCGGGCGGACGGTAAACCGGATCACTGTTGAGCCAGGGATTGGGGCGAAGGCCAAGCTGTCGTTGAACCGGATGCTGGAGATATGTTGAGGTTGCTGGAAATAATTTTTCAACGCAAAGACGCTAAGACGCAAAGCTGATGAACTCGCAAAAAGTAGAAAACGCTTAGAATTCGTCATTGCGAGCGTCGCGTGGCAATCTCTACCTTACTGAATTAACTAGAGATTGCCGCGTCGCTTCGCTCCTCGAAATGACTGGCTCCGAGTTTTTGCGAGTTCATCAAAGTTAAATTCTTTCAATTTCAGCATGTTGCCTTCGCGTCTTTGCGTTAAGTTTTTAATTTTTGCGAGTTATACCCGCCATGACCAGAATCTACTTCGACAACAACGCCACCACCCCGGTGGCCCCGGAGGTGCGGGCCGCGATACTGCCGTACCTCACCGACAACTTCGGCAACCCCTCCAGCGCCCATCGCGAGGGCGAGCTGGCCCGGGCCGGGGTGGACGAGGCCCGCGCCCAGGTGGCCGGGCTCTTGAACGTGGCCCCGGCGCGGATCACCTTCACCTCCGGGGGTAGCGAGGCCAACAACCTGGCGATCTTCAGCGCCGCCTGTTCCTACCCCGCCAAGAAACATCTGATTGCCGCCAAAGTGGAACACGCCTCGGTTCTGGCGCCGCTAAAATTTCTCGCCGCCCACGGCTACGAAGTGACACTCCTGGCGGTGGAAGCGGACGGCGGCCTTGATCTCGACCGGCTGCGGGCGGCCATCCGCCCCGACACCGCCCTAGTCAGTCTGATGGGGGCCAACAACGAGACCGGCGTCCTCTGGCCCCTGGCCGCAATCGGCGCCATCTGCCGGGAGCGCGGGGTGCTCTGCCACAGCGACGTGGTCCAGCTGCTGGGCAAGGAATCCATCGACGCCGCTGCTCTGCCGGTGGACTATCTGAGCATGGCCGCCCACAAATTGCACGGCCCCAAAGGAGTCGGCGCCCTCTACTCCGCCCGGCGAGCACCGCTGACCTCGTTGATCCACGGCGCCAGCCAGGAAAATGGCCACCGGGCCGGCACCGAGAATACCCCTGGCGTCGCCGGTTTCGGCATGGCCTGCGAACTGGCAGCAACCCATCTAGCCGAGAGCGGCGGGCAGATTGCCACCCTGCGCGACCGGCTGGAGGCGGGCATTCTGGCGGCAGCACCGGCGGCCTTGATCATGGGCAAGACCCAACCCCGCTTGGCCAATACCGTCAACGTCTGCTTCCAGCACTGCTCCTCGGCGGGATTGGTCCAGGAGCTGGACACCAGGGGCATCGCCGTCTCCGGCCACTCAGCCTGCCATAGCGGCGACCTGGATCCCTCGCATGTTCTCTCGGCCATGGGGGTTCCAGAAACCCACTTGCACGGTTCGCTGCGGATCAGCCTGAGCCGCTATTCGACCGAGGCCGAGGTGGAGAGATTCCTGGCGGTGCTGCCCGAGATAGTCGGCAAAATCAGCCGGAATTTCGCAGAGTAATATATAATTTATTGGGGCAAAGGTGGGAGCGATCGCCTGACCGCGAATGCCCAAGCTCCTCTCCACACCGGGGCAAATCGCCAGCCGCAGGCTGACTATTTCGCATAAACAGAAATTACGTTTAAATTCCCTCATCCCAACCTTCTACCCCACAAGGGGGTATCGAGATCCCGGAGGGAGAAGGAGGTTCGTCCCCTCGCCCTCAGGGAGAGGGTTAGGGTGAGGGTATTTATGAGTACTGTACATCAAGGTTGCATACCGGCACACTTCCAACTACATTGAACAGCCAGCAATCATTCGGCTCCATATTCTTCAGCGAAAAAACCCAAGGACAATCTTATGTGCGGAATAGTCGGCTACATCGGCACCCGGCGAGTGGTGCCCATCATTCTGGAAGGTCTCAAACGTCTGGAATATCGGGGCTATGACTCGGCCGGCCTGGCCTATCTGGACGCGGGTGGCGCCCTGCAATGCCACCGTTGCGAAGGCAAGCTGGCCAATCTGGAGCGATTGATGGAGGAGTTCAACGTCACCAGCCGCATCGGCCTGGGTCACACCCGCTGGGCCACCCACGGCTCGCCCACCGAGGCCAACGCCCACCCGCACCGCGACTGCACTGGCAACCTGGTGGTGGTCCACAACGGCATCATCGAAAACTACCACTCCCTGCGTGAGGAGCTGCGTGGCCGCGGCCACAAATTTCTCTCGGAGACCGACACCGAGGTCCTGGCCCATCTGATCGAGGAAGAGTTGCAGTGCGGCGATCTGGCCCTGGCGGTGCGCCGCGCCCTGACCAAGGTAGAAGGCTCCTACGCCCTGGGGGTGATGTGGACTGGCCAGCCCGACCGGCTGGTGGCGGTTCGCAACCAGAGCCCGCTGGTCATGGGCGTCCAGGAAGGCGGCGGCTATATCGCCTCCGACATCCCGGCGCTCTTACCATTCACCCGCGAGGTGATCTTCCTGGACGATCAGGAGATGGCGATCATCACCAGCAGTGGCTGGCAGGTCTTGCAGCTGAGCGACGCCACCCCGGTGGTGAAAAAGATCCACACCATCGACTGGAACCCGGCCATGGCCGAAAAGGCCGGTTACCGCCACTTCATGCTCAAGGAGATCTTCGAACAGCCCCAGGCCATCACCAACACCATCCGCGGCCGACTCGATCCGGCAACCGGCGAGGTGACTCTGCCCGAAGCCAACCTGGGTGTGGATTACCTGCGGATGATTAAGCGCATCACCCTGGTGGCCTGCGGCACCTCCTGGCACGCTGCCCTGGTGGCCAAGTACTGGTTGGAGAAGTGGGCCGGAATCCCGGTGGAGGTGGATATCGCCTCGGAGTTCCGCTACCGGCGGCTGCTGATCGATGAGTCGGTGCTGGTGGTGCCCATCTCCCAGTCCGGCGAAACCGCCGACACCCTGGCCGGGATGCGCCGGGCCAAGCAGATGGGGGCGCGGATCGCCACCATCTGCAATGTGGTCGGCAGCACCATGACCCGCGAGGCCGACGGCACCATCTACACCCACGCCGGCCCTGAGATCGGGGTGGCCTCCACCAAGGCCTTCACTAGCCAGCTCACCGCCCTCTTCCTGCTGACCCTGTTGATTGGTCGCGCCCGGGAAACCCTCAGCCCCCACCAGGCCTGTGAACTGGGCCAGGCCCTGCTCGATCTGCCCAACCTGATCGAGGCCGAATTACCCGGCCTGCAAGAGACCACCGAAAAACTGGCCGAGGAGTTCGTCAAGAGCCGCGACTTCCTCTACCTGGGCCGGGGCCACAATTTCCCCATCGCCCTGGAAGGGGCGCTGAAGCTCAAGGAAATCTCCTACATCCACGCCGAGGGCTACCCGGCCGGGGAACTGAAGCACGGCCCCATCGCCCTGATCGACCGCGACATGCCGATCCTGGCCCTGGCCCCCAAGGACTCGGTGTATGAGAAGGTGATCTCCAACATCCAGGAGGTCAAGGCCCGCCA